>Ga0209719_1000428_pt1 | contig 61815 bp, 54 predicted proteins | sample AD_JPNAS2_MetaG_FD_184421 | JGI IMG/M metagenome (GOLD analysis project Ga0209719, IMG submission 184421) | Active sludge microbial communities of municipal wastewater-treating anaerobic digesters from Japan - AD_JPNAS2_MetaG (SPAdes) (version 2) | ecosystem: Engineered > Bioreactor > Anaerobic...
GCTAAAGGCCACTATTTCTATGCCATCTATCAGGCCCGTGATTACCAGGCATACCTGGATACCTACAATAGGGTAAAGAATGGAGAATACGAAGCTTTGATTGGCAAGATCCAGACCCTGTACGATGCCCAGATGGCAGCTTACAAAGAAGCCAAAGCCGTAAGGGATGCACTGGCCAAGGAACTTAAGGATATCGTAGACGCAATGAAGCTCATAGGTTATGATATCGTTAATGATGAACCGGTCTATGGTTATGTAGAGTATTACGAAAATCTGATCGACGAATACGAATGGATGATCGGACAGGCATCAATGGCTCACGACTATGGCAACTGGTGGTATACCGGCGCCGAGGAAGGCCTGCTCTCCATGATGGAAGAAGCCAACGAAATGGTTCTGGAACACACGCAGTATCTTGAACAAATTGAAGAAGCCATTGCCCTTCTTAACCAGGGCTTGCCGGTTGAAATCTACTATGATGTTATTCAGGATATGAGCGCCATGTACCAGGCTCAGATTGACGTTATCCTGGAAGATATCGAAAACCTGCAACAGAAGCTCGTTGTCCTGGAAGGGATCCGCGCCAAACTGCTGGAAGATTTTCAATAAACCATACGGATAAGATTTGCGTATAATGATTAAAAAACTTAGCATATTTCTGATAGCTGTTCTAACGGTTGCGTCCCTGGGGGCGCAACCGGCAGAACGCTCCGGAAGTGCTGTATATGCCCCACGCGCGGGACAAGTGCAGGTTTCGGCGGTCTTGGGTAGCGGATTATATTTTGACTATCTGGATAATTTAACCCCCCTGTTGCCAAGTTATATGCCGGGTGATGAACTGGGCATAGATCCTACACAAAAAGGGGTGGGTTATTACCTGCAGATGGGCAGCCTGGATAAAAATCCAATTGTCAATCTTGCAGGAATTCAGGGCAAATTTTTCGTGACCAACCGCTTTGCACTCAACGCCATGTTTGCCATGCAAATAGACGTTACACCACAGCGTGATTATATTGAAGGCATCAATCTGGAGAGCAGTGGTCTTTTGGACCTCGGAGGCATTCAGTGGGTTGAAGGCAGGCTGACCGACAAATACCTGGTAAATGTTGGCGCAGACTACTATTTCAACAACTGCAACGGAAGGCTGTTCCCCTACATTGGTGTACTGGGCGGTTTTCAACACGCAAGAGTTCAGGCATACCTACCCTATACCGGGATAGAAGTGCCCACAGAAACAGGGACTGATCCCATAGAACTCTACGCGTTGGACAACCGTGCCGGTGAAGCATATGCAATATCCGGGGCGATCACGGCCGGCGTGGAATACAACCTCCTGCCGGGCATGAACATAGCTCTTGAGGTGCGCCCTTTCAATTATTACTACACAGCAATCCGTATGTATGCAGACGGCCAGGAATACAATGCTTATGAAATGCAATTCAAATTCTTTGCCTTCCCGCAACTTAAAATTGGATTCCGCTTTTAGTAATTGTTGAATGAACTTGTAAAACCGCCTCCCTGTGGGGGCGGTTTTTTCTTACCTTTGTATCCTCAATGATTGAATTACTATGAAAAAGATTTTACTATTTGCATTGATCCTTGCAGGACTAGCTTCCTGCAAACAGGCAACCGATGTTCCACAGATTGACCTGACCCTCTCCAAAGCGTTGAAAAAAAATGCCCAATTGAGTGAATTTGTTACACAGGCAATAGAGAACGCCAATGAACTGGCACGCGAATGCGTTACTATGCATGAAATGGCCAGGGAATACCTGGAAGTGGATTTTGATTCCCTGCCCCCCGAACAGCAGGAAAAGATTGTATCGCTGGATTATAAATATGTAGAGACGTGGTATAACTTCAATGTCAAATATACCTCCCAGACCATACAATTGATGGAAATCCTCAAAGACAAGTCCATCCCCAAAGAAGAACTCATAGAAATGAGCAAAGCAATAGCTCAGGTTGGGTCCTTTGTCCAGCAATTGAAAGACACCTATGGCCAGGACCTGAAGCTTGACCCCCATGCCGTACCCGTACAGTGATAGTAGTAACCGACAAGATACTGGTCAGTGAAAGCATCCTGACAGAATATTTTGCCTGCGATCTGCAGGCCTGTCGCGGCATTTGCTGTGTAGAAGGTGACAGCGGGGCACCCCTGGCACAGGAAGAATGTACGTACCTGGAAACCGAATGGCCTGGCTATATTCCCTATATGCAAACCACCGGGGTGCGGTCGGTAGAAAAGCAGGGGCCCTGGACCCTGGATGTTGAGGGCGATACGGTAACTCCACTGATAGAAGGTAAAGAATGTGCCTATGCTTTTTTTAAGGACAGGAATTGCCTCTGCGCCATTGAAAAGGCACACAGCCTGAGTGTTTCTTCTTTCAGAAAGCCCATTTCATGCTGGCTCTATCCCATACGGGTTCAGAAACTGGCCGATGGCGCTATCGGGCTCAATTACCACAAGTGGTATTTGTGCAGCGCAGCACGCGAACTGGGAGCCAAAAAAAAGATACGGGTATTTGAATTTGTAAAAGAGCCGCTTATACACTGCTTTGGACCGGATGTTTACCAGGCCATCAGGCAGGCAGCAGACAATCCCGGATAATATCGTCAGAAACAAAAAGCCGGCCCTGCGGGATGCGAACCCGCTCCCCGCCTTGTTCGTGCTGGCTGTACTCCAGAAGACCCCGCTCCAGTAGCGGGGTTATTTGTTTTAGGAACCGCTCCACGGCTTTTGTACCCTCCCGCTCCTGCAGCCCTGAGAGAGAGAAACCTTCTACCGTACGCAGCTGCAGCATGATCCATTCGTTATGCTCGTTGCGCGCAACAAGGCGGTCGTATGTTCTTGCCGGGGTGCCGGTCCTTATTCCCTGTACGTAACGGTCCAGATGCGCCACGTTGGCGTACCGGTCACGGCCATTGAATGAATGGGCGGCCGGTCCCAGTCCAATGTAAGGTGTGCGTTTCCAGTAACCGCTGTTGTGGAGCGACTCCTTCCCGGGAAGGCAGAAACTGGATACTTCATATTGCGTGTACCCCCGGCCGGCCAGGAAGTCCTGCAGGAAACCATACTGGGCGGCACAGTCCTCCTGTGGCGGGAGCAGGCCTTTTTTCCCCCAGGGGGAAGTGCTTTCCAGGCTTAACTGGTAAGCCGAGATGTGCTCCGGGGCCAGGGCTACAGCCTGGTGCAGTGTTTCTTTCCATTGGGATATGGTCAGACCGGGAAACCCAAAGATCAGGTCAAGGCTGATGTTCCTGAAACCGGCAGCCCGGGCCGCTTTTACGGCATTTATCCCCTCCCCGGCAGTATGACGGCGTTTCATCGCCTGCAGGTGGGTGTCATTAAAAGATTGGATTCCAATGCTCAGCCGGTTCACACCAAGGGCCAGCAATGCGCTGCAGTAGGCGACTGTAAGGTCTCCGGGATTGCCTTCCATAGTTACCTCGGAGGGCTCCATCCCTTCATTTTTCAGATCATTGCGCAACAAATCAAGGATAGGGGCAAGTTCTCCCGCCTGGCATACAGAAGGGGTGCCGCCGCCCAGATAAAGAGTATGGCGCAGGCGGAATGTTCCGCTGCGCCATAAATCAAGCCATGTGTCGCGTTCCCTTATCCATTCCTGTTTAATAGATTCCAGCACCGGGGTGATTTCCCGGAGTTTTGTACTGGAATAGAAGTTGCAATAGGAGCAAAAACTCCTGCAAAAGGGAATGTGAACGTATATCAACGCAACAGGATCTCGGTCACGCCAATCTGCCCGTCTGAGGTGTAGGTTTCAGCCGTATAAATACCACGGCCAAAAGTAACGTCTCCAAAGAAAATGCAGAATTCCAGCTCGGCGCCCTGGTAGTCAACTTCCCTGACAGCCGAATAAACCAGTTGTTCTCCGGCAGCATTGAACACGCCCTGGTCGGGGTTGGTGAGCAGGATGCCATCGGGTCCCTTGATGCGCAGGTAAATGTTCCTTGGCCCTTTCTGTGCAATGGCGTTCTCAATCAGGCTCCCGCACAGTTTTAACCGGGTAATCCGGCTGGAGCGGTCAGAATCCTTGCCACTTTCTGTTATGCCGGTCAGCACAAAGTTACGCCCTTTGATTTGTGCCCCGATTTCTACCTGCCGGGCGTATTCATCGGTCGTGGTGCGGAGTTCCTCGTATTGCAGGGCAGCGCGGGAAGCTTCTTCCCTTGCCTGTGTGGCATCCTGGCGCAACGCCAGGTTGAGGGTATTGAGCGAGTCAATCTGGTGGATGTAACTTCGCATGATGCTGCGCAGGGTTCCCAGTTCTTTTTCATATTCACGGATACGGGTACGATTGGTCGCTTCTGTCTTGTTGATACGCTCAATAAGCTGATCTATCTTTTCCCGCTCTTCCATCAACCGCAGGTTCAGGGTGTCGTTCGTAGTGCTCAGTGAATCGTATTGGGAACGCAACTGGATGGTCTGCTGAGTCAAGTCCTCTTTTTCCAGATTCAATTCTTTTATCATGCCACCCCGGTCTATCCATACCCAGGCCAGGGCTCCTATCAGCAGCGCGGCTACTGCGGACAGGACAATGATAACGGTTTTGAGATTTTTTTCCATAGTTGAAAAGTTTAGTTATCACAAAAGTAATAAAAAAAAGACCTACATTTGTTTACACCTTCAAATCAAACTACAGATGAAAGGATTTAACCCATGGATCTATTTGCGCCGCGTTGCCAAATACATTGTCTTTTATACCGTCATCATCCTGTTAATGCTGCTTATTGTCTATTTTACAAGCGACAACCGCAGCATCACATTCTGGGAACTGATCCGCCCCCAATCCCAAACCAACCTGATCATACTGATCATAGCATTTTCTGCCGTTTACCCATTCCTGGGTTTCTCCAAAAAAGAGGTTTATACCAACCGTTTTTCTGAACAAGACAAAGAGGCCGCCATTCGCATTATCGCTGAATCGGGATTTATCCTCATATCGGATCAGGACGGGAAGATGGTATTCAAATCCAAACGGCTTACCATGCGCATATTTCGTGTATTTGAAGATTTGATCACCCTGGAATACCGGGACCAAACGCTGACTATTGAAGGCATGCGCCGGGACATTCAACGAATTTCCAGCCATCTGGGACACTATTTCCGCAGTGTCAGGGAAGACGAATAGCCACAGGAGCCATCGGCCCGCTCAAAAAAACATACACCAGACTACAATGGTTGTAAATCCCACGAACAAAAGGGAGGAATAGACCACTGACACCGTACGCAGGATGGGGAGGAACCGTTGGTTATTCAGTCCCAGGGTCTGAAAGGCAGACCAGAAACCATGGTTTATATGAAACCACAGGGCGGCAAACCAGGCAATATAGCAAATGGCTACCCAGGGTGTTCCCAGGTACCCGGTCACAAGCAGGTATCCGTTCTGCGGATCTCCGCCGGAAAGTTGCTGCCATTGCATTTTAATCCAGAACTGGCTCAGGTGCAGTATAAGAAAGCCCAGAACAATGACTCCCAGAAGCAACATATTCTGTGATGCCTGCCTGTCAAAGCGATATCCCCTTGATTTCATGCCCCTGGTATAGGCTACCGGCCCCCGGGCTTTGAGGTTCTTCAGGTTCAGGATCAGGGAATATCCAATGTGTATGACAAAACCCAGTGCCAGCACCGGCACCATGATCTGTATCAGGGGATTGGTCCCCATGAATTCTGTAACGGCATCATAAGCTTCCTGCCCCCACAGGATGGTCAGGTTGGCGGTTACATGAAACGTTAGGAACAGGATCAGAAAAAGCCCTGTAACGCTCATGATCGCTTTTTTGGTAATGGAGGATGACATGATGTATCTGCGTGGTTAGAGCAAAGATACACGGATTTTTATATATCTTTGTGAGATATGAAGGACAAAAACATGAAGTATTCTTCCATACTACTAAAATTAAGTGGCGAAAGTCTTGGGGGTAAAGAAGGAAGAGGCCTGGATGCTCAGGTGCTGGAAACCTATGCCCGGGAGATCAAACCCCTGGCAGAGGCGGGCATACGCATTTCCATTGTGGTGGGGGGCGGCAATATTTTCCGGGGATTGAAGGGAACCCTCAACGGGTACGACCGTGTTCACGGAGACCAGATGGGCATGCTGGCCACCACCATCAACAGCATAGCCCTGGCAGACGCCCTGCAGGCCCTGGGATTGAAGGCCATTGTCTATACAGCCACGCCCATGCGTCCCATTGCCAGGTATTATCAGCGCGATGAAGTATTGCGTAAAATGGAAAAAGGGACTATTGTCCTGCTTTCCGGCGGTACGGGGAACCCTTTCTTTACCACAGATTCTGCGGCTGCCCTGCGTGCTGTGGAACTGGGGGTAGGTGCCGTGCTCAAGGGAACCCGCGTGGACGGGGTATACAGCGATGACCCGGAAAAGAACCCCCACGCTACCCGCTTTGATTCGCTGACTTTTGACCAGGTGCTGGAGAAGAACCTGCGCATCATGGATATGACTGCCTTTACCCTGTGCCGGGAAAACAATATGCCCATAGTGGTGTTTGACATGAATGGCAAAGGGAATCTTCAAAAAGTCGTTAACGGGCAAAAAACAGGAACCATTATAAAATAAGATACATTATGGAATTGAGTGATGCAAAAAAAGTATTGGAACAGGCCAGGGGAAAGATGCATAAAGCGGTAGAGTTCCTGGAGAACGAGCTGGCCACATACCGTGTAGGGAAGGCCAATCCCGCCGTTTTTTCGGGAGTCCATATTGAATACTACGGGACGCCCACACCCCTGGCTCAGGTAGCCAGTATCTCTGTCCCCGACGCCCGTACCATGATCATTCAGCCATGGGACAAAAGCCTGATACAAGCCATTGAAAAGGCCATCATGGCTGCCAACCTGGGATTTACACCACAAAACAACGGAGAGATTATCCGCATAATGGTTCCTCCGCTGACCGAAGAGCGGCGCCGCGAACTGGTTAAGAAAGCCAGGGCCGAGGGGGAAAATGCCCGTATCAGCATTCGCAATGCCCGCCGGGACGGGGTGGATCTGTTAAAAAAATATCAGAAAGACGGATTGTCTGAAGACATAGTCAAAGACACCGAAATTCTGATACAAAAGGAAGTGGACGCTTTTTCCAAAATTGTGGAAGAAGTCCTGGCCACCAAGGAAAAAGAGATTATGACGGTCTGATCCCGCTTATGGCCTGGATCCCCGGCAACACTTTGCCTTCAAGGTATTCCAGCATGGCACCGCCTCCCGTTGACACATAACTGACTTTATCTGCATATCCCATACGGGTAACGGCAGCCACTGAATCCCCGCCGCCAACCAGCGAGAAGGAGCCTTTCCGTGTGGCTTCTGCCACAAATTCAACCAGTTGTAACGTGCCTTTGGCAAAAGAAGGCATTTCAAATACTCCGGCAGGACCGTTCCAGAGAATGGTTTTGGATTTGAGGATAATCTCTTTCCAGTGCTCCAGCGCAACCGGGCCGGTATCCATACCAAACCATCCGTCCGGGATCTGGTCTATAGGACAAACAACGGTTTGGGCATTGTTGTCAAAAGCCGAGGCCGCCACCACATCCTGCGGCAGGTAAACATGTACCCCTTTTTCTGCCGCTTTCTTAAGGATATCAAGGGCCAGGGGCATCTGGTCGTCTTCGCACAGGGAATTGCCAATACGGCCACCTTTGGCTTTGATGAAGGTGAAACTCATGGCCCCGCAAATGATCATGTTGTCTGCCAGGTCAATCAGGTGCTCGATTATGGCAATCTTGCCCGATATTTTGGCCCCTCCCAGGATAGCGGTCAGGGGGCGGACAGGTGCGCCCAGCACCTTGTCAAGGGCGCGGATTTCGGCCTCCATCAGGTAGCCGAACATTTTGTCGTTGGGGAAGTAATCGGCAATCAGGGCAGTTGAAGCGTGTGCCCGGTGGGCAGTTCCAAAGGCATCGTTGATGTAGCAATGGGCGTACGAGGCCAGGGTGGCGGTGAATTTCTTCTGGCTCTCTTTGATGGCTGCTTTGGCGGCTTTCTTTGCTTCTTCCGTTGCATCTTCTGCCAGACCGCGTGGTTTTCCCTCTTCCTCGGCGTAAAAACGGAGGTTTTCCAGCAACAGGACTTGTCCCGGTTTCAGGGCGGCGGTCATTTCTGCGGCTTCGCGGCCCATGCAGTCAGGGGCAAAAAGGACGGGGGTTCCAAGTTGTGTTTCAATCTCGGACAGAATATGCTTCAGAGAAAATTTGTCTTCGGCTTTTTTAGGTCGTCCCAGGTGGGACATCAGGATGAGCGAACCGCCCCCTTCCAGCACCTTTTTCAGGGTTGGGATGGCTGCGCGGATACGGGTATTGTCTGTAACCTGAAATTCTGCGTTCAGGGGCACGTTGAAATCGACGCGTACGATGGCGCGTTTTCCATTAAAGTTGTAGGTGCTTATGTTTTCCATTTCTTAGGATGAATTAAGTGGTGTAAAGATACAATTTTTATATCTTTACCCTATGCAACTATTATGCCCTGTGTCCTGGCCCGATTACCGGCTGGTGGATTGCGGGAATCAGCAGAAACTGGAGCAGTTTGGGCCATACACGATGATACGGCCCGAACCCAAGGCCTTGTGGCCCAAGTCTCTGTCCGACGAACAATGGATGAACCGAGCCCACCTGCGTTTTATGCAGGGAGCCGGGTTTGCTAAAGCCGGAAAAGAGGACAGCGGCACCTGGGAAAAGCTCAAACCGGTACCTGACCGGTGGACTATCGGGTACAGGAAACTTTTCAGGTTACGTCTGGGATTGACAGCCTTCAAGCACGTGGGTGTTTTTCCCGAACAGGCGCCAAATTGGGATTATATAAACCAAAGGGTGCAGAAGATCCGGGAAAAGGCCCCGCAGTCTGTTCCCAGGGTGCTTAACCTGTTTGCCTATACCGGGGCAGCCTCGCTGGCAGCATGCGCGGCAGGGGCCCATGTGGTCCACCTGGATGCGGTGCGTCAGGTGATTACCTGGGGCCGTGAAAATATGGAATTGAGCGGCCTGGACGGGATCCGCTGGATCCTGGAAGACGCTTTCCGTTTTGTCAAAAGGGAAGTGCGCAGGGGAAACACCTACCAGGGACTGATCCTGGATCCGCCTGCCTACGGACACGGGCCCGAAGGGGAAAGGTGGAAATTGGATGACTGCCTTCATGCCCTGTTACAGGAATGTGCGCATATTCTGGCCGGGGAAAACGCTTTTATGGTGCTGAATTTGTATTCCAACGGATTTTCGGCGCTGTTGGCCGACACCCTTGCCAAGGCTAGTTTTCCCGCGAACGGGAATTATACCTTTGGGGAATTGTATCTTAAGGATGATTATGGAAAGCGACTTCCCCTGAGTGTTTTTTCAAGAATGGAATTATAAACAGATTTTTTTAACAGTACAGCTATGAACCTGCTGGCCATTTACTGGGATGTGGATCCCGTCATTTTTTCCATCTGGAAAATAGATATCCGCTATTACAGTTTATTTTTTATTATTGCCTTTGCCATAGGGTATTACATTTTCAAAGGCTTCTTCAAAAGGGAAGGGGTACCGTTCAAGCTGCTGGATCCCCTGCTCTACACCCTCATTATTGGGACGCTGGTGGGTGCCCGCCTGGGGCATTGCCTGTTTTACCAGCCGGACTATTATCTGGCCAATCCCATAGAAATCCTCTATGTATGGGAGGGCGGCCTGGCCTCGCACGGCGGAGCCATAGCCCTGCTTCTGGCCATGTGGTGGTTTGCCCGTCATTATGGCAGAATATATCATTTCAGCTTCCTTTGGATCATGGACCGTCTGGGAATTGCAACAGCCCTGGCAGGTTTTTTTATTCGTATGGGAAACCTTATGAATTCAGAAATTTACGGGAATGAAACAACCTTGCCATGGGGCTTTGTTTTTCTGCGCAACGGGGAGTTGGTTCCCAAACATCCCACGCAATTGTACGAGGCCCTTGCTTACCTGGGTCTGTTTGTACTGTTGTTGTTCCTGTACAGGAAACGACTGCCCCGTTTGAAAGAAGGCACTCTTTTTGGGTTGTTCCTGCTGATACTCTTTTCCGCGCGCTTTTTTATAGAATACATCAAGGAACCCCAAGTGGCCTTTGAAGAAACCATGGCCCTGAATATGGGACAACTTCTGAGTATTCCTTTTATCTTTGCAGGAGCCATTCTTTTGCTCTACAGCATCATGAAGGGCAAACCAGCCATGCGTATTGACCCGGCAGAAAAATTCCAGGAGAAAAAACAGGAGAAAAAACCCCCGCTCAGCAGTACGCGCGGCACCTATTGATCCATCATAAACCATTATGCCAAAAGCAAAATCCCAGGTTGTAATAAAAAACAGGCGTGCCTCTTTTGAATACGAATTCATAGACACGTATACGGCAGGGATTGTTCTGACCGGGACAGAAATAAAATCCATCCGTGCAGGTAAAGCCTCGCTGGTGGATTCTTATTGTTACTTTTCGGGGGGGGAATTGTTTGTCAAAAACATGAATATTGACGATTACTGGTGGGGTTCATTCAACAAACATGATCCAAGGCGGGACCGGAAACTGCTTCTTACCCGGCATGAACTGAACAAGTTGTACAGGGCCACACGGCAAAAAGGTCTGACCATTGTAGTGACCAAACTTTTCATTGCCGACAATGGCTACGCCAAGCTGGTCATCGCACTGGCCCGTGGTAAAAAAGAGTACGACAAACGCGAATCCATCCGCGAGAAGGATCAGCGCAGGGACTCGGACCGGGTATTAGTTGGACGATCCGGGATACGGGACAAAAAAGGCCAGGGCTAATGCGCCCAGTATGATGACCAAAGAAATAATCAGGGGCCATAATATGCCCATGGATTCCAGGGCAGACCAGAGCCCGTTTTCCAGGTAATCCAGGTACCACTGTCCGGGTGTTGAAAGGGGAAAAATCATCTTCTTGCTAGTTTTTCAGTATAGATACAATTTTAACGGATAACGCTGCAACAGACAAGGTTTCTGTCACCATAGCCGTTGTCGGCCCGTGTGACCACGGGCCAAAATTTATGCATCACAAGCCAGGGCAGGGGGTAGGCAGCTTTCTGGCGTGCATAGGGGTGTGTCCAGTTGTCCGAACAGACTTCCCAGGCGGTGTGCGGGGCGTTTTTTAGCAGGTTATCTTCTGCTGTTCCGCAGGAACTGTCCCCGGCGGCCAGGCATTTGCATTCTTCCAGGATGGAGAGCATGGCCTGGGCAAAACGGTCCAGTTCGTCTTTTGATTCGCTTTCTGTGGGTTCAATCATGAGCGTTTCATGCACGGGAAAGGATAGTGTGGGTGCATGAAATCCGTAATCCATCAGGCGCTTGGCCACATCGGTGGCATCCACGCCATACGTTTTGGAAAAATGACGCAGGTCTATGATGCATTCATGGGCTACATAACCGTGGCTGCCGGTATAGAGGGTGGCGTAGTGCGGTGCCAGGATACGGGACAGGTAGTTGGCATTGAGAATGGCTACTTCCGAGGCGCGGCGCAGGCCTTCCTGTCCAAGCATTTTGATGTAACCGTAGGTGATGGGAAGCAGCAGGGGACTGCCGTAGGGAGAAGCAGCCACCGCATGGCCGCCCCCGCATGCTACCAGGGGATGGCCCGGAAGGTACGCAGCCAGCTCTTTGGTGCAGCATATGGGACCTACTCCGGGACCTCCTCCGCCATGCGGCATGGCAAAGGTTTTGTGAAGGTTCAGGTGGCACACATCGGCGCCTACCATGCCGGGATTGGTAATCCCTACCTGGGCATTCATGTTGGCTCCGTCTATGTATACCAATCCGCCGTTTTGATGCACTATGCGGCTGATCTCACAGATGACCGGTTCAAAAACCCCGTGGGTAGAGGGGTAGGTGATCATCATGCACGAGAGGTTATCACGGTGTTCCTGCGCTTTTTGACGCAATGCTTCCACGTCTATATTCCCTTGTTGGTCACATTCCACCGTCACGATATCCAGGCCGGCCATGGCGGCACTTGCCGGATTGGTTCCGTGCGCAGAAGAGGGAATGAGCGCAATGTCCCGGTGTCCTTCACCCTTTGCCCTCTGAAAGGCACGGATGACCATAAGGCCTGCAAATTCCCCGGCAGCACCGGAATTGGGCTGCAGGGAGCAGGCGTCCAGCCCTGTAATGACGGAAAGCTGGTGTTCCAGTTCCCGGATCAGCTGCAGGTATCCTTCTGCCTGCCAGCCGGGGGCAAAAGGATGAACAGAGGTCCATTCGCTCTGGCTTAAAGGCATCATTTCGGCTGCCGCATTCAGTTTCATGGTACAGGATCCCAACGGGATCATGGAGTGGGCCAGTGAAATATCCCGTGTTTCCAGCGTCTTGATATAACGCATCATCTGTGTTTCTGAATGGTAGGTGTTGAACACCGGTTCTTCAAGCACCGGGGATGTCCTTTCCATAAAGGCCGGGATTTCCGGCAAGGCGGGTTTCCCTCCCAGGGTAATATTGAATATTTCCAGGACCTTTTCCAGTTCCCCGTCATTGGACAGCTCGTCAAAAGAGATCCTAACACTGTGCGGACCAGGATAGAAAAAATTAATTTTCAAAGCTTCTGCGTTGGCACGGATGCGGGCTGCATCCAGCCCCGTCAATTCTATGGTATCATAAAAATGTTTGTGTTTTAGGGCAAATCCGTTTTCTGCCAGGATTCCTGCTGCCGCATGGGCGTAATGTTGGCCGTTGCGGGCTATCTGCCGGATTCCTTTGCTGCCGTGGTATACGGCATACATTCCGGCCATGGTGGCCATCAGGGCGGTTGCCGTGCAGATGTTTGATGTGGCGCGTTCGCGTTTGATGTGTTGCTCGCGTGTTTGCAGGGCCAGACGGTATGCCGGGTTGCCCAGCCTGTCTATAGAAAGGCCAACTATACGTCCGGGAATGTTGCGCCTGTATTTGTCTGTACAGGCCAGGTATCCGGTTGTGGGGCCGCCAAAGGCCATAGGCAATCCAAAACGTTGCGCACTGCCGGCGGCTATGTCGGCGCCCCAGGCGGCAGGTTCCTCTAAAACGGCCAGGGACAACAGATCGCAGACGGCGGTTACCAGCAGTTCCCTTTCATGGGCCAGCTGGCACAAAACACGGTGATCACACAACTGTCCGTCTGCACCGGGGTATTGGACCATGATACCGAATAAGCGGGGTCCGTGCTTTTCAAAGACAGGCGACAGCCCGCCGGTCAGATCTTCTGTTACGATCTCAATGCCCAGGCCCAGGGCACGTGTTTCCATTACGGCAAGCGTCTGGGGGAAGATATTCCTGTCCACCAGGATCACGTTGCGTCCTTCCCTGATAAAAGTCCGTGAACGAAGTTCCAGCATCATGCGCATGGCTTCTGCAGCGGCGGTGGCTTCGTCCAGGAGCGAGCTGTTGGCCAGGTTAAATCCGGTAAGGCTGCACACCATGGTCTGGAAATTGAACAAGGCTTCCAGGCGTCCCTGGGAAATCTCGGCCTGGTAAGGGGTATAGGAGGTGTACCACCCCGGGTTCTCGAAGATGTTCCTCAGGATCACCGCCAAAGAAGCGGTTCCGTAATATCCCATGCCTATGAGGGAACGGAAAGGCAGGTTTTTGGATGCCATCTCTTTCAGGTGCAGGGAAAATTCATATTCGCTCATGCCTTTTTCCAGGGGCAGGTGATCCTTCATCCGGATCTGGGCCGGGACCGTCTTGTCTATGAGTTCATCCAGGGATTCAACCCCAATGACGCGGAGCATCTCTTTCTCCTGCCGGGGCCGGGGGCCGTTGTGTCTTTCTGTAAATGATAGTGCCATATGTGGTGTTTTTTGATTAATCGTTTGAAGCATCCATTTTCAACAGGATAAACAAAAGTAATGTAAAAGTCCATAACGAGGAACCTCCGTAGCTGATAAATGGCAGGGTGATCCCTATCACGGGGGTAACCCCTATGGTCATGCCTATATTGATAAAGACGTGTATAAAGATGCAGGAAGCAACCCCGTAACCATAGATGCGACCAAAAGGATGTCGCTGTCTTTCAGCCATCCGGATAATTCGAATGAGCAGAAAAGTGTAGAGGAAAATGACAAGGCAGGCTCCTAAAAATCCCCATTCCTCTCCAATGGAACAGAAAATAAAGTCGGTGCTTTGTTCCGGAACAAAGTTGTACTTGGTCTGCGTTCCCTGAAGGAACCCTTTCCCGGCAAAACCCCCCGATCCGATGGCCACTTTGGATTGGTGGACGTTGTACCCCGATCCGTAAATATCCTTGTCTATCCCCAGCAGGGTTTCTATGCGTGCCTGCTGGTGGGGTTTGAGTATGTTGTTGAACAGGTATCCCACCGAAAAAATCAGCACAATGCTGCTTATAAAGCAAAGCAGCAGTGTTTTCAGGTACGCGATCCTTTTGCGGAAGGCAATGATGGCAAGCGTGAGCACCAGGGGTGCGGCCAGGAGCAGGAGCCATTGATACCGTTCTATGCTGGCAAAGAGATCTATAGACAGCCATTTCAGGACCAGGGGAACCAGAAACCACAGGGCGGTAAAGGAAGCCACGGTGATAATTACGGCCATTTTTCCAGGTGCCAGCAGCAGGGCTATCAAAAAACAGATGCCCAGACAAAGCCAGAGTACGTAGAGCGGATCCCAGACGATAGACAGCAGGAATAAAACAATACCTGCGATTCCCGTAAGCGGGATCCAGGCCGGCAGTCCTTCCCGGTATAACACGATAATAAAGGCAAACAGGACCAGGGCCAACCCGGTTTCCTTTTCCAGCAGGATCAATCCGGCAGGGATGAATATCAGGGCCGTTACCTGCAGCATCCCGCGCCATGAACGGAGGTTAAAATGCGGGCGGCTCATAACGCCGGCAAGACCTATGGCAACAAAGACTTTTGTCATTTCTGCGGGCTGAAAATGGACCGGTCCAAAGACCAGCCAGGAATTGGAACCGCCCCGTTCCACGCCAAAGACAAGCACCGCAAGCAACAGCAAAAGACCAAAAATGTAGATCATATTTGAAAGCAGGGGGTAAATGCGGGCAGGGATGAGTAAAACAACAACAGCCAGGAACCAACCCCCCAGTATCCAGATCATCTGCATGCCGTAACGTTGCGTTGTATCAAAGATCTGCCCGTGTTGAGGATCGTACACGGCAGAAAAGACACCGATCCACCCTATGAGCACAAGTGCAATGTAGGTGGCGATGGTCCACCAGTCCAGCTTTTTTACCAGTTTATCCTCTCTTTGTATCATTTCAGGTGGCGTGTAAGCAGATCCTGTTCCAGTGTTCTTTCATAGAGCCATTGCCGGGAGGGATGGATCTGCCCGGTAAGGTATTTTTCTACCAGAAGCGAAGCCACAGGGGCAGCCTGTGAGGCTCCGAATCCGCCTTGTTCTATGTAAACGGCTACGGCTATCTTGGGATTGTCTTTTGGGGCAAAACAGATGAAAACAGAATTGTCTTCCCCGTGCGGATTCTGAGCCGTGCCGGTTTTTCCGCATAAAGTCACGTCCGGTATGGCAGCCAGGCGGGCGGTGGCTCCCGAGCCCGCCGGGGCGTTCACCGCCTGGTACATTCCCTCGACAATGACCTCAAAATGTTCAGGGTCCACCATCACCTGGTGCCGCCCGATCGTGGGGGTGAATGAAGGTTCCTGGCGGATTTCCCTTACCAGGTGCGGCGTATAGTAGTGGCCCCTGTTAGCCATGATGGCTGCCAGGTTGGCCAGTTGCAGCGGGGTTGCCCCTATTTCTCCCTGACCTATGGACAGCGAGATTACCGTCAGTGAACGCCACCGGCCGGCGCCATAGATCTTATCGTACAGGGCGGTGCCCGGGAGCGAACCGGACAGTTCTCCGGGGATATCAATGCCCAGCCGGGTGCCAAATCCAAAGCTTTTCACGTATTCCTGCCACTTATTCATGGATTCCCCGATGTTGCGGTACGCCGGATTGTCCAGGATGCTTCTCAGGACGTTGCAATAATAAGCATTGCAGGACATCATCACCGATTGCACCAGGTTGGTGGGTGAAGGGTGGCTGTGGCATTTCACTGTAAGGGATCCGGCGCGGTACCCCATGTTGCAGGAATAACGCGTTTCCGGTTTCAGGACCCCTTCCTGCAAGCCTATCAGACCGTTGACCAGCTTGAATACAGACCCGGGCGGATAAGCAGACATGATGGCCCGGTTGAACAGGGGTTTGAGCGGGTCGGCCATGACCTGGGGGTAATAACTTCCGAAATTGGTAAGGTATTGCGAGGAAAGACCGGTTGATGTGATCAGGGTGAGGACCTCGCCGGTGGAAGGATCCAGGGCGACTATAGACCCTACTTTGTTGCGCATCAGTTCTTCTCCAAAGCGTTGCAGGTTCAGGTCTATGGTTGTGATCATGTCTTTTCCGGGAACCGCTGTTTTGTCGTAGGCGCCGTCTTCATAGGAGGATTTAATGCGGTTGTGCACATCCCTCAGAAAAATGGAATACCCTTTTTCTCCCCGGAGCCACTTTTCGTAGTATTCTTCAAGACCGGTCCTGCCAATATAGTCTCCCGGGCGGTATTCGGGGTTCTTGTCCAAAAAAGCCTGATCGGCCTCTATGATATAGCCGGGAAGATTGCCGCAGATTTGGGAGGGATAACTGCGCACGCTGCGGGTCTGAACGGAAAATCCCCGGAATTTGTAGGATTTTTCCAGGAATCGGGTGTATTCCTGGTTGGTTACCTGCCTGAGAAAAATCACAGACTGGTATCCGATAGACCTTCGCCGCTTGTTGACCTCTTCCAGCATTTGTTCCAGGCGTTCACGTTCCAGATTGAAAATGGAACAGAAAGCGGTGGTGTCAAAAGGTACCAGCTCCCGGGGTGTTATCATGATGTCGTAGGCAAACTGGTTTTCTACCATTGTGTTGCCGTTGCGGTCATAAATCAACCCCCTGGAGGGGTAAATGATTTCGTATCGTAAAACATTGTTTGATGCGGTGATTTTGTACTCTTTATTGATGAGCTGCAGGAATACAAGGCGGCCTGCCAGGATGACCATGCAAATAATAAAAAAGCCAGTGATGACCGTTCTTTGTATTGCTCTGCTTTCCATGGCGTTACCTCCTACGTTCAAAAAACGTGATTTTGAATAACAGGATCAGAAAAACATTCAGTAACAGGCTGCATACAAAGCGGGCAAAAGTATGCCAGAAGAGGAAAAAACTAAGGCTTTCCAGGGTGAAGAACACCAGGTGGTGCGCTATCACGCAGAACATGACAAAGAAGCTGTACCTGCCAAATCCCAACTGGTTGAACCCGGGAACCATCAGGTTGTCCAGGTCCCCTTTGACGGTCACCGTTTTCAGAATTGTGCTCCGCAATGCACCCGTAACCACAAAGGATGCGGTGTGCAGGCCCAGGATGCCTGTTCCCAGGACATCGAGTGTCAGTCCAAAGGCGAAGGCCCAGAGCATAAGCAATGCGGTGGGATAGGTGCATGGAAAAAGAAGCAGGAACAGGATATAGGGCATTGGAGCAAGGTACGTGCCCAGGTTCAGGTTTTGGAACAGCAAAAGCTGAAATGCCAGAAAAAACAGGAAACGCAGGACATATTTCAGGTTGTCATTCATAGTGCCTCCTCCATATCCATGTCAGTCACTTTACGCAGGTCATCCGCCCCGCTGAAGGAAACCACGTTGACGTAACGCAGTGTCTTGAAATCGGAGAACAATTCCACGTCCAGTTCCAGGAAAGAACCCTGCTTCAGACTGCCCGACAGGACCAGTCCTATGGGGACTGACCGCGGAAAAACCAGGGAAAAATCGTTGCTCACGACTGTATCACCGGGGTTTACTTCAATATGGAGGGGGATTTCCGAAAGTGTAACTTTTCTGTAATGAATCCCGTTCCAGCGTAAGGTGCCAAAAGTGCCCGTCTTTTTTAGTTCTGCTGTAAAACGCTGTTCTGTATTGAGCAGCGATATGATCATGGCATAATGTTCCGAAACATGGGATACCACCCCTACAATGCCCCGGGCGCTGATAACGCCCATATCGGGCGATATGCCGTCTGCAGACCCTTTGTCTATGATCAGCGTATTGCGCTGCCTGTTGACCGAATTGCGGATCACCCGGGCTGGAATGAAAGAGAAGGAATCGGTTGGAGCCATCCTTAAGGAATCCTGTGCCGTCAGGAAGAGCTCAAGTTCGGATAACCGGGCCAGTTCGGCTCTTAACCGGGTGTTTTCCAGGAACAGGTCATTGTTGGTTTTTCTCAGATTCGTGAAAGCCGTCCACGAAGAAGTCTTTTCCCACCATTTCGTTTGCCATGAGCGGACTACCCGCATGATGGCATTCTGCTGAAAGTAACTGTTGTTGACCACAAGCACGACAGCCACGGACTGCAATGCAAGAAACAGCAGCAGAACAAGGAGTTTCCTGAGCAAAGGGGGCAGACCGGACATGCACGGGCGGTTTATTTATCGTAGTAAAAATGGGAATTTCCCAATGTTTTTCAAGGCTATCCCGGTTCCCCTGGCCACCGAATGCAGGGGCCCTTCGGAAATGTGGAACGGGATGTTGATTTTATCCTGGAGGCGTTTATCTATACCCCGCAGCAATGCTCCCCCACCGGTAAGGAAAATGCCCCGTTGCACGATATCGGAGTATAATTCGGGAGGGGTCTGTTCCAGAACCGACAGGACAGCTGTTTCTATCTTAACCAGGGATTTGTCCAGGCAATGGGCAATTTCCTGTGAGGTAACCGCTACTTCCACCGGCAGCGCTGTCATCAGGTTGGGGCCGCGCACCAGCATGGGTTCCGGCGGGTTGTCCAGGTCCGACAGGGCCGAGCCTACACAGATTTTGATATCCTCGGCCGTACGCTCTCCTATCTTGATGTTGTGCTGGTGGCGCATATATTGCTGGATCTCTGCGGTAAACACGTCACCCGCCACCCGTATGCTCTGGTTGCATACGATGCCTCCCAGGGCAATAACGGCAATTTCTGTGGTTCCCCCGCCCACATCCACCACCATGTTGCCTTCCGGGGCCGTGACATCAATGCCAATCCCCAGGGCGGCAGCCATGGGTTCGTAGATCATGTATACGTCCCGTCCTCCTGCGTGTTCGGAAGAATCGCGGACCGCCCGGATCTCCACTTCTGTACTGCCAGAAGGGATGCAGACTACCATCCGCAGGCTGGGCATGAAAAATTTATTCTGCGGGTTAATCATCTTGATCATACCGCGCACCATTTGTTCTGCCGCGTTGAAATCTGCGATCACCCCGTCGCGCAGGGGCCTGATGGTCTTGATGTTTTCATGGGTCTTGCCCTGCATGAGCCGGGCGGTTTTTCCAATAGCCAGGGGCTTGCCTGTATTCTGATCGATGGCCACAATGGAGGGTTCGTCCACCACGATCTTATCGTTGTGAATGATTATGGTATTGGCTGTACCCAGGTCGATGGCGATTTTTTGAGTTAAAAAGGAGAAAGCCATATGGTTGTTACTAATGTTTGAAATGGCGTATGCCGGTGAAGACCATAGCCATATTGTTGGAGTTACAGAAATCTATACTTAACTGATCCCTGATAGAGCCGCCTGGCTGTATGACGGCAGTTATGCCTGCCTGACAGGCCAGTTCAACACAGTCGGGAAATGGGAAAAAAGCGTCTGAAGCCATTACCGCCTCTTTCAGGGAAAGGTTGTTTTCGCGGGCTTTTTCTATGGCATGTTTAAGGGCATCTACCCGGGAGGTCTGTCCCATGCCGCTGGCAAGCATCATCCCCTTGGCTGCCAGCACAATAGCGTTTGACTTGGTGTGTTTGACCAGTTTGTTCGCAAATACCAGGTCCGCCACCTGGTCTTTGGTGGGGGCCTTTCGGGTAACCAGCGTAAATGAGGCGGGATCTTCTACCAGGATGTCCCTGTCCTGTACAATGACTCCGTCAAAGAGGGACCGGAATTCTTTTTCAGGCAAACGGACTTGCTGGCCGCAAGCCAGGATGATGCGGTTTTTTTTGCTTTTGAGTATTTCAAGCGCCCCGGGTTCGTAAGAGGGGGCAATGATTACTTCAAAGAATAGCTTGTCCATTTCCCTGGCAAGAACATCGGAAAGGGGGCGATTCATCACGATGATACCGCCAAAAGCGCTTGCCGGGTCTGCTTTTAAAGCGCGTTCCCAGGCTTGTTCCAGGTCCTGGCACGAGGCACATCCGCAGGCGTTGTTGTGCTTGAGAATGGCAATGCAAGGGTCGGTAAAATCCCGGATCAGCCTCAGGGCAGCTTCTATGTCCAGCAGATTGTTGTAAGAGATGTCCTTTCCATGCAGCTTGTGGGGAAGACCCTCACGGGATCCAAAAAACACGGCGTTTTGGTGGGGATTTTCTCCGTAACGCAAAGACAAAGGTGTTTCCAGGAGGCTGTGGCTGAAAGCGGGCAGGCCCATATCCCGGTTAAAATAACGGAATATGGCCGTGTCGTAGTGGGAGCTGATCTTGAAAGCCTGTGCGGCAAAATACATGCGGTCACTCAGGGTTGTATGGCATTGCTGCGCCTGGAGCAGGTCCAGGAATTCGGGGTACAGGGACCGGTCCGCCACCACCACCACATCGCGGTAATTCTTAGCGGCAGCGCGAATGAGCGATATACCCCCGATGTCTATCTTTTCTATGATATCGGCCTGTGAAGCCCCCGATGCAACTGTATCCTGGAAAGGATACAGGTCGACCAGCACAAGATCCACAGGAGGGATCTGCCACTGTTCCATATCGGTTTTGTCGGCGGGAACATCCCTTCTGCCGAGGATACCGCCGAATATTTTTGGGTGCAGCGTTTTGACGCGTCCGCCCAGGATGGAAGGATAGCCGGTAAGGTCTTCCACCGCTGTGGCGCCGGGCACCAGGCTCCTGATATATTCCAGGGTGCCGCCGGTAGCCATGAGTTGTACCCCTGCCCTGGCCAGCTCACCTATGACCGGGGCCAATCCCTCTTTGTGGTATACCGATATGAGGGCTGTTTGTATTGGTATGTTCCGCAGATTGTTAGTCATTGTTTTACCCAAACCTGACGTTCAATGGCCTGATCCAGGGAAATAAGCGTTTCTGTCTGTATGACCGAAGGGATGTTCCGGATAATGTCTATCAGGACTTCCATTAAATGGTCGTGATCCCGGCAATATAATTTCAGCCACAAGGCGTATTTACCAGTAACAAAATGACATTCAACAACTTCAGGTATGCTCTTAAGAGCTTCTATTACCGTTGGGTATTGATTGGCCTGCGAAAGTTGAATTCCCACAAAAGCGCAAACATTCAAGCCCAGGGTTTGTGGTTTGACCAGCAGACGGGAGCCTGTGATAATCCCCAGGGCCTCCATTTTTTTAACACGTTGATGAATGGCGGCTCCTGACACCCCGCATTCACGGGCAATTTCAAGAAAAGGCATACGGGCATTCTTGACCAGAAAAGCTAATATCTTGTGGTCAGTGGCGTCAATCTGATACTTGGACATAATAATTTTTCTTAGGGAGTAAAGTTATGAAAAATTATTAGACTTTTGGTAGTAAAACAACCATTTCAGGGGGATTTCGCCTCTGCACGCCATCACGTAATCATCGATGGCACAAGAGATGTAAAAGGGATTGCCGCTTTGCTTACAATTTGGAACCTCCATCCACCACCTGCCACTCTTGCGGGATTGCAAAAAAACAAGTTCCTGCCCGTCTTCTCCCATCTGGACCGCCTTCCTGTGGAACTGAGAGGCATCCTGCACCGGATGTTCCTGCACAGAGACAGCCAGACCTTCTGCCAGGTGCCAGATCAGTTGTGCCATAAGTTGTGCGGTAAGCGAGCCTTTGCGGCTATCGGACGGATATCCGTAGATCACGGCCAGTTGAAAATTATGTGAAAGGCCCATGTACCTTGCAAGGGCACAGATTTCCTCTGCATACAGGCCGTTAGGGTTGCCGTGCTTTACTTCTGGCAGATCGGCATGACGGATGCAGCGCATGTCTATGAAATGATGCGTGGCTTCCCGCAACAGGGGCTCTGCTGCCAGGTGGTTCTTCCGGAATTCCCCCAGCCGGAGTGTTTCTATATAATGGTCCGAAAGCTTTTCCAAAACGGCCGGATTGGCCAGGTACCGCTGAAACCCTATCCAGGTAAAATAATCCGGCATGGATTTATCCAGAAGGACAGAAAGGTGGTCGGGTGTTTCCGTGCCTCGCGAAACAAGGCTCACCCGGGCATCAGAAGGCAGGAAGGCCCCCATGCCCGGCAGGTCCTGGGGGTGCATGACAAGGCAGGGCACATGCAATTTCTCCACGGCAGACAAAATTTCCGGCAAGCGGTTTTCCATCGTGTCTTCCATATAAAATACACGGGAATGGCTTTGCGGATAAAGGCATTTCAATGCATCGGGGATTGCTCCGGCTTTGCCTGTAAAGACAACTACCGCCCCACAGGAGGGCATCTCCCGGCAGAGGGCTTCTGCATGAAGGAATTCCAGCGGAAAACGTTTTTCACTCATTATTCTTGTTTTGAATGATCTTCGTGCAATCCTCCAGGGTCAGGCTTTCCGGATCTGTCCCCTTTGGTATTTTGTAATTCTTTTTGTTATGGCTTATATAGGGGCCGTAACGTCCCTTAAGTACCCGTATGTCTTGTTCGGGGAATTCCAGGATGAGTATTTTAGACTCCTGGGACAGGGACTGTTCTATCACCTGAATGCTCCGTTGCAGGGTAATGGTGTAGGGGTCGTCTGTTTTTGGCAGCGATATGAATTTTCCCTGCCATTTGACATAAGGTCCAAAACGGCCTGTCGAGGCAACAACCGGCAGGTTTTGGTACAGGCCCACTTCCCGCGGAAGGGTAAACAGGCGCAGCGCTTCTTCCAGGGTTATGGATTCCAGCAGCTGGCCTTTCTGCAGTCCGGCATACCTTTTTTCAGGATCATCACCGGCGCCCAGCTGGGCCATGGCGCCATACCTTCCCAGCCTGACGGTGACCGGTTTTCCTGTTACGGGATCATTTCCCAGCAATCGTTCTCCCTTGCCTGGATGCGACGTTTCCAACGCCTGGTCCAGCGTTTTGCGGAACGGTTTGTAAAAATCATCCAGCATTTTGTTCCAGACCAGTTTTCCCGAAGCTATGCGGTCAAAATCTTCTTCAACCTGGGCTGTAAAGTTATAATCCACGATGTTGGGAAAATGTTCTATCAGAAAGTCATTGACCAGGATCCCGATATCTTCCGGGAAGAGTTTTTTGCGTTCTTCTCCAAAATTCTCCCGGCATTCCTCCCGCCTTACCTTTTCACCTTCAAGACAGAGTTCCACGTAACTTCTTGTTTTGGCGGGACGGTCCCCTTTGGTCACGTATTGCCTTTCCAGGATGGTAGATATGGTGGGCGCGTAGGTGGAAGGACGCCCTATCCCCAGTTCCTCCAGCTTCTTGACCAGGCTTGCCTCGGTGTAGCGGAAGGGGGATTGGGTAAAACGCTGGATTGCCCGTATCTGTCTGGCTCCCAGAATGTCTCCCTTTTCCAGGATAGGCAGGGATGAAGATGCTTTCCCGTTATTTTTTTCCGGGTCATCATCTGAGCCTTCCCGGTACATTTTCAGGAAACCGTCAAAAACAACCACTTCTCCGGTTGCCACAAAGGTGTTTGCCGTTTTTGTGCTCCCGATCGTAACCTGGGTTTTATCTGTCTGGGCATCGGCCATTTGCGAGGCAATGGCCCGTTTCCATATCAATTCATACAATTTCTTTTCCGTAGCCGTCCCTTCAATTTCTGTCTCTTCCATAAAGGTGGGACGGATGGCTTCGTGGGCTTCCTGGGCCCCTTTGGAGCGGGTGGCATACTGTCTTGTCTTGCTGTACTGCGCTCCGAAGGATTCTGTGATGATTTTTTTGGCCGAGGCAAGCGCCATTTTTGACAATTGTGTGGAATCGGTACGCATGTAGGTAATCCGGCCCGATTCATAAAGGCGTTGTGCCACACTCATAGTCTGGCTTACCGAAAATCCCAGCTTGCGCGAGGCTTCCTGTTGCAGGGTGGAAGTGGTAAAGGGAGGGGCAGGGCTTTTGTGTCCCCTTTTCTTTTCAATTTCTGTAACCGAATAACAGGCTCCAATGCATGAAAGCAGGAACTCCCTTGCCTGTTCCTCTGTGGGGAAGCGGGTATACAGTTCTGCCTTGAACGGTTCTGTATTTCTTGACGGGCAGGTAAAAAGCCCTTCCACGCGGAAAGCAGACGCAGGTTTGAATTGCAGAATCTCGCGTTCTCGTTCCACTACAAGGCGAAGGGCCACGGACTGAACCCTTCCGGCAGAGAGCCTGGGCTTGACTTTCCTCCACAGGACAGGAGAAACTTCATAACCCACAAGACGGTCAAGAACGCGGCGGGCCTGTTGCGCCATCACCAGGTTCATGTCAATATCCCTTGGATTTTCCACCGCTTCCAGGATGGCGTTTTTGGTGATCTCGTGAAAGGCTATGCGCCTTATCTTTTCCTGCGGGATGTTTAGTGTTTCCTTCAAATGCCATGCAATGGCCTCGCCTTCCCGGTCCTCATCAGAGGCCAGCCACACGACAGATGCTTCTGCAGCGGCTTTGGTAAGTTTTTTCACAAGGTCTTTCTTGTCGGGCGGGATAACATAATCGGGGGTAAACCCGTTTTCCAGGTCAATCCCGAGCTTTTTCTTTGACAAATCCCTTATGTGCCCAAAACTTGATGTAACCAGATATCCATCTCCCAGCGCCTTGGCAATGGTTTTTGCCTTTGCAGGCGATTCAACAATAACCAGGTTCTTCTCCATACGCATTCAAAATCAGTCTGTGCAAAGTAAGCCATAAAATAAGGTATATTCCAAATATTTATCTGTAATTTTGCGGCGCTACACATTTGTTTTATGAAGGAGAAGACAATAAAAAAAATTAACAAGTGGTTGTGGATCATAGTTTTGATTCCGTTGGCAGGACTCGTTCTCATGCTATTTTTGGTAGGGGTGTTCACCAATATCCCCTCGTTCCGGGTCCTGGAAAATCCCCAGACCAACCTGGCTACCGAACTTATATCTGAAGACGGCGTGGTCATTGCAACGTTCCACATAGAGAACCGTTCCTATATACAATACGAGGACTTGCCCGAACACCTGAAAAATGCTGTTCTGGCAACAGAAGACATCCGTTTTTACCGCCATTCCGGGATCGATTTCCGGGCCCTGGCCCGTGTGGCGGTCAAATCCTTATTATTGGGGCAAAGCAGTTCGGGCGGAGGCAGTACACTCACCCAGCAAGTGGCAAAGACGCTGTATCCACGCGACACCACTACATACAATTTTCCAGGCGGAAGTGCCTTCAAGATGCTGGTGGTGAAAATGAAAGAGTGGATTACGGCCGTCAAGCTGGAACGCAATTACACCAAGGAAGAACTGCTGACCATGTATCTGAACTCGATTTTCTTCGGGAGCAATGCCTATGGGATCCGGACAGCTGCAGCTACCTTTTTTGACAAGCACCCCTCCCAGCTTACCATAGAAGAAGCGGCCACCCTGGTGGGAATGGTCAATAAACCCACCCGGTACAATCCCGTGCTGAATTATGAATCTTCACTGGCCAGGCGTAATCACGTCCTGTCCCAGATGAAAAAATACAATTTCATCACCCGGCAGGAAGCAGATTCGCTCATGGCTCTGCCCATTGTGCTGAATTATTCCACGCAGGACCACAACGCCGGCCTGGCTCCCTATTTCAGGGATATGCTCAAACGGGTCATGAGTGCGGGCGAGCCCGATCCCAGGGATTATTCCTACCAGGAACACTACCTGGAAGACCTGGACCTGTGGGAAAATGATCCGTTATACGGCTGGCTGAACAAAAACAGGAAACCCGACGGATCGTCCTACAACCTGGACCGGGACGGCCTCAAGATCTATACCACCATCAATGCCCGGATGCAGCTCTATGCCAACCAGGCTGTGGAAGAACACCTGGGTTCCTATCTCCAGCCCACTTTCAGCAGCGAGCTCAGGTCTAAGAAAAACAAACCCTTTTCGGATGATGTTCTGCCAGAGATCCGGGATCTTGTCATGAAACAGGCCATACGGTGGAGCGACCGGTATCGCAATATGAAAGCAGACGGGGCCACCGATGTTCAAATTGACGTGGCATTCAGGACCAAAACCCCCATGCGGGTGTTTACATGGACCGGCAAGGACGGGACGTATGCGACAGACACGCTGCTTACCCCGCGCGATTCCATCTTGCACTACAAATCGTTCCTGCGTGCCGCCATCATGGCCATGGAACCGGAAACGGGCCATGTGAAAGCATATGTGGGAGGTCCCAATTACCGGTATTTCAAATACGACAACGCCCGCCAGGGAAGACGGCAGGTGGGCTCTACCATCAAGCCTTTCCTATATGCCCTGGCCATGCAGGAAGGCTGGACGCCCTGCGATCAGGTGGTCAACGTTCCCCAGACCTTCATATTGCACGATACCACATGGACCCCCGAGAGCGTGGACAAACCCGAATGGATAGGCAGGAAGGTCACCCTTAAGTGGGGATTGACCAAGAGCAGCAACAACATATCGGCATACCTGATGAAACAATTCGGCCCCGAGGCCATGGTGGCCATGTGCCGCAAGCTGGGTATCAAGAGTTTTCTGGACCCGGTGGTGTCGCTGTGCCTTGGACCGGCAGATTTGCGCCTTTACGAGATGGTGGCGGCCTACAATACGTTTTCTAACAAAGGGGTTCATGTAGAACCTTTCCTGGTAACGCGCATTGAGGATAACACCGGAAACCTGCTGGGCGCCTTCAGCCCCCGCAAACGGGAAGCCATAGGGGACCGCACGGCCTATCTGATGGTGAACCTGTTGCAGGGAGTGGTGAACGAAGGAACGGCCATCCGCATCAGGGCACTTTACATGCCCCGGGGAGCCGTGGCAGGCAAGACCGGAACGACCAACGACCAGGCAGACGGCTGGTTTATGGGCATTACCCCCAGGCTTACCGCAGGGGTTTGGGTGGGGGCAGAAGACCGCCAGGTGCATTTTGAATCACTGGCCCTGGGGGGAGGTTCCAATATGGCCCTGCCCATCTGGGGGATCTTTATGAAAAAGATAATGAATGATCCTTCGTTGGGGTTCTCTGTAGAAGACCAGTTTACAGCACCTCCCGGATTTGACATATCCCTGGATTGCGATGGCTCTGACCAGGACATGGACCAACAACGCCGCACAGACGGTTTTTTCAATTGATTGCATGAACATAGCGCTGGTATACGGAGGCAATTCCTCTGAACGTGAAATCTCTGTTTTAAGCGGAAAAAATATCTCCACCCATTTATTGGCTGCCGACAGGAATGTTTTTGAAATAGATATATTTGGGACCCGGTGGGAACTGGTTGCCGTGAACGGACAGGATGTCCCGCCGGCCCAGGTGGACAAAAACGGATTTACGGTCACCTGGCAGGGGGAAGGCATATCTTTTGATGTGGTGGTACTTATGATCCATGGAACTCCGGGAGAAGACGGGCTGCTGATTGCCTACCTTGAAATGCTGGGCATTCCCCACACCGGTTGCCCTGCCCGTACTGCCCTGCTGGCTTTTGACAAACTGGCCTGCAAAGCGTATTTACGTGGCAACGGCATAAAAATGGCCCGTGAATTCCGTGTCACCAGGCAAACGATGGCAGGACCGTGGCAACAGCAGGCTGCCCGGGTACTGGGACCTATGCCCTGGTTTGTAAAACCGGTGGCAGCAGGTTCCAGTTATGGTGTTTCCAGGGTGTCTGAACCTTCACAACTCCTGCCTGCCGTGGAATATGCCATGAAAGAAGACCATGTGGTTATGATAGAGGAATTCATCCAGGGAATTGAAGTGACCAACGGAATCATGAAAACGGCAGAAAAGGAATTCATTCTTCCCGTAACGGAGATCATACCCGGGAACGGGTGCGAATTTTTTGATTACAAAGCCAAGTACCAGGGGGTATCCATGGAGATTACCCCCGCCCGCATTACCCCCCGGATGACACACCTTGTGCAGCAGACCACTTCCAGGATATACGACAACCTGATGTGCAGGGGTATTGTCCGGGTGGATTACATCCTGCGCGGGGAAGACCTTTATTTCCTGGAGATCAACACACTGCCGGGCATGACACAAAAAAGCCTGGTACCCCAGGAAATCCTGTCGGCCGGCATGACCCTGCGCGGCTTCCTGGACCAGCTGATTTGTTCTGCCATAGATGAATATCAAAGAGTTTAAAGCATATGCCCGGGATCGACTGGCCCCTTCCGTGGAACAGCCCGAACTGCGTTTCCTGGTAAGTGCCCTGCTGTCCCATTTTGCAGCCATCCCCAATTACTGGTACCATACACATGAAGACCATCTGCTCTCGCCGGCAGTTGCCGGGGAACTGCTGCAGGCGGTGGACCAGGCCGCACAGGGCAAGCCCCTGCAATACATCCTGGGCTTTGTTCATTTTGGGAATTGCCGCATAGGAGTTGATGAGCGGGTCCTCATCCCCAGGCCCGAGACGGAAGAAATGTGGGACCGCGCCCGTTACATCACCGGCCCGGTGCTGGATGCCTGTACCGGGAGCGGATGCCTGGCCATAGCCCTGAAAAAAGGGCGCCCCCAAACAAACGTTTATGCCTTTGACCTGAGCTCAGATGCGCTGGATGTAGCCTCGCAAAACGCTGCCCTGAACCAGGCTCAGGTGCATTTTTTCCGGGCCGACTTAACCGATGTTCCCGGGTTGGAGGAAGCGGCCCTGAAGGCGGGGCTGGAAAAACAGACTGTAGGCCTGCTAATATCCAATCCCCCGTATGTAACGGAAAGTCAAAAAAAAGAGATGTCCCCCAGGGTCTTATCTTACGAACCCCACAGTGCGCTTTTTGTTCCGGATGAGAATCCGCTTTGCCATTACAGACACCTGGCCGCTTTGGGAAGCCGCTTCCTTTGCAGCGGGGGCACCCTCATGGCAGAGATCAATGAAAACTTTGGCCGGGAAGCAGCTCTTCTCTTCCAACAGGCTGGTTTTAAAGAGGTTCTGGTTCATAAGGATCTGAATGAAAAAAACAGAATACTTTCAGCCTTATGGGTACCATAAATAGAATTTTTATTATCTTTGTACTATGATAAGAAACATTGCTATGATCAACAGATGGTGGTGGCCCGGAGAATACCTTTTCCGCGTCGCATCTGTGGCATGGTAATCAATAACCCTTATTATTAACCAGAAGTGCCCTCTTGCAACGCAAGGGGGCTTTTTTATTTTTTAACCAAACTACAATGAAAACAACAAAGAAGTACCTTCTTCCGGACCAGGAAATCCCCAAAATGTGGTATAATGTTCTGGCCGATCTGCCCCCGTTGCAGCCCATGCTGCACCCGACAACGCGGGAACCGGTAAAACCGTCGGACCTTGAGCCCCTGTTTGCAAAAGGACTCATTGAACAGGAATTTTCCACAGAGCGATGGATTCCCATACCGGAAGAAGTGCGCACTTTATATAAGATATACCGCCCGACCCCCCTGGTGCGCGCCAGCGGCCTGGAAAAAGCATTGGATACACCGGCAAAAATCTATTTTAAAAATGAAAGTGTTTCCCCCGTGGGTTCCCACAAACTGAACACAGCCCTTCCCCAGGCCTATTACAATAAAAGCGAGGGGATTCGCAAACTCACCACAGAGACGGGCGCCGGACAATGGGGATCGGCCCTGTGCATTGCGGCCAGGCATTTTGGCCTGGATACGGAAGTGTTCATGGTCAGGCTGAGCTACAACCAGAAGCCGTACCGGAAAGTGGTCATGCAGACCTACGGTGGAAAGGTCATTTCTTCACCCAGTAACCTAACACAGGCCGGGCAGAAAATCCTGGCAGAAAAACCCAATACCCCCGGATCACTGGGAATGGCCATATCAGAAGCCTGCGAAAGGGCATTAAGCACGCCCGACACACGTTATACGCTGGGCAGTGTCCTGAACATGGTCATGCTGCACCAGACCATCATAGGCCTGGAGGCGGAGCGCCAGTTTGAAATGGCACAGGATTATCCCGACACCATCATCGGGTGTTTTGGTGGGGGTTCCAATTTTGGAGGCATCAGCCTGCCCTTTCTCCGCCACCAGCTGGCCGGCAAAGCCAAATTTGACTTGATTGCCGCGGAAAGTTCAGGGTGTCCCAAACTCACCAAAGGTACCTTCCGTTACGATTACGGCGACACAGTGGGGATGACCCCCCTCATACCCATGTATACGCTGGGTTGTGATTACGAGCCGGCCGCCATTCATGCCGGGGGATTGCGTTACCACGGGGCAGGGGCCATCATGAGCCAGTTATTGAAAGACAGGATCATCCGGGCCGTGGACATTGACCAGGAAGAATGCTTTAAGGTCGGGATCCTCTTTTCCCGGTGTGAAGGGATCATTCCGGCGCCCGAATCCACCCATGCCATTGCGGCCACTGTGCGGGAGGCCCTCAAGGCAAAGGAAGAGGGCCGTGAAAAGGTCATACTCTTTAACCTTTCAGGTCACGGCCTTCTGGATCTGAATGCCTATGAATCGTACCTCAACGGGCAGCTTTGACCAGTTGTAGGAACAAGGGAAGCAGGGCGTGATCACCCTCCGAAACGGGGCCTTCCGGATGGAACTGTACCCCAAGTACATTGGGATTGCCCTGCATTTCAATGGCTTCTATAATTCCATCAGGAGCCACAGCTGAAACCACAAAACCTGGGGCGACATCCTTAACCGCCTGGTGGTGAAAGGAATTGACACGGAAGGTGTCTCCTTCTGCCAACACTTCCCTGAGGATGCCATAGAGGGTAGTTCCCCGGTTGACCGTTATGGTATGTGTACCGTATTTTCGGGGCGCATTCTGGCGGTGTTTCACAGGATTGCCCGATTTGACCTGCGAGGGGATATCCTGGTATAACGTACCCCCGAAGGCCACGTTCATGATCTGTTCCCCGCGGCAGATCCCCAGCACGGGAATCCCATGCTTAACAGCAGCCCGTACCAGGTGTATGTCAAAAAAATCCCTGGTCGGAACTATTCCACCCATGCCGGGGATGGGCTCTTCTCCGTACCAGCGCAACGGGTCCACGTCTTCCCCTCCTGTAAGGATAAGACCGTCAATAGATTCGACCATGCGTGCAATGACCTCCGGATCTTCTGTTACCGGAAGGATCACAGGGATTCCCCCGGCTTTCTGAACAGAGATGATGTACGTGTTGGGGACACAGTTCTGCGATGTTTCGTATGTGGCAGAGAGCCCTATCACGGGTGCTTTTTTTTGTGCAAAAGCGGGATTAATAAAAATAATGACGGCAAGCAGGCTTGTAATCAATGCGTTTTTCATTTGAGGGCCCTCCAGAGTCCCATATTTTCATTTTGTTTCAAATCCAAATCAAAAGTCAGGAGGTGGTCCTCCATCGCAAATTTAAGGGTAAATGCAGAACCACCGGAACGGAAGCGGAATGTTTCTCCGTTGACATGGGTCATCAGGTGTTTTCGGTTTGGAAAATCATCCGGCCCCAGCGCTATGTACAGGTGTCCGTCTTCCAGGGTAATGACCGCTTCTCCCAGGCACTGGTGCCCATATGTCCCCACGTAGTGTGGATAGGGAGCCGAAGGTTCGGGGACCGGTACAGCCTGTTCCTTTTTTTCACGTTCTGCCGCCTGTGCAAGGAATTTTTCAAGCGCCTGACCGCTGTAATCCTGGAAAGGCAGGTCCATGTAATAGTCAATCACATGGCGCATGATGGCATAACGCGGTTCTGAAGGAGGCTCGCAATTGCTCAACCACATCAGACCCAGGTCCAGTTCCGGGACAAAGGCGCAGATGGCTGTAAATCCCCAGGTGGTCCCGGTATGGAACCAGACCCGGTACCGGTTGTTCTGTTCTACAAACCAGCAGGGGGCGTAGATGTTGGTTTTTGTGTCTGTCTGGGAGGTGATGAGCTGACCCCTGTGCAGGTAATTCATCTGAACCTCGGATAAGAGGGTGTCCCCTTCTACAACACCATTGGAAAGATGCAGGCGGCACCATTGCATCATGTCGGTTACTGTAGAGTTGATGCCGCCTGCCGCTCCGATGACCGTAAGCCAGTGCAGCGCCTGTTCTTCCCCCTCCATGGGAACTGTACGTATTTTTCCCTGGCGGACGGTGGTTTCGTGTGGGGTGTTCCCGTTTGCCGATGCCAGGAAACCCTCTTTGTTGGTGCTGGTATTGTGCATCCCAAGGGGGGTAAAGATCCTCTCCTGCAGGTTTTCTTCCCAGCTTTTACCCGTGACGGCCTCTATGATCTTCTGGGCCACAATGAATAAAACGTTATTGTAACCGTACGTTGTTCTGACACTGTTTGCGGGCGGGATGAACCGGAGCATCCGGTAGACATCGTTACGGTCATATCCCAGGCAGGGGATGTATGTGCCGGCCTGTTCTGGCAGCCCGGAACGGTGCAGGAACAAATCCCGCACTTCCAGGTTGTCTGTCACCCAGGGGTCGTACATCGCAAAATCGGGCAGGTACCATTTGACGGGGTCATTCCAGTTGACCAGCCCGTCGTCTACCAGCATGGCCATGAGTGTGGCCGTGAATGATTTGCTGACAGAACCGATCTGGAATACGGTGCTGCCATCTACAGGCAAACCGCTTCCGTTACGTTTTTCTCCGAATCCTTGCACAAAAACAATAGAATCATTTTTGATCACTGCCAGGGCCGAACCGGTAATATTCCATTCTTTAGCCACCTGTTGAGCGTAGGGGGCAAAATCCTGTGCCCCCAAAAGCGCGGGGAACAGGAACAGCGTGAGTAAAAAGTGTTTTTTCATCTGCTAAAGATAGAAATATTTTATCTTTGTATAATGAGTAAAGTCAAAAAGGCCTGGTTTTGCCAGAACTGTGGAGCCGAATCTGCAAAATGGCTCGGGCGCTGTCCTTCCTGCGGCGAGTGGAACACTTTTACAGAAGAGATCATTGGTTCCCCGGGCAGGCAGGAAATCTTCACCACGGCCGCAAAAGCGGTCCCCATAGGAGAAATTTCCATGGCGCAGCAGGAACGGATATCCCTCAACAATACAGAGCTGGAACGCATTCTGGGCGGGGGTCTGGTTCCCGGGTCGGTTGTTTTGCTGGGAGGAGAGCCCGGCATCGGGAAATCAACGCTTAGCCTGCAGATCCCGCTGCAAGCACCCGATTTGCGGACCTTATACGTTTCTGGAGAAGAATCGGCCCGGCAGATCAGGATGCGCGCCCAAAGGCTTCTGGGCGGGAAGGATTCGGGAAAAATGCCGGACAACTGCCTGGTATTGTGTGAGACCATGCTGGAAAACATCCTGGAACAGGCCCAGGCTGTCAAGCCTGCGCTGCTGATAGTAGATTCCATAGAGACCGCTTATTCGCAATACATGGAATCATCACCCGGGAGCGTCACCCAGGTGCGGGAATGTGCGGCCCTGTTGCTCAAATACGCCAAACAGACGCATGTCCCGGTTATCCTGGTAGGCCACATTACCAAAGAAGGCAGCATAGCAGGGCCCAAGGTGCTGGAGCATATCGTGGATGTGGTCCTGCAGTTTGAAGGTGATACCACACATGCATACCGCATGTTGAGGGGTATCAAGAACCGTTTTGGTTCCACGGCCGAACTGGCGCTCTTTGAAATGACCGGCCATGGACTCAGGCAGGTGGACAACCCGTCTGAAATGTTCATTCCCATGCACGATGAAAACCTGAGCGGCATTGCCGTGGCGGCCATGATAGACGGGACACGGCCTTTCCTGATAGAAACTCAGGCCCTGGTAAGCACGGCTGCTTACGGAACGCCACAGCGTTCGGCCAATGGATTTGATACCCGCAGGATGAACATGCTGCTTGCCGTGCTGGAGAAAAGGGCGGGATTCCACCTGGCGGCCAAAGATGTTTTCCTGAATATGGCCGGAGGATTGCGGGTGGCCGATCCCGCAGTGGACCTGTCTGTGGTGGCGGCCATCCTCTCATCGGCTTTTGACCGGGCCATTCCGGCACGGTGGTGTTTTGCCGCCGAGGTGGGTCTGAGCGGCGAGATCCGGCCCGTTCCGCACCTGGAACGCAGGATTGCCGAGGCAAACCGTTTGGGATTTGAAAAAATATTTGTTTCGTCTTACAACGGCCGGACACACATTCCCAAAGAAACGCGTATTGTTGTGGAAAAGGTCAGCGGGGTGGGACCTCTGTCACGCCAGCTCTTTAAAACCTGACCGAAACTCCCGCATTGGCAACGCCTTTGTAGCCAAATCCTATATCGGCAAATACCCCAAAAGTGCTGCCCCACCTTACGCGTAGCGGGCTCAGGTGGTAGGCGAACCGCCATTTGCGGGTGTCGCTTGAAATATCCTGCGAACCCGGTACGATCATTTCCTGTTCATCTATCCAGCGGGTCAATCCCCCGGCGGCATGGGCAGAAAGTTCCAGCAGCCCCGTCCGGTAATAAATCCAGTGTACCGTTACAAGCCCTGTGATGCTCAGCACGCTGCTTTTGAAAACGGCTTTCTGCGTACCGCTTTTGGCCAGTTCCATCATGGCAGCGCTCAGACCCAGGTATCCTCCCAGGCTCATGTAAGGTGAAGTGTAGTAATTATAGCCTAACGCAGCCACCCCTGTATAGACAAAACGGCTGGGGAGGTAGGTGTTCCCGTCTTTGGCTACAAACGTTTCCTTACGGATCTGCGTGCTCAGTTCCTGGAAGGTGGGAGCCCCGTATTGCAGAAAAACCTCGTGTTTGTCGTAGGTGATGTAATCGTATGGATGGTACTGTGCAGCAAGCCGTTGCGAAGACATGGACACCAGGCCTGCAACGGCTGCGGTGATCAGAAAAAGCATTTTTTTCATTATTGTACCTGTTTGGGTTTATTTTTTTTTGTTACGCTCAGGAAAATTACGGCAAACAAACCGGTCAGCAGCATGGTGACAGCCTGGGATTCGTGGCTGATGATGGCAAAAACCATTCCGCTGGTCCGGGACTGGCTGTAGACAGCTACAAGGGCCAGGGTTACTATGAAATGGAAGGCCCCTATCCCGCCCTGGACCGGGACCACCCAGCCGAAACTGCCCACCACCATCAGGAACAGCGCGTCTACAAAATTCAGCTGATCCCTCAGGGGGGTTGCCAGGATGGTGCAGTAACTGGTGCATACATATAGGAACCACATCAGAAATGTAAGAAAGAAAAAGTATCCCTTGCGGGGCATGTTAAAGCTTTGCACCAGTCCTGTCCAGATGCCACGGAAAAAATCCCCTGCCTTTCTGAAAAAGCGGATACGGCCAAGTGGTTTGCGCAGCAGGACCAGGGCCAGTACAAGTGCCAGGGAAATCCCGGCAACCAGGATGACGGCCAGTGCTGAAGAGCCTCCAAGCCGGTTCATGATCGGGTCCCAGATCTGGGTGACCATGAAATTTCCGAAAACATCCATGCGCAGGAATGCAACGGCTATGGTAATCAATACCAGACAAAGAACATCAAAAGTCCTTTCCAGGACAACGGTGCCCAGCACCTTGTCAAAGCCAAGTCCCGAGCGTTGCGCCACTACCCCGCACCGGGCAACCTCTCCGGCCCTGGGCAGGGCAAAATTGGTCAGGTAAGCCATTCCCACACCATTGAAGGTGTCAATCCTTTTAACCGGTTTTCCCAGGCCCAGCAGGATGATCCTCCAGCGCGCGGCCCGTACATAGAAAGAAAAAGCTCCCACCAGCATAGACATCAGGATCCAGAAATAATCCGCAGTGCGCAGGCCCTCTACAAAATTATCCCAGTGGATACCCCGGAAGGAAAAATAAAGCAGCACCAGGGCAAGTGCGGCAAACAACAGCACTTTTAGGATTTTTTTCCAGTTCATAACTGCGTAAAGGTACAAAAAAAGGACATTCGGAAAATTAGATTAAATTTGCTGTAAATAGTGGTTTTTTATGAAATCTATCCTTGGAATCGGGAATGCCCTGACAGATATTCTGGCCCTGCTTCCCGACGATTCCCTGCTGGAACTCTTTCACATACCGCACGGTAGTATGCAGCATGTAGACACGATTACGGCGGAAAAAATCTGGCAGCACTTAAAACCCATCGGGGTACAGTATGTGGCAGGAGGGTCTGCCGCCAACACCATCACAGGGACGGCGGTGCTGGGAATGCCTTCGGGGTTTATTGGCAAGGTGGGAGACGATGAGCTGGGGTCGCTCTTTTATGCAGACCAGCAGCGCAACGGGATCAAATCCTGCCTGCTAAAAGGGACCCACTCCTCGGGCCGGGCCATGGTGTTTGTTACAGAGCCCGATGCAGACCGTACCTTTGCCGTATATCTGGGGGCAGCCCTGGAGCTGGTTCCCGAAGACCTGACCCCGGCCATGTTTGAAGGATACGATTATTTTCACATAGAGGGTTACCTGGTCCAGAACCAGCATCTGGTACGCAAGGCAGTCAAACTGGCACGTGATGCGGGCATGATCATTTCCATAGATATGGCCAGCTACAATGTGGTGGAAAGCAACAATCCCTTCCTGCACGATATTGTGGAAAATTACGTAGACATAGTGTTTGCCAATGAAACCGAGGCCCTTTCCTTTACAGGGAAACAACCCCGGGAAGCGTTGCGTGAAATAGCCGGGATGTGCGACATAGCGGTTATCAAGCTGGGCAAACTGGGATCGATGGTCAAAAGCGGTGACCGGGAATATGACATCTTGCCCTGGCCGGGGATTTCCATAGATGCCACAGGGGCCGGGGACCTGTATGCCGCAGGCTTTCTGTATGCCCATTCCCTTGGGCTTTCCTTGCAGAAATGCGGGGACATAGGTTCTATGGTTGCCGCCAGGGTGGTAGAAGTTATTGGTCCCAAGATAGACATACCGCGCTGGAAAGCAGTCAAAAAACAAATTCGTGAACGTATCCGGGACCCCGAATAAAATGAATCATCCCATTATAATAGCAGGCCCCTGCAGTGCCGAAACCCGGGAACAGGTATGGTCGGCAGCCATGCAGCTGAAAGATTTCAGACTTCCGGCTGCAGCCGGAGGCAGGGGCATTTCGTTTTTTCGCTCCGGGATATGGAAACCCAGGACCCGTCCCGGTTATTTCGAGGGCGTGGGAGAAGCAGGACTTCCCTGGCTGAGCGATGTCCAGAAAGAGTTGGGATTACAGGTATGTACCGAGGTCGCCTCTGCCCACCATGTGGAACTGGTGCTCAAGGCCGGATTCCATGCGGTCTGGCTGGGCACCCGCACCACCGCCAATCCGTTTCTGGTGGAAGAGATTGCCAAAGCCCTTGAGGGGACTCCCCTTCATGTTTTTGTGAAAAATCCCATCAATCCGGATCTGGGTTTGTGGATTGGAGCCGTTCAGCGTGTTCTCAGGGTGGGTCCAAAGTGTGTGTATGCCATACACCGCGGTTTTAGTGACTATCATATAGGACAACTGCGCAATGCCCCCCTGTGGCGGCTTTCCATAGAGTTCAAGGTACAGATGCCCGGTATCCCCCTGTTGTGTGATCCTTCACACCTTTCGGGAGATACCGCCTTTATACCCGATCTGGCACAAAGGGCTCTTGATTTGAATTTTGACGGATTGATGATTGAAGTGCATCCAAAGCCTGCAGAAGCGCTCTGTGATGCCGGCCAGCAATTCACGCCGGCAGAATTCGCAGCCCTGATGAACGCTCTTTTATGGCGACGGTCTGCCCCTTCCCAAGATTCTTTTTCAGAAGAAAAAATACTCCTGGATGCCATCCGTTCGCGCATAGACGTACTGGATGAGGACCTGGTAGACCTGCTGGCACAACGCATGTCGCTTGTAGACCAGATAGGCCAGGTTAAAAAACGAGGCGGGATAGGGATCATTCAGTTAGAACGCTGGAATGAAGTTACTTCCCGGACCCGTAAACAGGCTGCCGAAAAGGATCTGGACGATTCCTTTATCCAGGAGGTCTACCGGGCCATTCACCAGCAATCCATCAAACGTCAGGAAAAGATTATCCGGGAATGAGCCAGCTGATCTTATCGGAAGATTTCTCACAATTACGGGGACTCATCCCCACCGGAACAAAAACCCTGGTCCTGTACGACCGTAATGTGTCGCAATGGGTGCACCAGGCGGCAGACCCGTCCTGGGAACTGATAGCCTTGGAAGGTGGCGAAGCGCTCAAGCAATGGGAACGGGTGGAACAGACCGTATCCCGGATGATGGAGCTCCTGGCAGACCGGTCCTGGTTCCTGGTTGGCATGGGTGGCGGGACTGTATGCGACTTTGCAGGTTTCATAGGCTCGGTATATATGCGCGGAATGCCCTTTGGCCTGGTTCCCACCACCTTGCTTGCCCAGGTGGATGCTGCCCTGGGAGGCAAGAACGGGATTCATTTTGGCCCGTATAAAAACATCATAGGATGTACACAGCTGCCCCGGTGGGTTTTTTGCAATCCGGCAGTTCTCAGGACACTCCCCCGGGACGAATTCCGTTGCGGACTGGCAGAGTGCATCAAACATGGGGCCATCGCCTCTGAATCCTATTTTCGTTTCATTGAAGAAGAAGTTGCGCCATACGGCGATTTTAGCGCATTACCGGCTGCCATTACAGAGCGGCTTATTGCCGGAAGCCAGCAAATCAAGATGAAGGTGGTGGAGGAAGACCTTTACGAAAAAGGAGTAAGGAAAGCCCTCAATTTTGGCCACACGTTCGGACATGCTTTGGCCGCCTGTTATCCGGAAATTTCACACGGGCAAGCCGTGGCAAAAGGCATGGCCCTGGCGGCTGCCTGCTCTGCGGAAAGAGGCCTGCTGCAGCCGCAACAGGCACAACGCTTGATACGGGTATTGAATGCCTGTGGCCTGGATCCCGGACTTCCCTGCCCCACGGGACAAATCATTCCCCATATGCTGCACGACAAGAAAAAACGTGGCAGGGACCTGGACCTTGTATTGCTCAAGGCTATAGGAGAGTATGTGCTGGTGAGCGATCCGGTGGAACTATGGATGAACCGGGCACAAAATCCGGGGGTAAGCCTGGACTCGGCCCAAAGCAAAGAGATGTCGGAATGGCTGGACAAGGCTCCCTGGGTTGAATTGCGACTGGATCTTGCGGGGGATCTTTCGCCTGTGGGTATGGTGGCTTTGCGCATGCAATGCATGGGAAAAGAAAAGAAACTCATGCTCACGCATCCGGCTGCGGCAGAAAGCGGTGTCATCCCGGATATGCTGGCAGAAATGGTATCCTGGGGCGCAGGATGGGTGGATATTCCGCTGGATGCTCCGCAGGGTTATGCCGGGCAGCTGACGGCACTGGCCCGCACAAACGACGTGCAGGTGATCCGCTCGGCACATTTCCCGGAAAACAGCCTGGAAGAAATTCCTGGTGAAGCGCTCCTGGAGGGGCTGGCCCATAAAGCCTTTTCTGGAGGGGCGGATTTTCTGAAAATCGCGGTTCATACCCGGACACCGCAGGAATCGGATGCTTTGCTGGCCTGGTGCGACGTTCAGAACCGGAAGGAAAATGCCCGGTTCAGAACCACCATGATGATCATGGGACCGGATGCCCTGCGGTCAAGGAAGCATGCCCTGCGCAACGGGTATCCTTTTGTGTACGCCGCTCCGTCTGGTGACCGGACTACGGCTCCCGGACAGCCAGCTTTTCAAGAATTTTAGCTGTAGCACCGATATTTTCCAGGACATATACTCCGGATGCCCGGCCGGCCTTTTCACGAAGGGTGGGATCTGCCATCCACAGGCTTAACGCTCCCAGTAAAGAATTGTAATCACAGAAACTTACGGCGGCCCCGCAGGCAATCAGCTCGTGGGCTTCTTTAAACTTGTCATAGCTGGGGCCAAAGAGAACCGGCTTAGAGTGAACAGCTGCTTCAAGGGTATTGTGGATCCCGGAAGGATTGAATCCCCCGCCAATATAACAGACCGTTCCGTGACGGTACAGCGAGGAAAGAATTCCTATGCTGTCTATGACCAGGATTTTAGGCCGGTGGCCTTGCTTTGCCACAGAAAAAAATACCGGGTTCCAGCGGGAGAACAGGCGCCGGACAGACTCCAGATGCGCAGGGTTGATCTGGTGCGGGGCCAGTACAATCTGCAGGTTGGGCATATCCCCGGCCAGGCGTTCCAGCAGGACCTCATCGGCAGGCCAGGTACTGCCGGCTATCAGCACAGGCTCCCTGACCAGCTGCCGGAACAGTTCCGGGGTATTGTCATGGAGGATGTTGCAGCCCACGCGGTCAAACCGGGTATCGCCGGCCACCGTTATTTCTCGTGGAGGATTCCTTAGGGCAGACAGCAGCCGGAGCGAGCGGTCGTCCTGTACAAAAATATGGGTATAGCAGGATAACATGCGGCGGAACAAGATCCCGTATTTTTTGAAAAAGGGCTGTTCGGGTCTGAAACGGGCCGATATCAGGTATGTGGGAATATTCCTTTTTTTTAGGGTTGTCAGGTAAAAGTACCAGAATTCATATTTCACAAATACGGCAGCACAGGGATTTATCAGCCCCAGGAACCGGCGGGCGTTGCGGGGCGTGTCCAGGGGCAGGTAAAACACATAATCGGCCAGGGGTGTGTTTTTCCGGATCTGATAGCCTGAAGGGGAGAAAAAAGTAAGCAGGATTTTCTTGTCGGGGTGCTGCTGGCGGAACGCTTCCAGCACCGGCCTTCCCTGCTCGAATTCACCCAGCGATGCGCAATGCATCCAAAGGGGCGACACCTTTTGTGTTCCGTCCCCGAAGGCTTTGGCCAGCCGCTTCCACTGGCCTTGTCTTCCCCTGAAAAACTGCACTGTTTTGTTCATGGCATAAAGATAGGGTAAAAAGACCTACATTTGCCGTATGGGCAGGAAACATAAAACAGGGCGGTTTTTAAGGAGGGCGGGTATTGTTGTGTCGCTTTTTTTCCTGGTACGCCAGATGCCGCTCTATAAACCGGCTTTGGAAGATCCGTTTTCGGGGCAATACTGGTACAATCCTTATGAACAGGTGCATCCCGGGGGGCGTTGGCTCAGGGCCAATTTTCACGCCCATTCCAATGCCTGGGGGTTCTTCACCAACGGGCGCAAAAATACCAGGGAGGACATCGTGCTCAAGTACGATTCACTGGGGTATGATATTATTGGAATTTCAGATTATCAACATATTACGGATTCTTTGGCGCTTGCCGGTGCCGGAACGCCTTCCGCTCCGCGGCTCTATATTCCGGTCTATGAGCACGGGTTCAATGTGCTGAAAACGCACCAAAGTTCCATAGGGGCACGCAAGGTTTACTGGAATGACTTTATCCTGCCCCAGACATGGTCGCAAAAGCAACACATCCTCAACAGGCTGCAAGAACGCGCGGCCCTGGTGGCCCTTAATCATCCGGCCTGGATGGGAGGTTACAGCCAGAGGGATGTGCGCAGGCTGTCCGGTTACCACCTTTTTGAGGTGCTTAATGATTTCTGGATTTCTGAAGGCCTTTGGGACGTGGCCCTGTCCTCGGGCAAGCCGGCCATGCTCATTGCTGGTGACGATGCCCACAATGTTTTCAAGCCCACAGACCTGGCCCGGGACCTGACCATGATTTTTTCCAATAGTTTGCCAGGTACTTCCTGTCCGCCCAAAACTGTTTACCGGGCACTTGAAACGGGCGCAGCCTATGGCATAGAAGTGACCCGCCGTGTAGCACGGGGTTCTGTGGTGCAAAAGCGCGCCTGTCTGGATGCGATGCCCGTGTTGCAGTCTTGCCGCATAAAGGGAGACAGCCTGGTTGTGGTCCTGACAGGCAGGGCCCGGCAATTCAACTTTATTGGGCAGGACGGGGCGTTTCTCAAAAGTGTACCGGGAACGGCAGACGGTGCTGCAGACTCTGCTTTTTATATTTTGCAGGCGCAGGACCGTTATGTGCGGGTGAAGATTTCCCTGCCCGACAGTTCGCACCTGTACCTGAATCCGGTGATGCGAACTGCCGCAAAGAACAATAAACCCACCATGCCTGCGGTGCAAAAACGCCGGCTATTTACTATCTTTGACTCATGATCAGAAAAACCTTTGAACTGATAGGAGAATACATCCTGCTCATGAAACGGGTCTTTACCCGGCCCGAAAAGTGGCGTATTTTCTGGAAACAGTGCCTGGTAGAAATGGAAAAGCTGGGAATGACCTCGGTTCCCCTGATAGGGGTTATTTCCCTGGCCATCGGGGCTGTCCTGGTTATCCAGACTGCCTACAACATTGAAAACCCCTTTATTCCCAAAATGTACGTGGGGTACATGGTGCGGGAAAGCCTGATCCTGGAATTCTCCTGTACCATGGTGGCATTGATCCTGGCCGGCAAGGTGGGCTCCAACATTTCTTCTGACATTGGCACCATGCGGCTCACAGAGCAGATAGATGCCATGGAAATGATGGGCATAAACTCGGCCAATTACCTGATATTGCCCAAAGTGGTGTCTGTATGCCTGTTCAATCCCATTCTCATGCTCTTCAGCCTGATGGCAGGTATCCTGGGAGGCTGGCTGATTGTGGCCACCACCGGAATGATCACCCCCAGCCAGTATGCTACCGGATTGCGCTTTGCCTTTAACGGGTATTATATTATATATGCCCTCACCAAAATGGTGGTATTCAGTTTTATCATTGTCACGGTTTCTGCCCTCTACGGGTATTCGCCCAAAGAAAACTCCCTGGAAGTGGGTCGCGCCAGCACGCGTTCCATTGTGGCCATCTGCCTGCTGATCCTGATTGCTGACCTGGCCCTTACCCAATTGATGCTCAACTGATGATATCTGTACAGAACATAAACAAATTCTTTGGGTCCCAGCAGGTGCTCTCAGATATATCTGTGGATTTTGAAGAAGGAAAAACCAACCTGATCATAGGGGCCAGCGGCTCGGGAAAAACAGTTCTGCTCAAGGCCATTGCCGGACTTCATAACATAGATTCGGGCCGCATTCTCTACGACAAAACCGATTTTATCACCCTGGACCATAAAAAAAGAATAACCATTCATAAACAAATGGGCATGCTCTTCCAGGGGGCCGCGCTTTTTGACTTTGCCACTGCCCGGGAGAATGTCCGCTTTCCCCTTGATTTTTTCACAGACTGGTCCCTTTCCCGGAAAGACGAACGGGTTGATTTTTGCCTGAATCGTGTGAACCTGGGCGATATAGGGGACAAATACCCCTCCGAACTGAGCGGCGGAATGCAAAAACGGGTGGGTATAGCGCGGGCCATTGTCATGAATCCCGGATATTTGTTCTGTGACGAGCCCAACTCGGGGCTGGATCCGCAGACTGCCATTGTAATTGACCGCCTAATCAGCGAATTAACCCATGAATACCGTATGACCACCATCATCAATACCCACGACATGAACTCGGTAATGGCCATAGGGGAAAAGGTTGTATTCCTATACAAGGGAAAAAAAGAGTGGGAAGGAAGCAGGGACACCATCCTGCAATCCAGTAACAAAGCCCTGAATGATTTTGTGTTTGCCTCTGAAATGGCCCGGCTCCTGAAGGAACCTAAATTCTGAACCGGATCCCCAGTTCCATCCTGAACTGTGTGGGTTGCACGGTCCGGATGCTTTTGGGCTGGTTGTTGTCAAAGTAGTGCGAAACCGTAGGCTCTATGTAAATGCCCATCAGTTCTGACCATTTGTATTCTATACCCAGCCCCCCGTAAACAGACCACTGGACTCCCTGTACCGGAACATACTGCCGGGTAGTCACGTCGTTCAGCTGGCAGATGTATTCGTCGGCAACGGCCCTGTCTACGGCACCTCCGCCAACGGCATAGACTGTCAGGTGGGGCGTATTGACCATGCGCAGATACACGCTCACCGGGATTCCTATGTAATGCGTGTTCTGGTTGACAATATAAGACTTGTCGGCTGTATGCACCTGGTATTCTCCCCGTAGCAGGGTATAGGTGAGGGAAGCCCCTACAGACAACCATTTGTTGAACTCTTTCTGGACGTTGATCCCGGCAGAAATGGGGGTCGAGAAATGGGCCGAGATCCGGTTCATATCGTTTTCATCAAAGTTGGGAGCCATGTCATCCGGGATGCCCAGGTTGTCCAGGTCGCTGCCGGCCAGGCTCAGGGGTGTTTCCCATTTGGTGGTATAGGTGGAAGGGGTGAACAGGTATGTGCCGTTGATGGCTCCCTGGTAGGAAAAGTTGGCAGCGGTGATCCATTTCTTGTTCAGCCTGGTGTTTTTGGGAGGGTCGGCGGGAAACAGGCCGTTTTTTGCAGGAGACTTAACATTGACCGGTTCTTCCACGGGTATATCCTTGTGGATAACGGGCTCTTCCACAGCAGCCTGCAGGGGAGCATCCTGCTCAGGTTCATGGGAGGGGATGGCTGCGGGCGGTACGGTGATCTCGGAAGTTGCAGGTGTCAGGGAGCGAATGCGCAGCAGCCTGAGCTCCTGCGGGGAATATAATTGGGGGATATTTTCCAGGTGGGCGGTAAGATCAAGAGCGGCAGGCTCCCGGACAATCCTGTAAACGGTCTGGGGCGCGGAAGCATTCCTGCCTGGCCGTGGCATAAATAAAAAGAACAGCAGCAACAGGCAGGCGGCCGCCGCCGGGACCAGGATCAGGACCCTTCTGCGGCGCAGGAACGCTTTGCGCCCCGAAAGCCTGGCTGCCAGGGCATCCCAGTCTCCGTTTTCGCCAGGGGTGGAGAAGTTGTAGAGCTTCTCCCGGATTATCTTATCAAACAAATTGTCATTCATCAACCAAAGGGATTAATGTTTTGTTAACGGTCATATAAGCACTGCCAAAAAACCGTGGTCCATGCTCAAGAATCTCTTCCTGGCTCAGCTTGAAAGTGGGCAGCATGAAATGAACATACAATGTCTCGGAATTGTACAGTGGATTGTGATGTTCTCCCAGGGTATTGAATACCAGGCGAAATTCCTGTGATATGGGAAAGGCTATGGTTTGGGTGCGGAAATATCCCGTTGAGTCTGTAAACACGGTATCCTCAAGACGCAGGTTTACAGGCATCCCAGAAATTGGTTCCTGCGCCAGTGAGTCAATGATCTGGCCGTGAACAACAAAAAAGGCATGCGGATACTTGCGTGTGGACATAGAATCCGGTTCTTTCCCATCATAGCGGAAAGGTATGCTGTCCTGGCACGCGGCAGTAAGCACCGTCAGTATGGCAAATCCTATGAGAGGTATCCGTTTCATTTCAGATCATTCAGTTTATTCTGTAGCCATGACCTTGCCCTGGAATACTGGGAACGGGAAGTGCTTTCGCTGATGTCCAGTAATTTTGCAATTTCGTTGTGCGAGTATCCTTCAATGGCATACATGTTAAATATGGTGCGGAATCCGTAAGGCATCTGTTCCATGCACCGCAGGATATCGTCTGCCGAAATGTTTTCCAGGATCAGTCCCGAAGTCACAGACCTTGCGGTCGAGTTTTCTATGGGCTCGCTGTAGCGCAGGGCATCGTTCCTGCGAAGGTAGGTTAGCGACATGTTGACAAAAATTTTCCGCGCCCAGCCTTCAAAAGAACCCGTCCCTGCATAGGTCCCTATTTTATCGAACAACACCACAAATCCATCCTGAACAATATCCCTGGCGGTCTCCCTGTTGCCTGTATAACGTTGACAGACAGCCAGCATTCTGGAATAAAGACGCTCATAAATAACACGTTGCGCTGCAGCATCATTTTTTTTGCAGGCCGCAATGAGGTCAATTTCCGGTATGTCTTTATTTAGATGAAAATTACGGCCGGAATGTTGCATGGATATGAGAAAATTCTACAGGCTAAACAAATGTAAAATAAATAATTGAATTGAACGAATTATGGTAACTTTGCAACTCCCGCAATACTTTGAACCCATGTGGAAGCGATTTTTTATCCTGTTGTCATTTATTGTGTTGGCCTCGTGCGGATATCGTGCCGAAGTTGCCGCCGAAGAATCCGGTGTGTTGTTTCACCAGGGACTGAAAATGTTTTACCTGGGAGATCTTCCCCAGGCAAGGGATTTTTTTAAGCGCGCTGTTTCACGGCAAAAAGACAACGATGCCGCCTTCTATTACCTGGCGCAGATAGCCGGTTATGCCGGACAATGGAACGAATCGGAGCAATACCTGCAAAAAGCCCTGAAGCTGGATCCGGGAAATTACTGGTACCGCCTGCAGCAGGCAAAACTGGCCGTAGCCGCGGGCAAAGTAGAGGAAGCCGGGTTGCTTTATGAAAAATTATGGAAGGATAATCCCGGCAAAACAGAACTGCTCTATGACCTGATTGGATTATATACGAACAGTCACCAGACAGACAAAGCCCTGGAGCTGTTAGATACGCTGGAAAGCAGAGAAGGAGTGACCGAATCGGGAGTCCTGCTGCGCTTTAACCTGACCGTGGACAGGGACAAGGAAGCTGCCAGGACCCTGTTGCGTGAATACGCAGACCATACGCCCACTACACGGGTCCTAAGCATTCTGGGAGACCTTGAAGCAAGTGACGGGGAAATGGAAAAAGCCGGGGAATATTACCAGAAAGCGCTTGAATCGGATCCCGCCTTTATGCCGGCTGTTTTTGGCATGGCCGAGGTCCACCGCATGAAGCGACAGTTTGACCTGTATTTTCAGAACATCAACATTTTTCTTGCATACCCACAGGTGGACGTGAGAATGAAGACAGATTACCTGAAACAAATCCTGGAAACCAGGGCCTTTGTTGCCACCTTCCAGCCGCAGGTGGACACCCTGTTCCAGAGTGCACGCAGTGCACACAGGACAGACAGCACCCTGGCCTATATCTATGCCGGATTCCTTATCCAGACACAAAATCCTTCCGCTGCCCTGGAGGTGATCAAAGAAAACATACGTTATTATTCCAATGATTACCACGCCTGGTACCAGACTCTGGGTGTGATCTATTACCTGAAGGAGTGGCCCCTGTTATGCGAATACGGGAGCAAGGCGCTGGAAAATTTCCCCGATGATGCCGATTTTGGCAGCCTCTACGGGCTGGCATTGTGGCAGACCGGGCAACTGGACCAGGCCATTGCCCGGTTTGAAAGAATCCTGTCCCTGCTTAAAAAGAAAGACAACAAAAACAAGGTCCAGACCTTGTCGCTGCTGGGAGACCTTTACCATGAAAAAGGGGACTGGGAACGTTCCTTCAAAACATATGAAGAAGTACTCCGCCTGGACGGGCAGAACCTGCCGGTTCTGAACAATTATGCCTATTACCTTTCACTCCAGGGCGAACAGCTGGAAAAAGCACTCTCCATGAGCCAGGTAACCATTGAAAAAGAACCCAACAATGCCACTTACCTTGACACCTACGGCTGGATCCTGCACCTGCTGGGCCGTTCCGCCGAGGCCAGAAACATTTTCAGGCAGGCCATGGCATATGGGGGAAAAGAAAACGCCGAGGTCCTGAACCATTACGGGGACGTTCTCAACGCCCTGAACGAGCCGCTTATGGCCATCGTTTACTGGCAACAGGCTTACGCTATAGACCCCCGGGAAGATATCCTTAAAAAAATTGAAACCAACAAAAAAAGCGGGCAATAGGCCATGAAACGGATTTTGCTGATCCTATCCATGCTCCTGGCGGCAGGCATAACTGCCCGGGCCCAGGAAGTGGAGGAACTGCAGTCCCGCAACCGCCGGCTCCGGGAAGAGATCGCCACGCTCGAAAACAGGATCCACGCTACGGCAGACAACATCCGTGACCAGCTCACGCAGTACAGGCTGGGCCAGCGTCTGTTGTCCAGCCGTCAGGAACTGATCAGGGGCATGGAACAGGAACTGGCTACGCTCAACAACCGCATTTCTGAAAAAAGCAATATGATTGGCCGCTTAAGGCAGGAACACAGTGACCTGCTTACCGCGTATCAGACCCTGTTGCAGCAGGCGTACAGGCATCGCGACCGGAAACTCTGGATCATGCACGTGCTTTCCAGCGAAAGCGCCTCGCAGGCCTACCGCCGGTGGCGTTACTTCCGCAATTACAGCGACTATATGCGTGCCCAGGAACGGAAGATCCGGGATATGCAGGACAGTCTGGGCCGGGAAGAGGCGCAGCTGGTTTCCCTGCAAAAGGAGCGTGTAAAGGCCCGGGACAACATGGCCCTTGAAATCACCCGGATGGAAAAAGACCAGCAGCTTCTTGACGGCAACATCAAAAAGATGCAACAGAATGAAAAGCAGCTGAAAGCCGAATTACAAAAACGCATAGACGAACAGCGTAAACTGGACAGGGAAATCAGGGAAGCACTGGCAACACTGGAAAAGAAAGACCTGGCCGGGGATCCGGCAGCCGCAGAGGCAGCGCGTGCCCTTTCGGAAGATTTTGCCGCCAACAAGGGCAACCTCCCCTGGCCCTTGAAAGATGCCATCATTATTGAACGTTTTGGCCGTATTACCGACCCCAAATGGGGTTTTACCTTTGACAACAAGGGCGTTACACTTTCAGGGGCCAGGGGAGGGGAAGTAAGGACCATTTTCAACGGCACCGTATCCAGTATCTGGATGGACAACAGGGACAGTTACCTGATCCGGGTGCTGGTAACGCACGGACAGTTCAGCACCATTTATTGCCACATGGCAGAGGTGGTAGTCAAAGAAGGGGATAAGGTGGTGACGGGACAGAAACTGGGGACGTTGTCTCCCCGTGGGGAAGGCAACAGTTACTTTCAGCTGCTCCGCAGCGGGGTGCCCGTCAATCCGGCAGATTGGTGCCGATAAATTCCCTGATCACAGACACATAAGGAATATACCGCTCATCGGCAGGGTGAACAGGGGTGAAATAACTCAGGAAATTCAACAGCCTCAGGGCTTCGGGGTATGCCTTTGAAACAGGGGGGATCCGGTGCAGCAAAGGCTCGGCGTGTGATTTGAGCACGGCCAGTTCATAAGGCAGGGCCGAGTTGAACATCACATCGGCCTCTTCCTGGAAAGGAAATATGTTCTGACGTTCCCCGTAGCTTACGCTGGGCCAGCGCAGGATGGTCTCTTCTGCAGAAATGCCCCTGAATTGTGCATCACGTACCATGCGGCGGATCATCCGGGTATCGGTGGTAGAAATACGGTTGTTCTCGTCCATGGACAGGGAGGTAAGAGCCGAGGCGTATATCCTGAATTTATTCTCTTCGGGGATGTCCTTTGTCAGGACCGGGTTCAGGGCGTGGATGCCTTCCATGATCAGAATCTGGTTCTCTTTCAGAGAGAGTTTTTTCCCGTTGAATAAACGCTTGCCGGTCAGGAAATCAAAAACAGGGACCTCCACCTCTTTCCCTTCAAGCAGTTCAAACAGTTGTTTGTTAAGAAAAGCCACATCCATGGCCTGGAGGGATTCAAAATCGTAATTTCCCTTTTCATCGCGCGGGGTATTTTCCCGTTCGACAAAATAATTGTCCATTTCAAGAACTACGGGCTGCATGCCCAACACTTTCAGCTGTTTGGAAATCCGCTTGGAGGTGGTGGTTTTACCACTGCTTGAGGGACCGGCAATAAGAACCAGTCTTACCTTGTCCCGAAGACCAGATATGGTGTCGGCTATTGCGGCATAACGCCTGCTGTGCAAGGCTTCTCCAATCAGGATCAGATCTTTGGTTTGGCCATTCTGTATTTTCTGGTTCAGGCTGCCCACATCTTTTACCCCCATGATCCTGCCCCAGTTGACATATTCTTCAAACACCTCTACCAATTTGTGCAATTTGGGCGGGTCGTCCACCCTGTCCGGATTGTCCGGCTGGGGATACTGGAGCAAAAAACCCTTATAAAAACGGATCAGGCGGAACAGTTTCAGGTAACCGGTAGAGGGTACGAGCGGTCCATAAAAAGTATCCGGACTCTGGTCCAGAGTATATAAGGTAGTATAAAAATGACCCCGTGTTTTCTGCAGCAGCGCTTTTTGGGGAAAACCCGCTTTTTCAAATATTTGCTGCGCTTCTTCGGTCGGAACCTTTTCCATCCTGAAGGGGATGTCCTGTTTAATGATATGGCGCATGGCCCGGCAGATCAGCTCCAGGTCACGGTCGGTTTCCTCCCTGTCAACGGGAAAGACCAGGTCGCAATAAAGCGAATTCACCACAGAGTAGGAAATCCTCAGTTTTGCCTGCGGGAACACTTCGTTCACGGCTTTCTGCAGCACAAAGGACAGGGAGCGGATGTAGGTCCTTCTTCCGTCTGGATGTGAGTAATCCACAAACTGAACTTTGTGGGGATTGTACAGGATATAGTCCAGGCATTTGAGCCGGTTGTCCACCAGGGCGGCCAGGTATTTTCCGGCATCGGCCCCGTTTTGTTCCCTGTTGAGTTCATGTAACGTCTTCATAGGCACTTTCATAACTTTAACCACTCCCTGAGCAGGGATCCTGTATAAGACTGCAAATTCTTTGCCATTTCCTCCGGCGTTCCGGTTCCCACCACCTGTCCCCCGCCTTCCCCTCCTTCGGGTCCCAGGTCAATGACGTGGTCGGCCGAGCAGATGATGTCCGGATGATGCTCAATGATCACGATGGTGTTTCCTTTATCTGTGAGCTGATGCAGGATGTTAAGCAGGACCTTCACGTCCTCAGAATGCAGTCCGGTGGTGGGTTCGTCAAGGATGTAGAGTGTTTTTCCGGTTGAAGTGCGGGACAATTCGGCCGCCAGTTTTACACGCTGGCATTCTCCCCCGCTCAAGGTGGTAGAGGGTTGCCCCAGCTTGATGTAACCCAGTCCCACATCCTGCAGTGTTTTGATTTTCTGAATAATGGAAGGCACGTGCCTGAAAAAGTCAACGGCTTCGTTCACCGTCATATCCAGCACCTGGTAAATGTTCTTGTCTTTGTAACGGACCGCCAGCGTATCGCTTTTGTAGCGTTTTCCCTGGCAGTCGGGGCAGGTGATGTGGACGTCGGGCAGGAAGTTCATTTCTATGAGCTGGATCCCGGCTCCCTTGCAGGCTTCACACCGTCCGCCCCCGGTATTGAATGAAAAGCGGGAAGATTTGAACCCGCGGGTCCTGGCATCCGGTGAAGCGGCAAAAAGCTTGCGGATCTCGGCAAAAACATTGGTATAGGTTGCCGGGTTGCTGCGGGGCGTTTTCCCTATGGGGGACTGGTCTACCTCTACCACCTTGTCTATGTACTGGATACCGGTTATTGTACCGTGCGGCAGATAAGGCCTTTTGGATCGGTAAAACTTCCGGGTGAGCACGGGAACGAGCGTCTCGTTTATGAGGCTCGACTTTCCGCTGCCGCTCACCCCCGTTACACAGATAAAACATCCCAAGGGGAAGTCTACTGTGATATTCTTCAGATTGTTGCCCGTGGCTTCAGATACACGCAGCACGTTCCCGTTGCCGGGACGCCTTGTAAGGGGAACCGGTATGTTCCGTATCCCTTTCAGGTACTGCCAGGTAAGGCTCTGCCGGTGCTCTTGTTCCAGGAATTGGTCCATGGGTCCCGAATAAAGCAGGTGGCCGCCCTCACGGCCGGCCCCGGGGCCCAGGTCTACCAGCCAGTCTGCACTGAGGATGGTTTCCTGGTCATGTTCTACTACAAGCACCGTATTCCCGGCATCGCGCAATTTCATGAGTGCCTGGATAAGCCTGCGGTTGTCCCGCTGGTGCAATCCTATGCTGGGTTCGTCCAGGATGTAGAGCACGTTCACCAGGGTGGATCCTATCTGGGTGGCCAGCCTGATGCGCTGGCTCTCACCGCCGCTCAGGGTTCGTGTTCCCCGGTCCAGAGACAGGTAGGAAAGTCCCACATCCAGCAGGAACTGCAGCCGGTCCCGGATTTCTTTCAGGATGTCTGCGGCAATGGCTTTTTGACGGTCCGAGATGTGATCTTCCACCGTCTCCAGCCAGCTGACCAGCGGCTGGATGTCCATGGCCGCTACCTGGGCAATGTTCTTGTCAGCAAAACGGAAGCACAGGGCTTCCTGGTTGAGCCGGCTCCCATGGCATACGGGACATGTTACCTCTTCAAGGTAACGTTCCCAGGTGGCCATTTTCCCTTCACCTTCCCCGTTCATTTGTTCCATGCGGTTGATCAGCCCCGGAAAGGTGATGGTGTAGGTACCGCCCATCTGTGAATGCACATAGATCAACTCTTCGCTCCCGTAGAGCAGGGTATCCATGGCTTCTTCCGGGATCTCTGCAATGGGCGTGTGAAGGGAAAATCCATATTTTTTGGCTACCCCTTCCAGGTGGCTGAACAGGGTATTATCCCGGAATTTGCCAAAAGGTTCCAGGCCCCCCTGTGCAATGGACAGGGAATTGTCGGGAATGATCTTTTTCATGTCAATACAGGTGGTGAAGCCCAGGCCTTTGCACTTGGGGCAGGCACCCAGCGGGGAATTGAACGAAAAATTGAAGGGTGCCGGTTCGGGAAAGGACAAGCCGCTTTCTGGACACATCAGGTGTTTGCTGTAATGGGTAGTCTTGCCCGTATCGGGGTCCAGTACAATAAAAGACCCGTTCCCCTGATGCAACGCCGTGTTGACCGAATCACGCAGGCGGGCCAGGGAAGTCCCGTCCTCCCCGGAAGGGATCAGCTTGTCTATGACTATTTCGATGAAGTGGGTCTTGTAGCGGTCCAGCATCATATTGTGGGCTATCTGCTCTATGTTCCCGTTTATGCGGACTTCCAGGAATCCCTTTTTCAGGATCTGTTCCAGCAATTCCCGGTAATGCCCCTTTCGCCCCTTGACCACCGGGGCCAGAAGGATGCATTTTTTCCCATGATGCTGTAAGGCAATGAGCGAAACCATCTGTTCTTCGCTGTAACGGATCATGGGTTTGCCCGTTGCGGGAGAATGGGCAATGGATGCCCGTGCAAAGAGCAGCCTTAGAAAATCATAAATTTCTGTAACCGTTCCTACGGTGGAACGCGGGTTACGGGTAGTGGTTTTCTGTTCAATGGCAATGATGGGGCTCAGGCCCGATATGTATTCCACATCCGGACGTTGCAGGATACCCAGGTAGTGGCGGGCATAGGAAGATAATGTTTCCAGGTAACGTCTTTGACCTTCTGCATGCAGCGTGTCAAAAGCCAGCGAAGATTTACCGCTCCCGCTCAATCCCGTGATGATGCACAGGGAATTGCGGGGTATATCCAGGCTGATGTTTTTCAGGTTGTTAACCCTTGCCCCTTCTATCCGGATATAATTTTCATACATGGGATCATCATAAATGCTGCAGGTAGGGATTGCATGCAAGTTCACGTTCCAGGGAAGAGGTAGGCCCGTGCCCCGGGAAAATGAGGGTATAAGCCGGCAACGGCATGATTTTCCGGGACAGTGAATCCATTAGCTGGTCGTAATCTCCCCCGGGCAGGTCGGTCCTGCCCACGCTGCCGGCAAAGAGCAGGTCTCCTGTGAACAACATTCTTTCCTGATCGCCATACAGGCAGACACTGCCGGGGCTGTGACCCGGGGTATGGATTACCTTGAGGGAAGATGTTCCGAAGGATAGTTTCTCGCCGTCATAAAGGGGGCTGAAATCTGTTCCGGGCGCGATCATGCTAAATCCGAACAAGATGGCATGGGAAGATGCTTTTTTGAGCATCCCGGCTTCCAGGGGATGTGTCCGGAACGGGATCTGGTATGTCTGACGCAGGAAAGCCAGCCCCATAAGGTGATCAAAATGACAGTGGGTGTTTACAATGTACCGGGGTGTAAGGTTGTTGCTCCTGATGTAAGTGGCCAGCCGCTGTTCTTCTGTTTGTCTATAACAACCCGGGTCTATGATAATACAATCACCTGTCTGGTCAGACACCACGTAGCAACAGGTGCGCAAAGCATTGAAATAAAAAGTTTTACACTCCATTTTTCATCTTTTGTGTGCCAGTAAGCATGGGCACGAATGAGTAGGGACCAAAGTCCTCTGTGGTATACGTATCTTCACCGGTCCGGGTAATGCGCAGCATTTGTTGTTCATGCCGTCCCACAGGAATCACCATTTTCCCGTTGATGGCCAGTTGATTTTTTAGTGTCTGGGGCACCACGGGGGCACCGCAGGTTACCAGGATCCCCCTGAACGGGGCAAACTGGGGCAGGCCCGCAAAACCATCCCCAAAGTACAGGCCGGAAGGGTCAAAGCCGGCTGCTACGATTTTTTTCTGGGCCAGTAGGTACAGCTCCCAGATTCTTTCAATGGAATATACCTGGAATCCCATGGCCATAAGGATAGCGGCCTGGTAACCGCACCCGGTCCCTATTTCCAGGACCTTGTCCATTTTGCTGCAATCGAGCAGGTGCGTCTGCATGGCAACAGTGTAAGGCTGTGATATGGTCTGGCTGCCGGTGATGGGCAGGGGCTTGTCTTTGTAGGCCAGATGCTCCAGCCCCTTTTCCACGAACAAGTGCCTGGGAATCCGTTCCATGGCTTTAAGCACCAGGGGATTAAACGCAAATTTACGGGCCAGTTCTTCTATTAGCAGCCTTCTTTGTCCTTTTTGTCTGAGGGTGTCTGGCATGGAAAACTTCAGGGGCAAATGATTAAGCCCCCTCTCTTCCGGGAGGAGGCTTTCATCCGGTTTAGGAAAATGGATTTAGTTGTCTAATAATTTTAACGAAGGATCAATCTGGTAGGCTTTGGCCTTGTATTCCGCAGCCTTTGCGTTTTCATTAAGGCGTCCGTAAGCAACACCAGAAGCATACAGAACATAGGGACAATCCTGGTCCAGATCCTGTAATATGTTCAGGGCCTCTTTGACCTTGTTCTTGTTCAACAAGGCTATGGCATAATTGATGTCCTTGTCGTTCTCCAGCAAGCGAATGGCCTTGTCGTTGTCTTCCTGGTAGATGGCCAGCACACCGCGGTAGTAGCGTGTCATGCCTTCATCGGAGATGGCGCTCAGGGCAGATTCTGCATTGCTGTACATACCTTGTTTCATGGCTACGCAGGCACGCTGCAGGGCAACCATGTCTTTTTCCTGCTGCTGGTCGGCAACCAGTTGGGCATTTTCCAGGGTCTGCTGTGCGCCTTCCAGGTCGTTTTTCTGAATCTGGTTGTATGCCAGGTTCACGTACAGTTCAACCACATCGGGGTAGCGGTCCAGTGACCTCTTGTAGAGGGCAATGGCCTGATCGGGTTCCAGTTCCATGGCGGCCTGGATGATGTCGTTGGGGGTCAGGTATTCGGGCTGGTTGTCTGCTATCACGCGAATTTCCTCTGCTGTCAGCTTGATGGGGTCAAAATTAACGGCAACCGATCCGTAACGGAGCAGGGGCAACATCACGTTCTTAACCTCGGCGTTGGAAGCAATCTCGGCCCGGATCTGGCGTTCGGCTTCTACCGGGTTGGAGGCCAGGCGGAGGAATTTTTCGGCAAGCTGGTCTTTGTTGCTAATGCTGGATTCCTTCATGGCGGTGTAGAATTCATTCCAGAATCCCATGCCCGAGGTGCTGTTGACGGTCCATGCGCTGGCCGGCACTTCTTTGGTGTACCCATTGTCTTTCAATGCTTTTGCAAAGAAATTGCGGGTGTTGTCTGCACGTCTCTTGGCCAGTGGATCGTTTATGCGGGAGGTCCCTTCCGGGGAAGCGTTGCCTTCCACGTCAATGCGGGTAATATTGAAATCGTTGCGATTTGTCAGTTGTCGCAAGGAATTCAGGGTCCGCGTGATTTCGGGCTGGGTGGCTATGGCACCGGTAACTGTGTACCCGTTTACCGGAAAGTAGATCTTTCCGCGCAGGGCGGCCCTGACACTGGATTCAGCGGCTATGTGGGCCATATAAACCGGCAGGACGGGAGTCAGAGGCACTGCAATGGCCCAGCTGCACAGGGGCAGGCACAATTCTTCCTTGCTCAGGCAGTTGAGTATCCATGCTTTGGTTTGCAGGGTGGCCGTGGCCAGACCGTCGTGATACGGTATGGTTGTGCTGTAGCACAGTACCTGCTGGACAGACCAGTCCACCACCGGGTAATTGGTGTCTACGACAGAGAATCCCTGTACCGTATAGCAGGGCAATTCCTTAACATCACCGTTGGCGTATAATATGGAAGGCATGATACTGAAGGTGATCCTTTTTTCAAAATAATTTGCGGGAACTTCCACACAGAAAGAGATCTTTACCGTTCCGTTCTGTTGAACGTCAAAAACAGGTTCTCCGCAAACGATTCCGGAATAGTCCGCAGGGATCCTCGTGCCAGCGCAGGATGCCGCTACAAGACAAACCGCTCCGAGGATGAGAATATTCAATATTTTCTTCATGTTTTATAAGATTATGAATAGTAGACATCTATAAGGTTATACGCAAAGTTATGTAAAAAAATCCCACGCAACAACAATTTTTGTTAATTACCTGTTAATTGTTTTAAGGGCATAAAAATTACGTATCTTTGTTTAAGCAAAAAATACCGGATATGCATATAGCCATTGCAGGAAACATAGGAAGCGGAAAAACCACCCTGACCAGACTTCTTTCCAAACATTACGGGTGGGTGCCCAAGTATGAGGAAGTGGCAGACAATCCCTATCTGACAGATTTCTACGAAGATATGAAGCGCTGGTCTTTCAATCTGCAGATATTCTTTCTGAACCGGCGCCTGGCGGGCATTGTCGAAATCCAGAAAGCGGGACATACCGTCATCCAGGACCGTACCATATATGAAGATGCCAGCATTTTTGCAACCAACCTGCACGCTATGGGGCTCATGTCCACGCGTGATTTTGACAATTACATCAAACTCTATGAGCTGATGATATCGCTCATACCCGCTCCCGACCTGATTATATATCTGAGAGCATCGGTCCCCACCCTGGTGAACCGCATACAGAAAAGGGGCCGTGAGTATGAAAACTCCATACGCCTGGACTACCTTACGGGGCTGAACGAGCGGTATGAAACCTGGATAACAGGTTATGAAGGACCCAAATTGATTTTGGAAGTAGACAACCTCCAGATAGAGGAGAATCCGGAAGACTTAAGCAGGGTGATTGACAAGATAGACGCCCGGCTGCACGGACTATTCTAAGGGCCAGGTCCGGCCGGCTGCCCCCAAGTGCCTGTTCCCAAGTGCCTGGTGACTGGCCCCAAGTGCCTGTTCCCAAGTGCCTGGTGACTGGCCCCAAGTGCCTGGTGACTGGCCCCAAGTGCCTGGTGACTGGCCCCAAGTGCCTGTTCCCAAGTGCCTGTTGACTGGCCCCAAGTGCCTGTTCCCAAGTGCCTGTTCCAAGGAGCCAGGTTCCGTGTGCCGGCGGCTTGTCCCCGGGCGGTGTTTTTCGGAACTGATTTTTTCCCGCATGATGTTGGATTTTTTATGTGTGAAGTATGTTGGTAAAGGCATATGGGAGTGCGGTATGCGGGATAGAGGCCATAACTGTTACCATTGAGGCGGATGTTTCTCCCGGCATCAATTTTCACCTGGTGGGATTGCCCGACAGCGCCGTGAGGGAATCCCGGCAACGCGTTTCAACGGCTGTGCATTCCGTGGGTTTGCGCATCCCCTGTAAAAGAATTGTGATAAACATGGCTCCTGCCGATATCCGGAAGGAAGGCTCGGCCTATGACCTGCCCTTGGCCCTGGCGGTGCTGGCGGCCTCGGAACAGATCCGCGCCCCCATGCTGGACACCACGCTCTGCATGGGGGAACTGGCGCTGGACGGGACGTTGCGGCCCATCCGGGGAGCGCTTTCCATGGCGCTGCACGCGCGTGATTGCGGGTTCCGGGCGTGTATCTTTCCCCTGGAATCGGCCCGCGAGGCGGCCGTGGTGGAAGGCCTGGACGTGTATGGGGTCACACACCTGGCCCAGGTACTGGACCTGACCGAGGGCTATGTGCGTATGGAGCCCCTGCGGCCGGACGACCCTGTGCAGATGAAACCGCTGAAACCGGGAGAACCTGTCCGGATGGAACCGCTGAAACCGGGAGAACCTGTCCGGATGGAACCGCTGAAACCGGGAGAACCTGCCCGGTTGGAACCCCTGAAACCGGGAGAACCTGTCCGGATGGAACCCCTGCGGCCGGACCCGTATCCCGATTTTTCCCTGGTGCGTGGGCAGGCCCAGGCGCGGCGGGCCCTCGAGGTGGCAGCGGCAGGTGGCCACAATGTGCTCATGACCGGTCCGCCGGGAGCGGGGAAAACCTTCATGGCCCGCTGTCTTCCGGGGATCCTTCCTCCTTTGTCCTATGCCGAGGCCATGGAAACCACCCGCATCTGGTCCGTAGCCGGGGTACCCCGGGGCGAACAAGGGCTGATGCGCTCCCGCCCGTTCCGCTCCCCGCACCATACCGCCTCTGTGGTTTCCCTTACGGGCGGGGGCGCCTCGGCATTGCCCGGAGAAATATCCCTGGCCCACAACGGGGTGCTCTACCTGGACGAGCTGCCCGAATTCCCTTCTGCCGCGCTGGAAGTGTTGCGGCAGCCCCTGGAAGACGGGACCATAAGGCTGTCCCGGGCGCGGTACAAGGTGGATTACCCGGCCCGGTTCATGCTGGTGGCCTCTATGAATCCCTGTCCTTGCGGCTATAAGGGACACCCGACCAGGGAGTGTGTTTGCCCGGCGTACCAGGTGCAGCGCTATGAGAACAGGATCTCGGGTCCCCTGATGGACCGTATTGACATTCACCTGACAGTGAAGCCGGTAGAGGTGGAGGACCTCATCCCGGGGTCAGCTGCCACTCCTTTAGCCGAAAGCTCTGAGGCCATCCGCCGGCGGGTGGTAAAAGCCCGGGCTCTGCAGACGGAACGTTTCCGGGCCATGCAAGTGGTACACACAAACACCAAGGGGATGCATGCCAATGCCTCGGGGATGCATACCAATGCCTCGGGGGTGCATGCCAATGTCCAGGGGGTGCATGCCAATGTCCAGGGAGTGCACACAAATGCCCAAATCAGTGTGGGGATGCTGCCGGAAGTATGCGCTCTCGGCCCTGCCTGTAGGACATTCTTAAGGCAAGCCCTTGAACGGCTGCACCTGTCAGCCCGCGCCCACCACCGCATCCTGCGCCTGGCCCGTACCATCGCCGACCTTGAAGGCAGCCCGGCCATAGAGGTCCACCACCTGGCAGAGGCGATACAGTATCGGTGAGGATGAGCCGGCTGCGTGGCGGGAGTTGGTGCCTCGCACACTTGATTCGTTTGCCTCATAAGCAACTACTTATGCAATTCATACCCCCGGGGGTATGAATTGCATAATATCTTGAATGTCAGCTAAAAGGACAATGTGTGCGAGGCACTCTTGTTTGCCCCTGGTGCTTCTGGAGGATCCAACGCTTATTTTGTAAAGTACACTTTATGAGGCGTTTAGCAAATTTCGCAACTTTTGCAAATCATGACCAGGGGCAGTTACGTTGGGTTTTTGCCCCTGGTGGGCCCTAAAACACCCCCACCACGGGCACTTTTGCGGGGTTTTTGCCCCTGGTGCTTCTGGCAGATCCAGCACATATTTTGTATATCACACTGGATGAGGCGTTTAGCAAATTTCGCAACTTTTGCAAATCATGACCAGGGGCAGTTACGTGGGGTTTTTGCCCCTGGTGGGCCCTAAAACACCCCCACCACGGGCACTTTTGCGGGGTTTTTGCCCCTGGTGGGCCCTAAAACACCCCCACCACGGGCACTTTTGCGGGGTTTTTGCCCCTGGTCAGCTTCAAAACCGGTGCAAATCAAGTTGGTGCTGCTGCGCAGCGCCTTTATATGCGCCAAACGCGTTTGGCGCACTAAGGTTCCACCTCCTGTCTCCTGGAAGAGGAATAGTTTCCTATCTTTGCCCCATGGAACTGATTTTTTCCCTGGAGAACATACGGCAGGCGGCCGGGGCGCTTTTACAGCATACCGGCAGAGAGGGTGTGGTGGCTTTTTACGGGCAGATGGGAGCGGGGAAGACCACCTTCATCAAAGCCTTGTGCCAGGTCCTGGGAACGGAAGACTGGGTGAACAGCCCCACCTTTGCCCTGGTCAATGAATACCTTTCCGCGGAAGGGGTCCCCATTTATCATTTCGATTTCTTCCGCATTAAAAACATACAGGAAGCCCTGGACATGGGATGCACAGAGTATTTTGACACTCCGGGAACCTTATCGTTGGTTGAATGGCCCGAGCTAATCACCCCCCTGCTGCCTCCGGACACCTGGCGCGCAACCCTGGACGTCCTCCCTTCCGGGGAACGGAAACTGACTGTGAGCCGAGGCTGACTTGGCATAGAAACAGTAGCGGGCCAATTCAGAATAGTTCTTTCGGATTAATCTTTAGAAACTCCTCATAAGGAATCCCGCCAGTACCTACCAGCAGTATTTTATGGGGATGAAATTTCTCATTAAATATACCCATTCCTGCGTTATCTATGCTGGCACCGCTTTTTACTTCCAGGCCAATGACCTTATCTCCCTTCTCAAGGATATAATCTACTTCATGATTACCTTCTCGCCAATAATGCAGATTATACCGCTCAGAAACCGAATGATTCAGTAAATGAGCACCCACAGACGATTCAACCAGTCTGCCCCACCGTTTTGGATTAACAATCGCCGTTGAATAGGTTTCGTGATCCTGTGATGTTAATAATGCATTATTATATACCTGGAATTTTGGACTGGACGACCGTTGCCTGACTACACTTCCTGCATATTTATCCAATCCACCTAACAAACCACTATCAGATAATAATTTGAGGTAATTTGCCAAGGTCGTGGTATTGCCTGCATCCTGCAACTGTCCGATGATTTTTGTATAGGATAGAATCTGCCCCGAGTATAAGCACCCAAGTTCAAATAGTCGCTTCAATAATGCCGGTTTATCCACACGGGTCAGCATCAAAATATCTTTTGAAATACTGGTTTCTATAAGTGCATCTTTTATGTAGCTTTTCCAACGTTCTTCATCATTGATCAATGACGCAGAACCCGGATATCCTCCAAAATAAATATACTGTTCGACAGACCAGCCAAAAGCAGCCTCCATTTCAACAAACGACCAGTGCCCAAAATAAAATGTCTCGAAACGTCCGGCCAACGACTCTGTTAAACCTTTCTGAATAAGGAGGCGGGAAGACCCCAACAAAACAACCTTGATAGTTACTTTCTCACGAGTGTCTTTATCCCACTGCTGCTTGATGACTTCACTCCAGTTATCTATCTTTTGTATTTCATCAATAACAAGGAGATACTCCGAAGCACCGGAGGCTTTCATTTTCAGCCTGGCTGTCTCCCAAACTTGCATCAGCCATACCGGGTTAGTTGCAGTAATGGCATCGGCAGATTCATATACATACGATATGGACAATTGAGACAACAATTGGTTTATCGTAGTGGTTTTACCCACCTGGCGAGGGCCAAGTATTACCTGAATGAACTGTCGCGGCTCTTCAATTCTTGACTTAACCTGCTTCAAATAAGTGCGTTCGTACATTTTGAATCATTTTACTCAATATTGTGCGTAAATTTACTCAAAATATCCAGATTGCCAAAATAATTGAATATTATTCCGAAGCAACCTGTGTCGGATTTCTCATACGAACTTGAACCCGGCTAAGGCGAGACAGAGCGGGTGACCACACTGGCTGAAAAACCTTACATATTGTGCTAAAATACTGACAATCAAAATGTGGGATGAGGTGTACGACTAGCAGTTCGTTCACAAATTAAGTTGACATTTCTGTTGTTTCGATTTTTTCCTCTTCCATTTTGTATTTCCATTTGAAAACGACAGGCTCCTGGTTTATTTCCTCAATTCCCTGATAGATCCTTTGTTTAAGCTCATCTTTGCTTTCAACACGTATTTGTCTGAGGAACGACCGTGATATCTTGCTAAAAAACATTTCAATCATGTTCAGCCATGAACCATGTGTTGGAGTAAAGACAAACTCAAATTTGCCTGGTACACTTTCCAGGAACTTCATGGTCTCCTTTGACCTGTGTGATGAA
>Ga0209719_1000429_pt1 | contig 61787 bp, 60 predicted proteins | sample AD_JPNAS2_MetaG_FD_184421 | JGI IMG/M metagenome (GOLD analysis project Ga0209719, IMG submission 184421) | Active sludge microbial communities of municipal wastewater-treating anaerobic digesters from Japan - AD_JPNAS2_MetaG (SPAdes) (version 2) | ecosystem: Engineered > Bioreactor > Anaerobic...
ATGGAAGGGCCATCGCTCAAAGGATAAAAGGTACTCCGGGGATAACAGGCTGATCGCCCCCAAGAGCTCATATCGACGGGGCGGTTTGGCACCTCGATGTCGGCTCGTCACATCCTGGGGCTGGAGAAGGTCCCAAGGGTTCGGCTGTTCGCCGATTAAAGTGGCACGCGAGCTGGGTTCAGAACGTCGTGAGACAGTTCGGTCCCTATCTGTTGTGGGCGTTGGAGGTTTGAGAGGATCTGACACTAGTACGAGAGGACCGTGTTGGACGGACCGCTGGTTTACCGGTTGTCCCGCCAGGGGCACAGCCGGGTATCTACGTCCGGATCGGATAAGCGCTGAAAGCATCTAAGCGCGAAGCCGGCCTCAAGATGAGACCTCGTTTGAGGGTCGTTGTAGACGACGACGTTGATAGGCCGCACGTGTAAAGCTGGCAACGGCAAAGCTGAGCGGTACTAATTACCCGAACGCTTCTTTTAGGGCTTTTCGCCCCGCTACGCATTCCTAATGTGTGTTTTATTTTCCTTTTTTTGTCCAACATGTCAATTATTATTTAGGTGGCTAAGGCGGTGGGGTTCCACCTCTTCCCATTCCGAACAGAGAAGTTAAGCCCGCCAGCGCCGATGGTACTGCACCGCAATGTGGGAGAGTAGGTCGCCGCCGATTTTGAGCAGCTTCATTTGAGAAATCGAATGAAGCTGCTTTATTTTTATAGAATACAATGAAAAAATGCCGCACAAAAACTTCTTTGTACGACAGTAAAAAAGGTTGTAGTTTTTCTATTTTTGTCGCGGAAATAGTAAAAGTGGCGTTCCGCAAAAATCCCAATTTTCGCGCAATTTGTTTTCTAAAAAACGCAAGTAAGGCAGCTTGATGTACTGTGGCAAATTAGCGAAAAAGATAAACGTTGGCACTTGCGTATCAGGCATTTGCGTTACATATTTTATTTTTATGTACTTACCTTTATAGGCAGGTGGCGGATAGTTTTCGATGAGTGGCAAGAAAAACTCATTCAGTTTGGCTGTAGATATTTTGCGCTTTTTATTTTCGTATACCTGTGTGGCAGTTTCTATCACTTTGAATATACGTTGTTTGGTGAGTACCGACGTGAAAATAATAGGAAAATCGGTGAACGGAGCCAGACGTTCGCGGATGGTATTTTCGTATGCTTTAATGGCTTTAGCCGATTTTTCTTCCACTAAATCCCATTTGTTTACGCAAACTATTAAGCCTTTGCGATTTTTCTGTATGAGTGAAAAAATGTTCAAATCTTGTCCTTCTATGCCACGCGTGGCATCTATCATCAGAATGCACACGTCAGAATTTTCGATGGCACGTATGGCGCGTATTACCGAGTAATATTCAACATCTTCGTTTACTTTAGCTTTTTTGCGTATTCCGGCGGTGTCCACCAAATAAAAGTCGAATCCGAATTTGTTGTAACGGGCATAAATAGAGTCACGTGTGGTGCCGGCAATGTCCGTAACAATATGTCTGTTTTCGCCTATAAAAGCGTTGATGAGCGACGATTTCCCGACATTAGGACGACCTACCACTGCAAAACGCGGCAATTCTTCTATCTCTTCTTTGTTATCAATATTGAAATGTTTTACCAATTCGTCGAGTACTTCACCCGAACCTAAACCGTTTATAGCAGAAAGAATCAGTGGGTCTCCAAGCCCGAGTTTGTAAAATTCAGCAGCTTGATATTGCAAATCAAAAGTGTCCACTTTATTGACCACCAAAAGCACTTTTTTATTACTGCGACGCAATATTTGTGCAACCATCAGGTCTAAATCAGTGATACCGCTCAACACATCGACCAAAAATAGAATAACGTCTGCCTCTTCGATAGCGATAACTACTTGGTGATTGATTTCCTCTTCAAATACGTCTTCTGAATTGACAACCCAGCCACCTGTGTCAATCACTGAAAAATCGTGACCGCACCATTCGCTCAAACCGTATTGACGGTCGCGTGTAGTGCCGGCTTCTTCGTTTACTATGGCTTGGCGTGTTCGCGTCAGGCGGTTGAACAGAGTTGATTTACCCACGTTGGGGCGACCTACAATGGCTACTAAATTTCCCATTTTATTATTGTTTTTTTTTATGTTTATACAGGGGCGCCTACTACTTTCGCAAGCAATTCCGTAACTCGCCGTAGCAAGCGGAAAGGCACCGTTTCACATTACTTATTCATTTTTATGCTCTATCTGATAACCGAAATTGCGGAGTTTTTTCTCGCGGTTGCGCCAATCTTTTTCCACTTTGACAAACAACTGTAAAAATACTTTTTTGTCGAAAAATGTTTCGATATCCTTGCGTGCTTCGGTTCCGACTGTACGCAGAGCTTTTCCGCCTTTGCCTATCAGAATGCCTTTTTGCGATTCCCTTTCGCAATAAATTACGGCGCTAATGCGGATAATTTTTTCCTCTTCCTTAAATTCTTCCACAACTACTTCCACCGAATAGGGAATTTCTTTACTATAGTTCAAAAGTATCTTTTCGCGGATGATTTCGTTCACAAAAAATCGTTCAGGTTTGTCGGTAAGAGCGTCTTTGTCGAAAAATGGCGGCGATTCGGGTAGTAATTCTTTAATTCGGGCAAAAAGTTGCTCGACACCAAATTTTTCCAATGCCGACAACGGAAATATTTCGGCTTTTGGCAGTTCGGAGCGCCAAAATTCGACTAATTCTTCCAAACGTTTCTGGTCAATCAGGTCAATTTTGTTTATTACCAAAATAATTTTGGTAGTGTCTTGCATTTTTTGCACTTTTTCCAGAAAAAAAGCGTTCTTTTCAGTCGAATCTAACACATCGGTTACATATAACAGCACATCGGCATCGGTAAGAGCGGAATTGGAAAATCCCATCATCGACTCTTGCAGTTTGTAGTTGGGTTTGATGACACCCGGCGTGTCGGAATAAACAATCTGATAATCAGTGTCATTCACAATTCCTATAATGCGGTGGCGTGTTGTTTGCGCTTTCGAGGTAATGATGGAAATCCGTTCGCCCACCAAAGCGTTCATCAACGTAGATTTGCCCACGTTTGGATTGCCTACTATATTTACAAAACCTGCTTTATGCGCCATAACCGATAGTTTAGTAGTATGGAATAAAAAGATATTGCAAAGATACTTAAAATAGCGATTAGTTTTTAATAAAAAAATGAGAAGATTGCTGTTTTTGCTTTGTAGTGGACGCTTTTTTGTGTTTTGTATTGCTTTGAAAATGTTCAAATGCATCGAAAAATAAAAAATCCGCCGATTTATGTGCAAAGTTTAACGAAATTGATTACCTTTGCACTCCCAAAGCGATTCGGGATGTAGCTCAGTCCGGTTAGAGTACGCGTCTGGGGGGCGTGTGGTCGCTGGTTCGAATCCAGTCATCCCGACAAAAGCGGTAATTGAATAGTTCAGTTGCCGCTTTTTTCGTTCCAAAGTTGTAGTTTCGTAACAAATCATTACCTTTGCATATTAAATCCGTAAAAAACAACTTATGGAACAGTATAAAATTAAATGTATTGGCGTGCTGACTTCGGGTGGAGATGCTCCGGGGATGAATGCTGCCATACGCGCCGTTACACGTACGGCTATTTTTAATAATATCCGCGTCAAAGCAATTTACCGTGGTTTTAAAGGTCTTGTTTCTGACGAAATAAAGGAATTTCAAACACAGGATGTAAGTAATATCATACACCACGGCGGCACTATTCTGAAAACGGCACGTTGTCAAGAGTTTAGAACGCCCGAAGGCAGAAAGTTGGCTTTTGAAACAATGCAACGTCACGAAATAGATGCTTTGGTGGTAATTGGCGGCGATGGTACGCTCACGGGGGCACGTTTGTTTGCTCAAGAATTTAATATTCCTATTGTAGGTATTCCGGCTACTATCGATAACGATTTGTGGGGAACGGATTGTACCATTGGCTACGATACGGCGCTGAATACCATAATGGAGTGTGTGGACAAAATCCGCGATACAGCTACATCGCACGAACGTTTGTTTTTTGTGGAAGTAATGGGGCGCGATGCAGGTTTTCTCACATTGAACAGTGCCATAGCAGCCGGTGCCGAAGCTGCAGTTATCCCCGAACGCGAAACGTCGGTGGAAGAACTTGAAAATTTAATCCGCAACGGTATTCGCAAATCTAAAAACAGCAGCATAGTTTTGGTAGCCGAAAGTGGCGGCGGAGCACAGGGACTTGCTGATAGAATACATCAGAAATTTCCCAACTACGATGTGCGCGTTTCTATTCTTGGTCATTTGCAGCGCGGTGGTTCGCCTACGGCATTCGACCGCATTTTGGCGAGTGGTATGGGCGTGGCGGCAATAGACGCTTTGCTCAATGAACAGCGCAGCGTGATGATAGGCATTGTGGATAATGAAATTGTAGATATTCCTATTGCTAAAGCCATAAAAGAAGACAAACAGGTACGCCCTGAAAAAATTGGCGTATTGCAAATTTTATCGATATAATGGATTTACAAAAATTGACACGTCCGAATGTATGGCAACTGAAGCCGTACTCTTGCGCCCGCAACGAATTTCAAGGCGAGGCATCTGTCTATCTTGATGCGAACGAAAGTCCTTACGGAGCACCCTACAATCGTTATCCCGACCCACTTCAATTGCAAGTAAAAAAACGTATCGGCGAAGTGAAAAATGTATCGCCCGATTCTATTTTTCTGGGCAATGGCAGCGATGAGCCGATAGATTTACTTTATCGTGCTTTTTGTGAGCCGAAGGAGGATAATGTAGTGGCAATAGAGCCGACTTACGGTATGTACCGTGTTTGTGCCGACATCAACAATGTGGAATACCGTACCGTTGCTTTGGATGAAAACTTTCAATTGTCAGCTGCAAAATTGTTGTCGGCGTGCGATGCTCATACAAAATTGGTGTGGCTCTGTTCGCCAAACAATCCTTCCGGTAATAGATTGGACGAAAAAGAAATTTTGAACGTAATAAAAGGATTTGACGGCTTGGTAATTCTTGATGAAGCGTACATTGATTTTTCGTCAGAAGTTCATTTTTTGCCGTTGTTGCACAATTATCCAAATTTGGTGATACTGCAAACTTTTTCCAAAGCATGGGCTAGCGCAGCCATTCGTTTGGGAATGGCGTTTGCTTCGCCCGAAATTGTTGGCATACTAACCAAAATAAAGTATCCGTACAATATTAACATATTGACACAACAACATGTTTTATCCGTTTTGGAAAATCACGAACAAGTGCGTCAGCGCGTAGCGGACACTCTTGTACAGCGTGAGTGGTTGCACGAAAATCTCTTGAAACTGTCGTTTGTAGAAAAAATTTACCCGTCGGATGCTAATTTTTTATTGGTAAAGGTAACCGATGCGAATACAATTTATCGAACATTGATAGAAAAGGGAATTGTCGTGCGCAATCGGTCGTCGGTTGCATTGTGCAACAACTGTCTGAGAATCACCGTTGGAACTCCCGAAGAAAATGCTATTCTGTATCAAATGTTGGCAACTTGCTTCGAATTTTTAAAAAAGTGAGAATTATTTGCTATTCTGCAAAAAAAGTCTTATCTTTGTAAATGATATCGCGGAGTAGAGCAGAGGTAGCTCGTCGGGCTCATAACCCGGAGGTCGTAGGTTCGAATCCTTCCTCCGCAACTACTTAAAAGACGGGACATTTGCTCCGTCTTTTTTTATTATCTTTGCAAATAAAAATCATTCGCCATGAAGTTAGCGATTATCAATGGTCCCAACCTCAATTTATTGGGCAAGCGTGAACCGAATATCTATGGAAATCAGGATTTTGAGAGTTATTTTAAAACTCTGCAACAGAAATATCCACAGGTAGAAATGGTCTATTACCAATCGAACGTTGAGGGTGAAATCATTAATAAAATCCACGAAATCGGCTTTTTGTTCGATGGCATCATTATCAACGCCGGTGCATATACTCATACATCGGTAGCTATTGCCGATGCGCTCAAGAGCGTTACTGCAAAAAGCATAGAAGTACACATTTCCAACGTTTTTAAGCGCGAAGAGGTGCGCCATACATCGCTGTTGTCGCCTGTGGTAGAAGGCACTATTGGCGGCTTAGGATTGCATTCTTACGAGTTAGCTGTCAATTATTTTTTACTCACACTTTAAACTTCATCCGCTTTTAGGCATCTAAAAGTCGCGATACTTTTTGTAACGCAGATTTTTTATTGTTTTTTCTTAATGGTTTTAAACCATAATTTTATGCGAAAATTATTTTTATTAACTGTCTTTCTCTTAATTTCGATAGTTTTTCAAGCGGCGATTATTAAAGGAAAAGTGATTGATGCCAATACCGGCGGAGCGATAGATTTTGCAAACGTAGTACTTAAAAAAACGGCTACAACAACCGTTGTAAGTGGTATAACGACAGCTGAAGACGGAACCTTCCGAATAGAAAATGTACCTTTGGGAGCGTACGATTTGGAAATTTCGTTTGTGGGCTACGAATTGTATGCACAGCAAGTAATTATTCAATCGCTTGACGAGGAAAAACGCATTGGCATAGTAAAATTAAAGTCAAATACGAAAGCACTTCAAGAGGTAGAAGTGATGGGACAGGCTTCGCAAATGCGTTTTGATATTGACAAAAAAGTGTTTAATGTAGATGCTAATGTGGCAGCAGCCGGCGCATCGGCGACTGATGTACTCGAAAACATTCCTTCGGTGGAAGTGGACAACGATGGCAATATTTCGTTGCGCAACAATTCGAGTGTGGAAATATGGATTAACGGTAAACCGGCGGGATTGACGGAAGATAATCGTGCGCAAATTTTGGAACAGATGCCTGCCGGAAGCATACAGGCAGTAGAAATAATCACCAATCCTTCAGCGAAATATAGTCCGGAAGGCACAGCGGGCATCATCAATTTGGTGATGAAAAAAGAGCGTAAATCCGGCTATTTCGGCAGTGTAACAGCAGGAGCGGGCTATCAACTGAAAGGAAAATTCAGTAGTAACGCTAGTGCCAATTTTAATTATAACAGTTCAAAAATTGACGCTTACGTCAATCTCGGTTTTCGACAACGGAGTATGAAGGGTGGCGGAAAAACAGACCGTTATTCATTTTTGCCTAAAAGTGAACAAAAGGACACCATTTCGTTTCAGCATCAGGAAAATGCAGATGAACGAATGTTTTGGGGATTATACAGCCGTGCCGGTCTGGATTGGCACATTGATAAAAAAAATACGTTGGGTGTTTCGGGCATGATAAACTACCATAACTCACGGAGTAACCAAACGACAAACTACAATACATTTCGCTATTTACCCATCGATACAGCTATATATCAACATGTTAGCTTTACTCCTTCTCAACGTTTGGCGTACAATGTCAGCCTTGACTATAAGCACGAGTTAGACCAAAAAGGTTCGGAAATTACATCGTCTGTTTCATACGGTCAGCACCAACGCAAGCAATATTCCCATTATAATCAAACTGTAGGTAGAGCTTTGGCTTACAAACAAGACCAATACAATGGTGGCAACAATCAAACGGCACAAGTTAAGGCAGATTATATTCAGAAATTTAGAGATAATATGAAATTGGAAGCAGGCGGGCAGTTTTCGTGGCAAAACCGTTTCTCTAATTCTATGACATGGGATTTTGTTAATCTTACTGACTCTTCCGTTCGTTCGGATTATAATGACTTTAAATACGAAGAATGGATAAGTGCGCTCTATGTAACATTTGGCGCAAAATTCGGAGGATTCAGTTTTCAAGGCGGCTTGCGTGGCGAATATACGGTAACCGATGTAGATACGCGCGATGATGAGAGTCAAGAGTATATAAATAGTCGAAAGAATTATTTTCAATTGTTCCCGACTGCCTATTTGTCGTATGCTTTTCCACACAATCACGAACTGCAACTTAATTACACGCGCCGCATCAATCGCCCGCGTGGACGCCAATTGAGCGCATTCAGAAATGTGTCCGACTCTACCAATATCTCATACGGAAATCCTAATTTAAATCCTGAATTTGCCAATTCGCTCGAATTGAACTATATCAAAAGTTGGGAAAAACACGTTTTATCGACTTCTATCTATTACAAGTACACGACGGATGTTATTCAGCGCGTTCAATTTCAATCGTTGGAAAATCCTCGTGTGATGGAAAGTACCTTCGATAATGTGGCTAAATCACAAGCGTTGGGCGTGGAATTGGTGGCTAAAAATCGGCTGTGGACTTGGTTGAATTTGACAACAACCGTTAATTTGTTTTATCAGCAAATGGGCGAAATCGTTTACCGCGATGTACTGCTTAAAGAGGCAAGTGACGGTTTTTCGTGGACGACACGTTTGATGGCTAATTTTATTTTTGGAAAAAGCTTTACAGGACAAATTACGGGGTCATACGGTTCTCCGCGTGTAATTGCGCAAGGCAAAACCAACCATTTCTATTCGCTCGATTTGGGTTTGCGTAAATCATTCTTAAATAAGACGTTGAACCTCAGTCTTACGGTGCGTGATGTGCTCAATTCGCATTCGTGGCACACTACTACTTGGGGCGATACCTTTTATCAAGATTTTGAACGTTACATGTATGGACCGCATTTTTCGCTGAACCTCACTTACAATTTCGGCAACATGAAGCCTAAGAAAAAACCGCAAAGCAACAGGGAGGTGAACGATAATATGATGGATGAAGGCGGCGAATATTTTGAATAATGAAGGAAAAAAGCCTTAGAAAACCGAAGTGGTTGAAAACCACTATTGTCGGCAGTGAGCGTTTCGCTTATGTGAACAACATTGTAGAAAAAAATTGTTTACATACTATTTGCGCGAGCGGTCGTTGTCCCAATCGCTCCGAATGTTGGAACCGTGGCACAGCTACGTTTATGATTTTGGGCGACATTTGCACCCGTTCGTGCCGATTTTGTAATACAAAAACAGGCAAACCGAAGGCTCCCGATTTGGCTGAACCTGAAAAAATTGCCGAATCTGTAAAATTAATGGGGTTGTCGCATGCTGTCATTACTTCTGTGGATAGAGACGATTTGCCGGATTTGGGCGTTGCTCAATGGGTTGCAACCATAGTCGCCATACAAAAAATTAATCCTACCACCACTATTGAAGTGCTTATTCCCGATTTTCAAGGAAGAAAATCTGCGATACAGCAAATTATAGAAGCTGCGCCTACCATTATTGGGCACAATTTGGAAACTGTCCGCCGATTGACACCTTCGGTACGAAGTGCAGCCTGCTACGATACGAGTTTAAGTGTGTTGCAACAAGTTGCCAAAAGCGGTATTCCTGCCAAAAGCAGCTTGATGTTGGGATTGGGTGAAACAGTAGAAGAAGTGTTGGAAACTATGGACGATTTGCGTGAAGTGTGTTGTTCCATTCTCACGTTGGGGCAATATCTGCAACCTACTGCCAAGCATCTTCCTGTGTCCGAATATATTCATCCTGACCGATTTGCCGAATATAAGCGTATTGCTCTCGAAAAAGGGTTTCGTTCGGTGGAAAGTGGTCCGCTGGTGCGCTCGTCGTACCATGCCGAACGCCTGTTACCTTGAACTGCAAAGGGTTTTTAGCGCAGCTTCGATAGTTTTTTTCTCAAATCCTCGGTTGAGTGCGAATTGGAATAGTTTGCCTTGCTTTTCGTAGTCCGATTTGTAGTTCAAATTTTTGGTTTTTTCTCTAAGCAACTCACATACAGTTTGTTCATATTCGTGTTCGTCAATGCTATCTAAGGCGTTTTTGATTTTTTCCGCATCAATGTTTTTGTTCCGCAACATGATTGCAATTTTGACTTTCCCCCATTTGTTAAAACGGAATTTGTCTCTGGCATAATAATCCGCAAAACGTTGCTCATCAATAAATTTATCTGCTTTTAGTTGGTTGATAATTTTTTCGATAAAGGATTCTTCAACGCCCCAAGTTTCCATTTTGGCAGTAACATCGGCAACGCACTTTTCAGCCAACGAACAGTAGAAAGCTGCTTTGTTCAGTGCTTCGTCGTAAGTTAGTTGTTTGGGAGAATTTCGCCGCTTCATGGCTATTTGCTGGCTTTCACAAAACGGTCGTGTCCGGAGAGGTCTTTGCGCAATTCTACGGTTTTGAAACCTTGTGATTTTAGTAGTTTGACAGTTTCTTTGCCGAACGCTTGATTGATTTCAAAAAACAGTTGTCCGTTTTCGTTGAGGTGTTTTTGTGCAAACAAACCTATGTGACGGTAGAAAAGCAACGGGTCATCATCGGACACGAACAAAGCAATGGCGGGTTCGTAGTCAAGTACGGTAGCATCCATTGCTGCTTTTTCGCTATGCCTTACATAAGGAGGATTGCTGACAATGATGTCGAACGTTTCGTCCCATGTTGCTTGCTTCAATATGTTGATGTGGTAAAAGTTGATAAACACATTATTGGCTTCTGCATTCTTGTGTGCCAAATGCAAAGCTTCAAGCGCAATGTCGAACGCAGAAACTCTCGAACCTTTTATTTTTTGTCCCAGCGTAATAGCAATGCAACCGCAGCCGGTGCCGATGTCCAAAATATAGGGTCGTTCTTTTTCGTTCGACTCTATTACCCAACTAACCAACTCTTCTGTTTCCGGACGCGGAATTAGAGCACGTTCATCTACCCAAAAGCGTAATTTCAGAAAATCCGTTTCGCCTAATATGTATTGGATAGGCTCTTTTGCTTTTAGTCGGGCAATAATTTGGTCAATGGCAGTCAACTGCTCGTTAGAAAAACAGAAATCGTCTTTAGCGAAAATTTCAGTATAAGAAAATCCCGCCACATGTTCTAAAATCAAACTTGTGAGCGTTTGAATCTCTCTGTTTGAAAAAAGAGGAGTGAGTTCGCTTTTTAATTTTGCGATAATTGCGGGTTTCATTGTTAGCGATACTGTTTAATCGTTTATCAGCATCGGCATTATCAGCGTCAATAGTTCTTCGTTTGGTTCGTTTTCAAGTGGAAGTATAACGCCGGCGCGCGATGGGTCTGCCAGTTCTATAATGATATCACTACTGCTTATGTTGTTTAGGATATCGATAAGGAAAGGCGCTTTAAAGCCGATATTAATGTTTTCGCCTTCGTATTGACAAGCTATTTTTTCTTCTGCCGAAATGGAAAAATCAATGTCTTGTGCCGATAAAAGGATTTCGTTTGTTTTTATGGAGAGTTTTACCAGACCTGTGCCTTGGTTTGAAAACACGGAAACTCGTCTCAAAGCATTGAGCATCACCACTCTATCTACAATTAATTTGAACGGATTATTTTGCGGAATTACACCGTTGTAATTCGGGAATCGCGCTTCTATCTGACGGCAAATCATCAAATATTCCGATAGTTTGAAAATGATATTCTTTTTGTCGAAACTGATTTCCACATCATTATTTTCTTTCACTATGACGTTGCGGAGGATGTTAGCCGGTTTTTTAGGCAACACAAACGATGCTTCTTCAGTTTCATTGGCTGTTTTGCTTATTAGGCGTACCAATTTGTGAGCATCGGTGGCTACGTAGGTAAGATTATCAGGTTTGATGTCGAAAAAGATACCTGTCATAGCGGGACGCAAATCGTCATCGGCAGTAGCAAAAGAGGTTTTATTGATGCCGCTCATCAACGATTCGGCGCTGACGGTAATGGTGTTGAATTCGTCTTCAAGCTCTGGCATAGTGGGAAATTCGTCGCCTTTTTGACCTATAAAATTATAGTTGCCGTATTCGGTTTTGATAACGATAGCTAAATTTTCAGGATTAATTTCAAATTTCAGTGGTTGCTCGGCAAATTCGCGTAGTGTATCCATTAAAAATTTGGCAGAAATGGCTACGGTAATCTCTCCCGAAGCGTCAACCACGGGAATAGATGTAGTTAGCGTTGTCTCCAAATCGGAGGCAGTAATGGTTAAAGTGTCACCTTCCAATTTCAGCAAAAAGTTTTCTAAAATGGGAAGCGGGCTTTTTGGGTTGATGGTTTTTCCGATAATTTGCAAGCGGTTCAAAAGAGCCGTGCTCGATACTGTAAAGTTCATAGTATTATTGTTTTAAATTATTTTTATTTCTTTTCTAACATACAAAGATAATGAGAGTTGTTTTATTTCGCAAATTTTTTGCAACGATTTTTTAAAATTTATGTACGGGTAAAAAAAATGCGGCAGAACGAAGTTCCATCGCATTTTTTATGATTATTATTTTCGAGTCAGTTTACTGTAAACGGAACACAATAGGAAGCGTAAATTTGCAATTGACCGCTTTGGTACGTTGACGTCCCGGTTTCCATTTCGGCATCGCTTCGATAACGCGGATAGCCTCTTTGTCCAAGCTCGGGTCAACGGAACGAACTACTTTGATATCGCCCACACTACCGTCACGCCTTACTGTAAATTGGCAGATAACGCGTCCTTGAATGTTATTTTCTTGTGCGATAATAGGATATCTTAACGTGTTTTGGATGAATTCCATCAACTTTTCTGTACCGCCCGGGAACTCAGGTGGAAATTCGGCAGCTACGTAAACGATATGCTCGTCAGGGTCATCCTCCGGCTCAACTACAGGAACTTTAATAATTTCTTGAGCTTTCTTGTTGTCGTCTTCACTAGAGAACACGATGTCTTTTGTCTCTTTCGTGTCTTCTACAATTTGAATTTCTTCGATAACATCAGGTGCCGGTGGTGGAGGTGGCGGAGGAGTTTCTTCTTGGATGGTTTGTTGGATGACTTCTTCTTCAAACGCTAATGCGTCAGAGCTTTCAACTTTGTAAACGGTAACTTCTTTTTGGGTCCATTCAAAAGCTGCATAGAGAACAGCTAAAACAAAGATGAACCCCATTAAGACAAAAGTAGTCCTTTTGCCTTCTAAACTTGCTTCGGGTGATTTTTTTATCTTCATATAGCGATTTTGTTTTTAATACAAAAATATTCTTCTGTAAAGAACAGGGCAAATGTACAATAAATTTTTTAATTAACGGTCAGAGTTTCTCGTTTTTTTTTACATAATGCATTCTTTGTGGGAACAACTACCATTATTCCTGTGTTTTTACTCTGCAAAGCGATATGTTCCGATAGCGGAATAGTGGTTGTGGTTATCTGTTTTCCTACTGCCGGAGCGTGCATAAATAAGGTTTTGCCGTTTTTACGAACAGCAAATCCCACGTGTGAAATATCCAAACCGTCTATTTGTGTGGTAATGGCGATAATGCTTCCCGTGGGTATGTTTTTTTCTGCAATTTTGAGTTGATGAATCGGAATATAGTGGAATTTTTGCGTGTTGATGCGTTTTTCGTGGCGCACTATTTCGGCTAAATTAGCGGAATTTTCCTTTAATTGTGCATAAAGTTGCGGGTGCGAACTCATAAAATTGACTTGGCACTTAAACGGTTCGCCACCCAATTGTTGGGTTAGGTTGTTTACGAAACCTTTTGCTTCGTTGTCGGCAATCCAATCCGAAAAATAGTGAAGTCGCGAACAGTAGCCGTCGCATTTTCCATTGCGGTAGCGTATGGCGGTAAGTTGGTTGCAATAGTCGGCAAACGATGCGCTGTCGGGCAGCAGCCACAATGCCAAAACCGATTCTACAAAAGTGGAACAGTCGAATTGGCGAAGATTTACCACTAAGCGTTCGTTACTGTTTTGGTCGAGCGTTTTTGCGACATACGGCGCTCCCAAAAAAAAATCACCGATGTCGGCACAGGTGTTATCGTGGTGAGTTTTTTTCCATGTTTGTACGCACTCAAAAATAACAGAGTCTTCGCTGGTGTAGTCTATGTTTGTTGCCGAAAAGAGACTGCATACAGGCATCGCACAAGTGCAAAGGCAGAAAAAAATCTTATTTTTCATCTTTAATTTCTTCATAATCGACATATTCGCCTCCATCTAAAGTAAAAAATTTCTTTTCCCACGTAATGTCCGGTTGCTTTTTTCTGATTTTGAAAGGGATTCTAAATACCGACTTGAATATGGAAACAGCAATGGAAATAATTGTCATTAATAAGATTAACCCTATGATAAAAAGGAATGAGATAAAACTGAACATAGAAGTTGGATTTATAATAATGAAATAATTTTTGCAAAAATAGTTATAAAAAATAGAAAACTCTCTTCTTTTTTGAACCTTTTAGTATAGAACGTATCTATTTATAGGAAATTGTTTATTGATAACCGTAAAAATTTACAAACATGAAAAAAATTGGAATGTTAGCCTGCTGCTTTTTATTAATGGGCGGTATGGTTTTTGCTCAAAATTTGGAAAATGCTAAAGAAGCTCCTATGAAGAAACGGATTTCCTATTCGCCGGAAACAATAGCTATGATGCGTGTCGATAGATTGATGCAGATTGTAGAGTTAACTCCACAAGAAAAGGACGCTGTGTATGCGTTATTCCAAAAAGAGGAAAAAGAGGCTTTGGCGCGCCGTGAGGCTGCAAATGCCGAACGTGAAAAGAGAATTGAAACGATAAAGGCGTGTCGTGAAAAATCAAATGCTGATTTGAAAAAAATCATTGGTGAAGAGAAGTATGCCCGGTACGAAGCATCGAAAGCCGACGATGGCAAAAATCGTGAATTACGTAGACCGTGCAACCCGCAACGGCAGTGTTTGAAAAAGAGATAACGTTAGGAATTAATCTGTAAAAATTACATGGCTTTCGAGAGGCAATCTTTCGAAAGCTATTTTTTTTTGCGTCATTTGCTCACGGGAAAGGCATATTTTCCGACATTTTCCCTAACTTTGCATATTATTTTTATTTCAGATGAAAAAACTAACCATCGAAGAATTAGATAGAATTTCTGTAGAGGAATTTAAACAAACGTCCAAAATTCCTTTGATTATTGTGTTGGATAATGTGCGAAGTTTGTACAATGTAGGCTCTATTTTTCGTACAGCCGATGCCTATTTGGTGAAAAAAATCATTCTTTGCGGCATTTCTGCCACACCGCCGAGCGTTGAAATTCACAAAACGGCACTTGGAGCGGAAAATACGGTGGAATGGGACTATTATGCCGAAACGTTGGATGCGGTAGTTGAGTTGCGAAAAAATAATGTCGTGGTTTTTGCTGTTGAACAGGTGAAAAACAGTGTGATGTTGACTGATTTGAAGTTGGATAAAAACAAGTGCTACGCCGCTGTTTTCGGCAATGAAGTAAAAGGCGTTCAGCAGTCGGTGGTGGATGCGTGCGACGGTAGTGTGGAGTTGCCGCAATTCGGGACAAAACATTCGCTCAATGTGAGTACGACTGCCGGTATTGTTATTTGGGATTTTTGGAAACAGTTGAAGTGATATGAAAGCGTTTTTGAAAAATAGCACGTTTGGCGTGCAACTTGTGCTGGTGTTGTTCGCAGTTGTTGTTGGTCTTGCTCTGACTTCGGTAGTGATGGTGGCATTCCCGCAACAAATTCCGCTCAAATGGCTGCAAACTATTCAAACTGTTCTTGTTTTTTTGTTACCGCCGTTGGTGGTTGCCGTTTGTGTGTCCGATGCGCCGCTGGCTTTTCTGAATATACGATTAGAGAAGCGTTGGCGCGTTGTGATTGGCGTGGTGTGTTTTTCGGTGCTTGTTTTGCCTTTTATCAATGGTTTGGTAGCGTTAAATGAAGCTTTGGTTTTGCCGCAGTGGTTAGCACCTTTGGAGCAATGGATGAAAACGATGGAAGAGTCTGCCAAGCAATTGACCGAACAATTTTTAAGCGTTTCCACATGGCAAGGTTTGTTTGTTAACTTGCTGATAATGGCTGCATTGCCGGCTATAGGAGAAGAACTGCTTTTTCGTGGCGTGCTGCAACGCCTGTTTTCCGAAAAATGGGGCGCACATGTCGGCATTTGGCTGACGGCTGTTTTGTTCAGTGCCATACATTTGCAATTTTATGGATTTATTCCGCGTATGATTTTGGGTGCGGCGTTCGGCTATCTGTTGCTTTGGTCGCGTAGTATTTGGATGCCTATTCTTGCGCATTTTATGAATAATGCTTTGGCTATAGTGTTTTTCTTTTTGGAGTATAATGGCATTCTGACTTATAACACGGATGAAATCGGAGTGGGGCAAAATTGGTGGATGGCGGTGGCGTGCGGCGCACTTTCGTTGTGGCTGCTGTTCCGCATCAAGAGCCATTGCGATAAATCAGATAAAAATATGTAACTTTGCGTTTCCCAAAATGATATTACGATGAGATTAGAAGAAAAAATCAGTAAAGCAGTTGCCAATGCAGTAGAAGCGTTGTTTGGCGAAACAATCGAAGCAGATAAAATTCAGCTTCAACAAACCAAAAAAGAGTTTGAAGGTGATATAACGGTAGTTACGTTTCCGTTTGTGAAATTGGCGCGCAAATCGCCCGAAGAAACGGGACGCGCCATTGGCGAATGGCTGCTGAATAATCAAAAGGAAATTTCCGAATTTAACGTTATTAAAGGTTTTCTAAATCTTTCTATTCGTTCGGCGTTTTGGGTAGAAGCACTTAACGCAATAGCCGAAGATGAAAATTACGGCATACGCTCTGCCGAAAAAGATGCGTCGTTGTACATGATAGAATATTCATCACCGAACACCAATAAACCTCTTCATTTGGGGCATATCCGCAACAATCTTTTAGGGTTCAGTATCAGCGAGATACAAAAAGCAAACGGTAACCGTGTGGTTAAAACAAACATTGTGAACGACCGCGGTATTCACATCTGTAAATCAATGTTGGCGTGGCAATTGTTTGGCAATGGCGAAATTCCCGAAAATTCAGGAAAAAAAGGCGACCATTTGGTTGGCGAATATTATGTGCGTTTTGACAAAGAATATAAAAAACAGATAGCCGATTTGATGGCTGACGGACAAACGGAAGAAGACGCCAAAAAGAATGCGCCTTTGATGCAAGAAGCTCAACGTATGTTGTTGGCGTGGGAAAATAACGACCCCGAAACACGTCAGTTGTGGGCAACCATGAACAGTTGGGTGTATGACGGTTTCGATGAAACGTACCAGCGTTTGGGCGTTGATTTCGATAAAATTTACTATGAATCGAACACCTATTTAGAAGGCAAGACCGAAGTGGAAAAAGGTTTGGCAAAAGGCGTATTCTATCGTCGCCCCGACAATTCGGTGTGGGCAGACCTTACCTCCGAAGGTTTGGACGAAAAACTGCTGCTTCGCGCCGACGGCACTTCGGTTTATATGACACAAGATATTGGCACTGCCAAACTTCGTTACGATGATTATCCAATTGATAAAATGGTCTATGTGGTTGGGAATGAGCAAAATTACCATTTTCAAGTGTTGTCCATTTTGTTGGATAAATTAGGATTTTCGTTCGGAAAAGATTTAGTGCATTTTTCGTACGGTATGGTAGAATTGCCCGAAGGCAAAATGAAAAGCCGCGAAGGAACTGTGGTCGATGCCGACGATTTGATAGACGAAATGGTAGCTACGGCTAAAGAAATTTCCAAAGAACTCGGTAAAATGGACGGTTGCACCGACCAAGAAATGGACGAATTAGGCACTGTTATCGGACTTGGCGCACTGAAATATTTCATACTGAAAGTTGACCCCAAGAAAAATATGACGTTCAACCCGAAAGAATCCATCGATTTTAACGGCAATACAGGTCCGTTTATTCAATATACGCATGCCCGTATCCGTTCGGTGTTGCGCAAGGCAGATGAGCAAGCCATTGCCATTGAGCCGAGCAGCCTCGAAACTATTTCGGATAAAGAGACGTTTTTGGTGCGACTGTTGACGCAATTTCCCGATGTGGTAAAAGAAGCCGGTGACGAATTTAGTCCAGCGCTCATAGCCAACTATATCTACAATTTGGTAAAGGAATATAACCAATTTTACCACGATTTTCCTATTTTGCGCGAAGAAGCCGCCGAAGTGCGCAACTTCCGTTTGCTGCTGTCGGCAAATGTGGCAAAAATTGTGAAAACAGGAATGGGGTTGTTGGGTATTCAAGTGCCTGAAAAGATGTAATGTTTAATTGGTTAATTGTTGAACTGTTTAATCGTTACCCCCTCGTTCCCCAAAAAGGATAAGCAAATAAGTCAATTCGTTAATCCGTAAATTTGTAAATAAGTTCCCCCATTCAGGGGGTTAGGGAGCAATTCGCTCCTTATTTTGTAGTGGTGTGAAAAAAAATTACTAATTTTGCAGCCCATTCTTTAAACGCAGTTATGGTAGTTGTTAAATCGGTCAATGAATTGAAAAAACAGGTCGGACGACTTCGCGATGAGCACAAAAGCATCGGATTCGTTCCTACTATGGGTGCCTTACATCAGGGACATCTTCAGTTGGTTTCGCGCTGTGTCGCCGAAAATAATGCTTGTGTGGTTAGTTTGTTCATTAATCCTACGCAGTTTAACGATAAAAATGATTTTAACCGTTATCCGCGTACGTTGGAAAATGATACTGCTCTGCTGGCATCGGTGGGTTGCGCCATTGTGTTTGCGCCGTCAGCCGAAGAGATGTACACCCCTTCGGAGATGGAAACGGTATTCGACTTCGATTTCGGCGGATTGGACGAAGTGATGGAGGGCATCTTCCGCCCGGGACATTTCAATGGCGTGGTTCAGGTGGTAAGTAAACTCTTTTCGATGGTAACGCCCGACAGAGCTTATTTTGGTGAAAAAGACTTTCAACAGTTGGCAATTATTCGGCGCATGGTGCAAGTGATGAATTTCCCGATTGAAATTGTCGGCTGCCCCATTGTTCGCGAAAAATCGGGTTTGGCTTTGAGCAGTCGCAATGCTTTGCTGTCGGAACAGGAACGCACTACAGCGGCGGTTATTTATCGAACACTTTCGGAAAGCAAACAACTGATGCACGAAAAAACAGTCGCTGAAACAAAAGCGTGGGTGATTGACCGATTGAACGCTATTGACGGATTGAAAGTGGAATATTATGAAATTGTCAATGGCAATTCGTTACAATCCATCACCGACTGGTCGGATGCCGACTACGTGGTGGGATGCGTTACTGTTTATTGCGGTAAAGTTCGTTTGATTGATAATATAAACTATAAATAGAAAAACGTCTGCGAAATGTATGTAAATCTATTAAAATCAAAAATTCATAGAGTAACTATTACCGAATCCAATTTGAATTATATCGGTAGCATTACTATTGATGAAGATTTGATGGATGCGGCAAATATTATTGCCAACGAAAAGGTGCAGGTAACCAACAATAATAATGGTGCGCGTTTTGAGACGTATGTTATCCCCGGTAAACGCGGTTCGGGAGTTATTTGCATAAACGGCGCTGCTGCACATTTGGTAAATGTGGGCGATATCGTTATCATTATGGCTTATACGTGGATGGAGTTGGAAGAAGCAAAGCAGTTTAAACCCAGCATCATTTTCCCCGATACACTCCACAATAAATTGGTAAAGTAACTACAAAATAGTTGAATATAAAAGCCGTTTACAATTAGTGTAAACGGCTTTTTTGGTTGTATTCGGCAACGCAGCGACAAAATTCGGCTAAATCGTCGGGGTGAGTTTCAAAATGGTTGCCAACCACTACAAGGTCGGCGCCGCTCTCCATTGCCACTGTGAGTTGAGTGATAGATACAATGCCACCGCCCACTATCAAAGGAATGCGGCACTCTCGTTTCACCGCTTTAATAGTATCGCCCGAAATGGGGCGTTTCGCTCCGCTTCCTGCTTCCAAATAGATTAATTTGCAACCAAGCAGTTCGCCGGCTATAGCCGTTCGGGTAATTAAATCGGTAGCATCTGCCGGCAACGGAAGTGTGCCGCTTACTTGCTCAACGGCACTACGACATCCGCCGTCAATAAGCAAATAGCCTGTTGAAATAACTTCAACGCCCAATTGTTTGATTTGTTTTGCGGCTTTAATGTGCTGACCGATAATGTATTCGCTGTTTTTCCCCGACAGCAGCGACAGCAAAAGAATGGCATCGCATTGGTTGGATATTTGCATCGCATTGCCCGGGAAAAGCACTACGGGAATGTTGGTTAGCGCTTTAATGGCGATAACGGTTTGCTCTACCGATTTAGTGAGTTGGCTGCCACCGACCAAAATAAAATCCGGTTGCGCTTTGTCTGTTTTTTGTATAAGTTGCGTAAGGCGCTCACCGACACATTTTTCAGGGTCAATCAGTACGGCGAACAATTTTTTGCCTGCTTTCGTTTTGTCAATAATATAGTGGTAAGCGGTCGACATATCATTTTACAATCCAAACCAATACAAATTCGGGAAACACACGATAGTGAATAATGTAGTCGGTGGGCTGTTTGCTGCATGTTTCGCGGGCTTCCATAGTTCCTTCAAGGTAGGGGTGAAACACGTCAATATGCAGGTCGGCTACGAAATCGACTTTTTCCTTTCCGATAATTTTGTACAAAGCTTCTTTGGCTGCCCACATCAGCGTAAGTTGTGTTTTTTCGGTGCGCACGTCCACATAGCTCTGTTCCATTTCGGAGAGAAATCTCGTTTTAACGCGTTCCACTTTTTCCGAAATTTTCTCAATGTCAATGCCGACTGCTGCTGTGGGATGAAGCAAAATTGCAGCATAATTTCCTGTATGTGTGATGCTTATTGAATATGAGCGGTCGGTAAGATAGGGCTTACCGTTAGCTTCGTAGGCGATTGTTTTGGTTTCTCCAAGTACGCTGTTTAGTAGTGCGCGCGTTGCCAAAAATTCCAATTGGCGTTTTTTACTGCCAAATTGTTCTATCTGTGCGCTGATAATTGGGTCGTTGTCCAGCAAATCAAGCAACTCTTCTTTGGTTTCTGTTATTTCCCATAAAGCCAAAATAGCGTTGTCGGTGACTGTTTCATTTAGTATTACCATATTTTTTGTTTGTTATTAATTTTTCCACGAAAAAGATTCTATCAGTTGTATAATGTCCTTGTGTATAAATTCGTAGACAGGTTGAATGGAGTCAAAGTTTGGTAAGTTGTTGAAATAGAGCGCTCCGCGAAAAAAATGAGAAACACTGTCCGTTAAAAAAAATTGTGTCGGCGAAGCTGTATTGCCACTAATATCGTATAAAATGCCGTAAACGTGTGCGTCGGCGTTTTCAAACAGACGTTCGTTGATAGATTCCGCTTTGATAGTGTGTTTATAAACCAATTCACGCGACTCTTCAGTAATTTTTCTAAATTCCGCCGGAGTAATGCTTTTGTAGCTGCAATGAATGTTGGCGTTCAGTTTGGGATAGCTGATATCAATCCAGTTTTTTTGGTCTTTCCGATATGAATTGGGGGTTATTTCTGCTTGAGTGGAACAATCGAACGAGCAAGGAATGTCCGTCTTGCTTTTTTTGTAAGTAGCTTCGGTCAAATCAATGCGGTAGTAGCCGTAAGGGCGCGGGTAAGGCTGATTGCAGGCAGATAACCACAATCCGACAACGCCTAACAAACAGAAAAATCCTATTTTAATTATCTTTTTCTTCATCTTCTGTTTTGTCGCCAATAATCAGTTTTATCTTTTTGATGCGCCGATTGTCTGCTGCCAATACTTCAAATGTGTAATTTTTGTAGAACAGTTGTTCGTTTTTCACGGGAATTTCGCCTTTTATTTCCAGCAACAGACCTGCCAACGTGTCGGCTTCTTCGGCTATTTCATCAAATTCCGAAAGAGCTATGCCAGTGGCTTTTGCAAAGTCGTTCAGCAAAATTTTCGCTTCAAAAATGTATGTTTTTTCGTCTATTTTGGTGTAGAGCTGTTCTTCTTCGTCGTATTCATCGCTGATGTCGCCAACCACTTCTTCGAGTATGTCTTCTAGAGTTACAATGCCCGATGTGCCACCAAATTCATCGACCACAACTGCCATGTGCACTTTGTTGGTTTGAAATTCTTGCAACAAATCGTCAATCATTTTTGTTTCCGGCACAAAATAGGCAGGGCGTATCAGTGTTTGCCATTTAAAAGTGTTATTTTTGTTTAGGTGCGGTATCAAGTCTTTTATAAATAAAATGCCACGAATGTTGTCGTCGCTTTTGTCGATGATAGGAATGCGCGAATAGCTCCATTCTACAATGGTTTTCAGCACTTCATCAAAAGGTGTGCGTATGTCAATGGTAATCATATCCAATCGCGAAGTCATTATGTTGGCGACCGTTACGTTGCCGAAGCGCACAATACCTTCCAAAATCTCTTTTTCCTTGTCAATGGCATCGGTGGTGAGTTCCAATGCTTGTGACAGTTCATCGACCGACAAATTGTTGTGCGAATGCGTGGAAAGTTTGCGGTTTACCAATCCCGTAGAACCTACCAATATTTTAGCGAACGGTCGTACCAGCGATTGCAACACTTTCAGGGCAGGAGCAAAACGTTCGGTAACTTTTACCGCATTTTTCGAAGCGTACACTTTGGGCATTATTTCGCCGAACAACAGCAGTACAAAGGTAATGATAACGGATTGCACAACAAATTTCCACACCGGCGTGAGATTGAACAGATTGTCGATGAGATAAGCACCGAGTACCGTAATCGCTACATTCACGAAGTTGTTGGTAATCAGTATTGTAGCTAACAAATAATCTGATGATTCGCGCAGTTGCAGGGCGGTACGTGTGTTTTCGGTGTTTGCCGACTCCAAATAGTTAAGCTCTTGGGGAGAAAGTGAAAAAAAACCGGTTTCCGAAGCCGATACAAAACCGGACACGCAAAGCAATAAAATGATGATAATCAATATTAATCCGTCTGAAAAAGTAAACGGATTGACAATGCTCAAAAGCGTTAAAGGAATACTATCCAAAATAATAATGAATTAATGAAACAAAAAAGGACAGAAACAATCTGTCCTTGCAAAAGTAATCATTTTTAATGAGATAAAGGATTTTCCATCCTATTTTTCATTAAAATGGTAAATCATCGTTGATTTCTTCAACGTCAGGTTCTTCATTAACAATAGGAGTAGCACTTTCAGCAGCAGCTTCACTGCTTTGTTGCTCGCGTTTGCCAAGCATTTGCATGTTTTCGGCATAAATCTCTGTTATGTAGCGTTTTACGCCTGTTTTATCTTCATACGAACGGGTTTTTATTTTACCTTCGATGAAAATTTGGCTGCCTTTTCTCACATATTTTTCGGCTATTTCCGCAAGATTTCTCCAAAGAACAATGTTATGCCATTCTGTTCTATCCGGAACTTGAGTTCCGTTAGCCATTGTATAACCTCTTTCCGTTGTTGCTAATGGAAAATTAGCCACTGCTACACCTTTTTCTAAATAACGCACATCGGGATCTTTTCCTACATTCCCAATTAAAAAAACTTTGTTAACTGACATAATGGTATTAATTAAATAAGTGATTGAAATGTGAGGTCAAAGTAACGATTTTTTTTTTATTCTAACAAATAATTTCGTATAAATTTAAACTAAAAATTTATAAAGAGCTGTAAATTAGTGTTTTAATTTATATCCCGTGCATGCGTATTTTTATGTTAGTCAACACTTTTTTGGTATAAAGCGGAAAATCGCCCTGCATCATCCAGCCGTAATAACCGATGTCTTTGCTCAACACGTCTTCTACTTTTTGTCCTTTGTATTTCCCGAAGTTAAACACTTCTTCGTTTTTTTCGTTATAAATGATGCGCCCTGCAAAATCGGCGTTTTCATTGAATGAAGTGTATTTCGAGAGAAATTCGATGTTGTTTTGGAGGGTCGGGTAACGGTCGAGTTGCGCTTTTAACACTTCGTAAGTGGCTTGCGTGTCTGCCGCAGAACTGTGTGCGTCTTCTAAAATTTTGTCGCAATAGAATTTGTAAGCTGCGCTAAGCGTGCGTTGCTCCATTTTGTGAAAAATCACTTGTACATCAATAAAATTGTGTTTTTTCAGGTCAATATCCACGTCTGCACGTAGAAATTCTTCAGCCAATAGTGGAATATCGAACCGATTGGAGTTGTAGCCGGCAAGGTCGCAACCTTCAAAATCGGTTGCTATCAATTTAGCCACTTGCTTGAATGTTGGGCAATTTGCGACATCGTCATCGTAAATACCGTGTATAGCCGATGCCTGTTCGGGTATGGGGCATTCAGGGTTGATGCGTATGGTTTTACTCTCTTCCATGCCATTGGGCGACACTTTCAAGTACGAAATTTCTACAATGCGGTCGGATACGATATTAATACCAGTAGTTTCTAAATCGAAGAAAATAATGGGCTTTTTGAGATTTAAGTTCATAATTGATAAGTTATTTTTCGTTCGTAACTAATGTTTTCAAATAATTTTCCAACCTATCCATGCCTATTTTTATATTTTCGATGGAGTTGGCATACGAAAAACGGATAAAACCTTCACCTTCCGTGCCGAAATCAATACCTGGAGTTACTCCCACATGCGCTTTTTCCAATAAATCGAAAGCGAATTTATAAGAATTAGAAGTAAATCGGCGTGCATCAGCGAAAATATAGAAAGCACCTTGCGGTTCGGTGTGAATGACAAATCCCATCTGTTTGAGTCGTTCGAGCATATATATTCGGCGTTCGTTGTAGGTGTTGCGCATCTGTTTTACGTCTTCATCGGCATATTTCAAAGCGGCAATTCCAGCTCGTTGTGCAATGCTTGATGCACAAATGAAAAGATTTTGTTGCAGTATTTGCAGGGAGCGCATGTAGCGTTTCGGTGCAATGAGGTAACCCAAACGGAGACCTGTCATAGCAAATCGTTTGGAAAATCCGTTCAGTACGAAAGCGTTATCGGTATATTCCAAAATAGAGTGGGTGCGACCTTCTTGGTACACAAGACCGTGATAAATTTCGTCTGAAATAATGGGAATGCCTGTTTTGGCAATAGATTTCATTAAATCTTCGCTCAACAGTGTGCCTGTGGGGTTCATTGGCGAATTAATGAAAATAGCACTCGTTTTGGGCGTAATACATTTGGCAATATCGTCCAAATCGTATTCGTAATTATTATCGGCGCGCAACGGCACCAATACGGGTTTGGCGTGAGCAGCCAAAACAAAATTTTTGTAGCACGCATAGCCCGGATTAGACAGAATAACTTCCGAATCTACATCGCACAGAAGTAACATAGTCAGCAATATAGCCGGCGAACTGCCAGATGTTACAACAATGCATTCAGGATCGACAGCAACATTATATTCGGAGTGGTAAAATTCGGCAATGGCAGTGCGCAATTCAGGCAAACCCAGTGAATGAGTGTAGTGCGTGTCATGTGCATCGAAAGCTGCTTTTGCAGCATCAACGGCACATTGCGGCATATCGAAGTCCGGTTCACCAACTTCTAAATGAATAATGGAAAAACCTTGTCGCTGGAGTTCGTTGGCTCGCTCCAGTATATCCATTACGATAAAGGAAGTCATTTGGTTGACAGACCTGTGTGTACTCATTTTTTAGTCTATGGCAATGTGTTGGGCTTCTATTTCTTCTTGTAAGAAAATAGATGCAGATGATTTGAATTTTTCGGGCGATTCGGTAGTTAAAAATTTCACTGTGCCGTTTTTAGAACATTTTTTCTCCATTTCCGGATGGTTTGCCAAGTAGTTTCGCAAACTCCGTGCAACGATGTCGCCTTGTGGAACAATGCGTACGTTCTTCGGTGTGTAATTTTTTATTTTCGGCAACAATAGCGGATAGTGCGTGCAACCCAAAATGAGTGTGTCTATTTTTGGGTTACGTTCTATGATGCGCGAGATGTGCTTTTTCACAAAATAGTCGGCGCCTTCCGTTAGGTGTTCGTTGTTTTCAATCAGCGGCACCCACATGGGGCACGCTTCGCCCGTAACGTTAATGTCGGGGAAAAATTTGCCTATTTCCAGCACATACGATTGCGACTGTATAGTGCCTTCGGTAGCCAAAATACCGACATTGCGACTTTGAGTAAGGCTTCCCACGATTTCGGCTGTTGGACGTATCACACCAAGTACGCGGCGGTTAGAATCTAACTTCGGCAAATCGTGCTGTTGTATGGTGCGTAAAGCTTTAGCTGAGGCGGTGTTGCAAGCCAAAATGACCAAATGACATCCTTGCTCGAACAGTTTGGTAACGCATTGCAGCGTATAGGCATAAACAACTTCAAATGAACGGTTGCCATAGGGCGTGCGGGCGTTGTCGCCCAAATAGAGATAGTCGTATTCCGGTAGTTCGTGGCGGATTTTTTCCAAAATGGTCAAGCCGCCGTAGCCCGAATCGAAAACGCCAATAGGCCCAATATGTTGGGGAAGGGTTTTCATTGCTATTTGGTTTTTAGTTCATTTTTTACCTGTTGGGTAATGTCTGTGCAAAGTTCGTCGGCGTAGAGTGGCGTTGTTTTGTCGAACACAATACTAATTTGCTGCATTTCGGCAACTTTTTTAATGGCATTTTGCACCGTTTGCTCAATGTCGTTGTAGCCTTTGGAGCGTTCGTTTTCCAACTCTTTCATATAGCGCAGTTTAAAGGTCGCTAAACGTTCTTCATATTCCGTAATTTCGGTTTGCAACGCCATTTTTAGAGCATCTTTCATCTCTTTGGCGTGTTTCATGTACTCTTTTACCTTTTGATGGTATTCGTTTTCCATACGGTTGTATTCCGCATTGTACAAAGCAAGGTCGGCTTGATACTTTTTTTCTATTTCGGCGGTTTGCGGCATGGCGTTAATCAAGGCTTGCCTGTCAACATAGCCTATACGAAGTTCTTGCGCCTGTGTGGTGAGCGTACCAATGGCAAGGAGTGCTGCAATAATAAATGTCTGTTTCATACGTCGGGGTTTATCTAAAAAAAGGCTACACGGAGGCAGCCTTTTTCTTATTGTTTAAGCGATTTATTGTAAAATGCCCAATTCTTTTTTTACCATCGCAGTAACGTCTATCACTTTGTCCGATTTGTAGAGAACTTCGCCGCCTGTTTGGAAAATGAACATAAAATTGTTCTTTTTGCCTACTGCGGTTATGGCGTTCTGTACTTTTTCGCGCATAGGTTTAATGAGTTCCTGCTGTTTTTGTTGGAAACTGGCTTGTATTGTTTCGTAAGCAGTTTGCACACGTTGTTGCATTTCAGCCAATTTTTCTTCTTCCATTTTGGCAATAGCGTCTGTCATGTTCGGTTTTTCCTTCTGGTACTTTTCGTAAGCTATTTTTATTTCGTCTTGAAGCCCTTGAAGGTATTTTTTGTTCTCTTCGCCGTATTTTGTCATAGTCTTTTCATACTCGCTGACTTCCGGCAATAACATCATGATTTCTTCAGCGTTAACGGAACCGAATTTCATATCTTGCGCCATGATGGCAATGGGTAAAACAAGTGCTGCTAAAATAAAAGCAATTTTTTTCATTATTGATTATTTTTTAAAATTGTGAATAGATTAATTTAAGTCTGCAAAGTTACTATTTTATTTTGAATATCCAAGTTTGTCGAGCACCTCATCGCTGATGTCTAACTTGGGCGATGCGAAGATAAGATTCATGCTCGAAGCTTTGTCCAAAACCATTTGGTAGCCTTTTTCGTTGCAAACGGCTTGCACGGCGTTGTAAATTTCTTCTTGCATGGGTTTCATCAAGCTTTCGCGTTTTTTGAACAAATCACCTTCCGCTCCAAAATATTTGCGTTTCAGTTCGTTAGCAGCTTTTTCTTTGGCTATTATTTCTTCCTCGCGCTGCTTTTTCATCTCTTCCGATAGAAATACCACTTCCGTTTGGTAATTTTTGTACATGGTTTGCACTTCTATCAGTTTGTTTTCTACTTCTTTTTCCCATCTTTTCGAAAGTTGGGTCAGTTGTTCGTTGGCGGTTTCGTACGCCGGAATGGCTTTCATGATGTATTCCATATCCACGAGCGCAAATTTTTGCGCATGACCAATTCCAATTGCCGACAGGCAAATGATTAGGGTTGTTAAAATCTTTTTCATAATCGGTTGTTTTTTATACGTTTGTTATTTTTACGTCAAAAACCTTGCCAAACTTATTTGTTTTGGTCAGGAAACGTTAAAATTCTTGTCCTAAAATAAAGTTGAAGTGGCTTCCACTACGCGATGTGCTGCCGTTTATAGGGTCAAATCCCCAGCCCCAATCGACTCCTAAAAGTCCGAACATGGGCAAGAACACACGCACGCCCACTCCGGCTGAACGTTTAAGGTCGAACGGGTTGAACTCTTTAAATTCAGCCCAACAATTACCGGCTTCCAAAAATGTCAAAGCCCAAATGGTGGTCTGTTCCTTCAGCAAAATAGGATACCGCAACTCCAATGTTAGTTTTGTGTATAGGTTACCGTTGTAAACGCCATTTTTGATGGATGTGAGCGAACCGGCTTCGTAGCCGCGCATACTGACGCTTTCTGTTCCAGCAGTGGTGTAGCCCGACATACCGTCTCCGCCGACATAGAACTTTTCAAACGGAGAACGTTTGTTTTTGTTGAAGTAGCCCAAAAAACCGTAGTCGGCGCGAGCCATCAGCACTAACTTTTCATCTTTGGTTACCGGTATGAACATTTTTGCATTGATTTTCCATTTGTGGTACTCTATCCATTTGTAGCGTTGGGGGTCGTCATCGGGCATGTTTTCGTATTTATCGCCTTCAAACAAAGAGTAGGGAGGCGTAATGTTGAGCGACATAGTGAATGATGAGCCTCGGCGGGTGTAAATGGGATTACTGATAGAGTTACGCATGAAAGTGATGCCCAGCGACAAGTTGTTGGACACGCCTGTAGAAAATCCGAAATAGCCTTTAGGCCAATCTTTGCAGTCGTAGCGTTGGTACGACAATTCGCCGAGGAATGAAAAATAGTCGTCCGGCCATTTCAACCGTTTACCGAAAGTAGCAGCGATACCCAAAGTTTTCAGGTAGATATTTTTGTCGTAGTTCGCTGTGTAGTTATAGTTGTCATAGTCGTTGTAATACGAATTGTAGTACGAATTGATATTGTCGTCGTAGGCGTTGCGGTAGCGTTTACTTAAGCCGCTTTGTATGGAGTAGTAAGCCGACAAAGAAAATGAATTTGGACGTTTGCCGCCCAACCACGGTTCGTAGAACGAAATGCTGTAGTTTTGGTAGTAAACACCGTTAGTTTGTGCGCGGATACTGAAAGTTTGTCCTTCGCCCTGTGGCAAAATCTTATACATTTCAGGTTTGAAAAGATTTTGTATAGCGAAATTGGTAAATTTCAATGCCAATGAAAACACAATACCTGATTGACCGTATCCTGCCGAAAACTCTATTTGGTCGCTCGATTTTGTTTCTAAATTATAAGTAATGTCCACCGTGCCGTCTTCAGGATTAGGTTGTATATCTACTCCTGAGAAAAGTTTTTCTTCATCGAATTGCTTCATTTGTGCCAATTCGCGCAGGGTGCGCACCAAATCGGATTGACTGTAGAGATTGCCCGGTTTTGTGCGTAGTTCGCGACGGATAACATGCTCGTAAATGCGCGTGTTACCGACAATGTTCACTTTGTTAATAGTGGCAGGTTTCCCTTCGTACATGCGCATTTCGTAGTCTATGGAGTCATTTTCGATATTTACTTCTACCGGGTCGATGTTGAAAAAGAGGTAGCCGTTGTCGCGGTAAAGTGTTGCCACGGCGTCTTCGTCTTCGTTGAGGCGTTTGTTGAGCTGTTTCAGATTATAGGTATCGCCACGTTTGATGTTAAGTACTTGATTGAGAAAATCGCTCGAATAGAGCGTGTTACCCGTCCATTTGATGTGGCGGAAGAAATATTTTTTACCTTCGTTTACGTCCAAATAGATATCAACGCGGTTGTCGCTATATTTGGCAACACTATCGAACGTGATGACCGCATCGCGGTAGCCTATCTCGTTGTATTTGGCGATGAGAAGATTTTTATCGTTTTCATATTCTTTGGCGATGTATTTTTTACTGCGAAAAAGATTGAGAATGTTTTTTGAACGGTTTGTCTTTTTCATAGCCCTGTCTATCTGGTTGAGCGATAATGCTTTGTTGCCCGTAACATAGATTTCGTGAACTTTTACTTTCGCTTTTTTATCAACACTAATGTCCAAAATAATACTGCCGGGTTGTTGTTTGTCGTTTTTCTGATAGATAGCTACTTCTGCATTGTGATAGCCTTTTTCGGCTACCGCTTTTTTTATGATGAGTTTTGTGCGGTCAATCAGGTCGGGTGTCAGTTGGCTGCCTTTGGAAATGTTTAATTTGCCTTCAATATCTTCCTGTTCTGATTTTTTGAGACCGAAATAATTGACTTGCGAGATGCGCGGACGTTGTTTAAGTTGAATTTCCAACCATACGCTGTCGTTGGTTACTTTAGTGGCTAAAATTTTTACATCGGAAAAATAACCTTGTTTCCAAAAGCGTTTTACGGCACCGGTAATTTCTGCCCCGGGAATTTTTATCTCTTGTCCAACCGAAAGTCCTGAAAATCCTATCAAAACGTATTCTTCGTAATTTTCAGTTCCGGTTACTTTTATGTCGGCAATGGTTTTTGTGCCAAGCGGTAAAGTGTAATCGACTTCAACCGTTTGGGGCTGAAGCGTTTCCGCTGTGGTTTGCGCTTTTGCCTTGCCAAATAGGCATACGATAAAAGCTATAATAAAGAAAATGAGGTATTTATTATTCATTTAGCTGTTCGCTTGTTTTTCCAAAACGGCGTTCTCTTTGTTGATAATCAACTATGGCTTTATAAAATTCTTCTTCTCTAAAATCCGGCCAATGTATAGGCGTGAAATAGAGTTCGGTGTAAGCAATTTGCCACAAAAGAAAATTGCTTATGCGCATTTCACCGCTGGTACGTATCATCAGGTCGGGATTCGGTATGTTAGCGGTGTTGAGATGGTCGTTTATGGTTGTTTCGTTTATTTTGTCGGGTGTAATTTTCCCATTTTTTACTTTTTCAGCTATTTTACGCATGGCATCGGTCAATTCCCAACGTGAGGAGTAACTTAATGCCAAAATAAGCGTTAGCCCTGTGTTTACAGAAGTTTCATCAATACATTGGCGAAGCCGTTTTTGCGTTTTTATGGGCATTTTATCAATATTGCCGATGGCTAAAAGACGAATATTGTTTTTGTGAAATGTTGGTGTCTCTTTTTTTATGTTTTCGACAAGCAAATCCATCAGCGCATCTATTTCTTCTTGCGGTCTGTTCCAATTTTCAGTCGAAAAAGTGTAAAGTGTCAGATATTTGATGCCAAGTTCGGTGGCGGCTTCGGTTACTTTGCGTACCGACACCACGCCGTTTTGGTGCCCAAAAATGCGGTCACAGCCACGCTCCTTCGCCCAGCGTCCGTTGCCGTCCATAATGATAGCCACGTGAGAGGGAAGTTTCGTTTTGTCTATTTGCTCTTTGTAACTTGGCATTTTTATTATCTCTGCAATTTGTATCTTGTGTTTTTATAATATTCCGGTTGATTTCGTCGGCAAGGTGCGCAATCTTTCCAAAAATTATAAGAAATGCTTAGCGAAGCACTTGAAAACCAATCTTTATTATTAAACAAACCTTTGCCGTTTAGTCTATCAGGGTCGTGTAAATTGTCAAAATTGTCAGTCATCAGCTTATGCATTCGCCACGATAGCCCAAAATTCAACCGCTTGGTGGCTTTTACTTTCATACCCAATCCGAACGGAATGTTTGGTGCTATACCATAGCTGTGTATCGTCAATCCTACGCCGGCAAAAATGTAAGGCGTAACTCGTTTAGCGGTTTTATCGTATTTTTTTATGCCGTAATTGAAGAAATTAAATTCTCCCATTATGCTGATGTCGCCAAAAACAGTCCTTGAAGCCGGTATATTGTAAAAAGCCGGTATGTCTGTTGCGCCGCCGTAGGCTTGCAAAGCTATTTCCCACCGTCCGTCAATGATATATTTGCCAAAAGCTCCAAAACAAGGACGTGTTCCTTTGAAAAGAGTCGGATTGCTGTCGCCCAAATAAAAAGAACCGCCTCCTAAAAGACCGATATCCAACTTATAATCGTCCTGCGCTGTTGCCGAAACTGACGCTAAAAAGCTGAAAATGAGCAAAAACGTTCTGAAATATCTTCTCTTCATCATTCTTAAAAATTCTATTGCGTCTAATAGAACGTTTATTATTTTCAAAAATTGCTACAAATGTAGTCATTTTATTCCAAAAAAACAGAATAATACGTTTTTCAAGTCGTTTTTTTTACAAAAAAGGATATTACCGACAGTTGTTGCAACAAATAGTTTTTTTGTCGGATAATAAATAGGCGAAAACAGCCTTTGTTTTGCCTAAAACCATTATATTTGCACAAAAATTTGGATTGATATATTAAAAAAATTAAAAATTATGCGTACTCTTGCCCAAATTATTTCGGTAGTTCTTCAGCCGTTATTCATTCCGCTATACGGCATGCTTTTACTGTTTTACCTGCCTATGTATCGGATGTTTTACACATTTAATCAAAAAATGTTCATATTTGGAGGTGTAGCGTTGTTTACAGCTGTAATCCCTTTGCTTATCATTTTACAACTCATTAAACTGAAAAAAGTGAAGGATTTTTTTATTGCCGACAAAAATGAGCGCACACTGCCTTATGTAGTTTGTTTTTTCTGTTATCTGCTTTGCGCAGTATTTTTGTGGTGGATTAATATTGATTTTTGGGTGGTGAATGTGATGTTTGGTGCAACTTTAAGTCTTGTACTGCTAATGGCGGTTAATTTTTTTTGGAAAATCAGCGCACACATGAGCGGTATAGGAGGGTTATGCGGTGCTATCTTTGCAGGCAGTATTCTTATGTTTGCCAATCCCGTATCTCTTTTTGCGGTAATTTTGTTGCTGTCGGGCGTGCTGGCATCGTCCCGCATCTACCTTAAAGCTCATACATTGGGGCAAACGTGTGGCGGTTTCTTTCTAGGTTTTTGCTGTACGTTTATTTTCGCTTTGTTATGAAGTTGTTTCGTTTTATGATAATTGCCGTTTTGCTGACGGGTTCAATTGCTGTCGGTGCGCAAACTATTCCTACTTTGCAGCAAAAGCTCAAAGGTGCAGTAGTGGCGTATGCCGTAACTGACATAGCAACGGGCAAACCGTTAGCGCAATGGCAAGAAACAACCGCTATAACGCCGGCTTCCATCACGAAATTGATAACTACGGCTTCGGCACTTGAAATGTTGGGTGCTGATTATCGTTTTAAGACTTATTTGGAGTACGATGGTGTTTTGAAAGATAGTGTACTCGAAGGTAATCTCTATGTGCGCGGTGGTGGCGACCCTACGCTGGGTTCCGAATTTTTGGGCGATCCGAATTTTATGTCAGTTTGGGTGGATGCCGTTCGTCGTGTCGGAATAGCCAAAATATGTGGCGATGTGGTGGCAGACGCGTCTGCTTATGACAATGAAGGGTTTAATCCGCGTTGGACGTGGATGGATGTGGCTAACTATTATGCATCGGGAGTGTATGGTATTTCCATTGCCGACAACACGCTTCATATTATGCTGAAAACAAATGCGGCGGGAACGGTACCTGAAATTCAGCAACTTAATCCGAATATTCCCGAATTGGTAATCGAAAATTACTTGCGGGCTGAAAAAATAAATTTCGATAGCGCCTATCTGTACGGTTTGCCGTTGTCAAATGTCCGCACTTTGCGTGGTGCAATTCCCTGCAATAGGCAAAATTTTGTGGTGCGTGGCGATATTCCAAATCCGCCGCTCTATTTGGCGCAATTATTCAAGCAAAATTTGGAAGAAAATGGCGTTACCGTTTCGGGAAAAGCGGCAGTAACTTGGAAAACGCAACCACGGAATTTGTTTTTCACTCATTATTCGCCTATGCTGAAAGATATAGTGAAAGTAATCAATTTTTACAGCAATAACCATTACGCCGAACACCTTTTTAAACAAATTGCTTTTGCACAAACGGGTAGCGGGTCAAACGAGGTTGCTCGACATTGCATCAAAAATTTTTGGCAGAACAAAGGGCTTGATGTTAGTAGTTGTTTTCAGTACGATGGTTCCGGATTGGCGCGTGAAAATATGTTTACAGTGCAGTTTTTCAACGATGTGTTGCTTTATATGAAAATCAAAAGTCGTAACGCTGACAGTTTTGCGATGTCGTTGCCAAAAGCCGGTAAGGAAGGTACGGTGCGCAACTTATTCAAAGGCAAAAATTTGCAAGAGAATATGTTTTTGAAAAGTGGAAGTATGTCGCGCGTACAAAGTTATTCGGGCTATATTAACAGTGGAACGCATCACTATGCCGTTACTGTGGTGGTGAATAATTTTTTGCAATCGCGCGCTGTTGTTGTAAAAGAAATACAAGAATGGCTGTTGGATGTGATGAAAATGAAAAAATGAAATCTCAGATTTTCCATATTGCCGAAACCACTTCAACCAATGATGTGTTGAAAAAAATGTTGCTCAAAAATGCCCTCGAAGAAGGTTTTACCGTGGTAGCCGATTTTCAGACAGACGGTCGGGGGCAAGTTGCCAAAAAGTGGGAATCGGAGCGTGGAAAAAATTTGTTGTTCAGTACTGTTTTTTATCCTTCCGATGTGCCGATTCAACAGCAGTTTCTCTTTTCAAAAGCGATGGCGTTGGGTTTGCGTTCGGCACTTACCGAACTTTTGAACGAAGAAGTACGCATCAAATGGCCTAACGATATTTATTGGCACGATAAAAAATTGTGCGGCATACTTATTGAAACGTCTGTGTCGGGCGGATTTATGACACAAGTTATTGTGGGAGTGGGAATTAATGTTAATCAAACGCAATTTGTCAGCGATGCGCCAAATCCCGTGTCCATGTGCCAAATAGCCGGCAAAGAGTTTGACCGCAACACGGTTCTTGAAAAAGTGGTGGTAGCCATGTTGTTTGAAAATTCAAATAGAGACGCAAATTTGCAACGCCGCTATTTCGATGCGCTCTATCGCAATGAAGGTTATCATCCGTTTTACTTAAAAGCGTTGGGGCAAACGGTACAAGCTAAAATTATAAGTATTGAGCCGTCGGGTGTAATGTGTTTGGAAACAGTTGACCGACAGCGTTTTGATTGTTATTTTAAAGAAGTTGAATTTGTGCTATAACTAAAAAACGGCTGCGAATTTTCGCAGCCGTTTTTGGTTTTTGTGTTTACGTTATTAACTTAAAAAGCGTCGATAATAGCTTTAAAATCGTTGGCTTTGAGCGATGCGCCGCCAATTAAACCGCCATCAATGTCAGGATTGGCAAATAAGCCTTTGGCATTGCTGCTATTGCAACTGCCGCCGTAGAGAATGGAACAATTTTCAGCTACTTTTTTGCCGTATTTTTCAGCTATTAAGCTACGAATGTAAGCGTGCATTTCTTGTGCTTGTTCAGGGGTGGCGGTCAGTCCCGTACCAATAGCCCAAACGGGTTCGTAAGCCAACACAATTTTACCGAAATCTTCGGCACTTAGATTGAATACAGAACCTTCCAATTGTGCTTTAACAACAGCATTTTGCTTGTTGGCTTCGCGTTCTTCTTTCACTTCTCCAATGCAGAAAATCGGTTTTAAATCATTGGCTAAAGCAAGTCGAACTTTTTCTTTAAGAATGTCGTAAGTTTCGTGGTAATAGGTACGACGTTCGGAGTGCCCGATGATGCAGTATTCCGCACCGGTCGATTTTATCATGGCTGCCGATACTTCGCCCGTGTAAGCACCTGATTCTTTGTCGGCACAGTTTTCAGCCGAAACCTTGATAACGCTGCCTTTTACCATTTCGACAACAGTTGCCAAATGGATAAACGGTGTGCCGATAATTACTTCGCAGTTCGGTTGTGCATCTGCCAAAATAGTTTTCAACTCTGTAGCTAAAGCTACGCCTTCTTGCAGGGTTTTATTCATTTTCCAGTTACCTGCCACAATGTTTTTTCTCATCTCTAAATATAATTATTTAACATGTTAATATACAGCATATTTGTTCAGAATTGTTCCTTCTTTCAATACTACAACACCCGGATTGGCTCGAATAATGGTTTTAAGAGTGATGGGATCAACTGAACAAAAGTTAAAGGTTGTGTTTGTAGCGTTCGAAAATTGTTCTCGTTCTGTTTCCCCTGAAGCGGTCAGCACATAAAATGGCTGTCCTTTTTCTGTCGCATATTGGTGCAATTTCACGAGCGACTCAAGACCGGTAAGGCGGGTCAGCGTCAGGTCGTACATAACTACCAAATAAGTAGTGTCAGGGTAGTACAATATGTCGGTAGTGATGTCGTCATTGTTGTTGTCGATAATCGCAAAATCGTGAATAGGTGGCACGTAGCCTTCTTTTATTTGAACGGTTTTTTGGTCTACAAAATGCCACGAAGTATCGTTGGCAGGATAATTTTGCAGTGTAAATTCTTTTTCCACACCGTCTTTTTCATAAATTAGTGTCGTTTTCGATTCGCCTTTTGGTGCATCTTCAGGAATGGTCATCAGTTCGATAATGTTATTACCAATTTTATAGGGGCGAAAATCGATGATAGGTAAAAAGCGTAGCGCATAAAATCCTAATGCCATCGGAATGATGAAAAAAGTAACGGTAAGCGTCCATGAAGGAAACGGTGACAACCATGTGTCACGCACTTTTTTGCGCAAAACCACTACAATAATGACGGCTGTCAATAAAACGATGTTTTTCCAAAAAGTTGCCCAATTACTGAGTATAATGGCATCGCCAAAGCAGCCGCAGTCGGTTACGGGGTCGGCAATAGCAATCCAAAGAGTAAGTGGTGTCATAATAGACATAAAAAGCAGCCCCACGAACGAACTTTCGCGCATACGTATGGAAAACACAAAATTGAGACCGATGACAAATTCTACAGAGCAAAGAATGAAAGCCGCCGTCAGTGCCAGCGGGCTGAGTTCGGTGAGGTTGAGTGCTATTAAATAGTCTTCAATTTTGTATTGCAAACCTAACGGGTCAACGGCTTTTACAAATCCTGACACAACAAAGGAGAATCCGAACAGCAACCGACAAATGTGCCAAATCACTTGTGCCGAAGTAGTTTTTTTAGGTTTTAAATAATGGTGGTTGTACATTTTAGTTTTGTGTTGTTTCTTCTAATTGAATTAATCCAAAAATGGCATAGTTAATCATATCAAAATAGTTGCCGTCCGAACCTTCGGAAATCAATGTTTTTTCATCGTTTTCCGCAATAGATTTGTTGCGATTTATTTTCGTGAGTATAATGTCGGTGAATGAAGTAGATTCCATGTCGCGCCACGCTTCTCCGTAGTCATGGTTTTTGTTCATCATCAGATCTTTGGCTTGTTGCAAATAGTTGTCGTATAGTTTTAAAGCCTGTTCGCTGGTCATATCTACCGAATCGGCGTAGTGGTGTTCGAGTTGTATAAGTCCTATAATTGCATAATTGACAATAGCCATCAGTTCGCCTTTTATACTGTCGCCTACAAGGTTTACGCCGGTAGTTTCTATGGTACGGATACGTTTAGCTTTGATGAAGAGTTGGTCGTTTACCGTTTGTGGTCGCATAATACGCCACGAAGGACCGTAGTCTTTCATTTTAAGAATGAAAATTTGGCGGCATTCTGCTACCACTGCATCAAATTGCTGTTCCGTTGTAATCATGTCGCTTTTGTTTTTAATTTATCTTTTATAGAGTCGTGAATCGGCAAGACTTTCCACTACGTTTACGATGTAGTCGCCGAGTTTTTCGCATTCCACAATTATGTCCATATAAACAACGCTCATAGCGTATGGATATTTTCCATCGTTCACGTCGAGTATGTTTTGGCTCTTCAGTTGGTTGCGGAAATTGTTAATTTCATTTTCCAAATTCTGCGTTTTGTTCACGTCTGAAACTTTTATTGTGTCAATTTCCAACAGGGCAGCCATTTGAGCTAAAGCACTTTCTACCAAATTGAACATCAGTTCTACATTAGCATTAATGTCTTCGGTAAACACTATCTTACCGTCGTTGCGGCGGTGTATGGTGCGTGCCAAATTGTAGCAACTGTCTGCTATACTCTCTATTTCGGAAATAATGCGCAGTTTCGTTTGTATTTGGCGTTTCGACTCATCGCTTAGGCGTCCTTCGGACACTTTTGCCAAATAGGTGGCTATTTCCACTTCCATACGGTCGCTGATGTTTTCGTATTTTTGTATGCGAGAGAATTTTTTGACAAATTCCACTTCGTTTGTTTCGTGGTAGAGGTCGCGCACCATACTCAACATTCGTTGTGTGCGTTGGCTGTAAAGGATAATTTCCTTGCCTGCTTGAACGATAGAAAGTTCTGCGGTGGAGAGCATTCCTGAGGAGATGAATATCAAGTGCGATTCTTCTTCATCTTCTAAATCTTTACTCGAAACCAATTTGGTAACAATGTACACATACGCCTTAGTAAACCAAATCATAATAAAAATGTTGATGAGGTTGAAAACCGTATGGAACATGGACAAACCAAACGAAACGTAATATTGCAGGTTGCCGAATTGGGTGGCAAGAGCTTTATTATTCGGGTCGCTCAAATCGAGTGTATTGGCGTTGAGTTGGTCTAAAACATCAGGATTGGTTGTGTTCAAATCTCTCACGAAATCGAATAGAGTGTTCGGGTCGCCGGCTAATGAAACGGAAATCCACGAAATCAATTTTATAAACGGGAAATATAGAATAAGTGCCCATATAGAACCTAACACATTGAACAACAGATGCCCCATAGCTGCGCGTTTAGCCCATATATTGCCCGATATGGAAGCGATGAGTGGTGTGATACATGTGCCGATGTTACTGCCAAGCACCATTGCAGCGGCTATTTCGAACGAAATCCAGCCTTTACTGCACATAACCAGTACAAGGGCGAAAGTGGCACTTGAAGATTGTATTATCATGGTGATTACCATACCTATAAAAGCAAAAAGAAGTATGGAACCGAAGCCCATTTGTGTGTAGTTTTGCAACACTGCAAAAAATTCGGAATTGGATTTCAAGTCGGGCATGGAGTGGTTCAGGTAGTCTAAACCAAGGAAAAGAAAAGCAAAACCGATAAGAAATTCGCCCCAACTTTTATGAACATTCTTTTTAGAAAAGAGTAGCGGCACTCCGAAACCGATAAGTGGAACCGAAAATGCCGCAATGTTTATTTTAAATCCGAAAATGGAAATTATCCATGCCGTAGCGGTAGTACCGACGTTTGCGCCCATTATTACCGCCATGGATTGACCTAACGAAAGTAGTCCGGCATTGACAAAACTCACAATCATTACTGTTGTTGCCGACGAACTTTGTATTAAAGCAGTAATAAAAAAACCGGTCAAAACTCCAACAATTCGGTTGTTGGTCATCATTGCCAAAATATTGCGGAGTTTGTCACCGGCGGCTTTTTGCAAACCTTCGCTCATGAGCTTCATGCCGTACAGAAAAATACCGACAGAGCCGAGGAGCGTTAGAATTTCAAGTAATCCAAATTTCATAATAGATTTTTGATGATAACGAATTTTATTTGCCTGCAAAATTAATATTATTTTTTTAATATAGCAGACTTTATCGAAATCTATTAAATTTTACTTATTTTTACTGCCATAAAAGTCGAACATTCGGTCGGTTGGTCTATTTGCTTTGTTTATAGCAGATTAATGTGATTTTTTGGCATTGCGAAACCTTTTATTTTAAACCATTATGTATAAAAACATTACCATTTTTTGCAAAAACACCCAACAATACAAGTCGTATCCTCGGGGAATTTCACTATTTGAAATTTATAAAGACCTTAACATACAGTTACCTTATGCTGTAGTTGCTGCCCGTGTTAATTACAAGGTGGAAGACCTTAATTTTTTAATTTACAAACCGAAAGACATTGAATTTATCGATGCCAGCACGCCGTCGGGTTTTCGTGTGTATCTGCGTTCGGTGAGTATGATTATGGCAAAGGCGTTAAATGACCTTTACCCAGAGGCTGTTTTGAGAATAGAACACCCCATTTGCCGTGGTTACTACTGCTGTATTGACGGTCGCGACAAAAAAGTGCCCGAAAGCGTTATTGCTGCACTTAAAAAACGTATGCAGGAAATTGTGGCTGCCGACTTGCCGATTATATGCGAGGAACAACAAACAGCGCAAGTGGTAAAGCTTTTTCGTGAACGTAACCAAATGGATAAAGTTGTTTTGCTCGAAACGTTGGGTATTGCGTATGCGCGGTTTTTCAGAATCGGCGATTTTATAGACTATTACAATGGTGTTTTGGTGCCATCAACGGGGCATATATCACTTTTCGATTTGGAAAGCTACAGCAATGGCATTCTTCTACGCGTGCCCGATCGCAACAATCCCTCACAATTGGCTCCTTATGAAGACCAATCGAAAATGTTTGAAATTTTCAATGAGTTTGTAAAGTGGAATAGGCTGATGGACTTGAGCAATGTAGGCGACTTTAACTTAATATGTCGGGAAAGTACGGTGTACAACATGGTAAAAGTTTCGGAAGCGTTGCACGAGAAAAAAATTATAGAGATAGCGGAAATGATAAAAGAGCGGCAACAGCAGAGCCGTTTCATAATGATTTCAGGTCCGTCATCATCGGGAAAAACAACTTTCAGCAAGCGTTTATCAATTCAATTGATGGTGGTAGGGGTGAAACCTATTATACTCTCTTTGGATAACTATTTTGTCAATCGCGAAGAAACGCCGCTTGACGAAAACGGCGAATGGGATTTTGAATCGCTCTATGCCGTCGATTTGGAACTTTTTAATCGTCAGCTTTCTCAACTGATGAATTTTGAGGAAGTGGAAATTCCGTTTTTCAATTTTGAAGACGGAAAACGCTACTATCGCGGTGAAAAACTGAAACTAAATCCCGACAATGTGCTGATTATTGAGGGTATCCATGCTTTAAATCCTGAACTGACTTCCGCCATTCCTGACGAAGCAAAATTCAAAGTATATGTTTCTACATTGACAACTATTTCGCTCGATAACCACAATTGGGTTCCAACTACCGACACCCGCCTTTTGAGGCGAATTGTGCGCGACTACAAGTTTCGTGGTTTCACAGCGCGCGAAACCATTAGTCGCTGGCCAAGTGTACGGCGCGGTGAAGAAAAATGGATTTTCCCGTTCCAAGAAAATGCCGATGTGATGTTCAATTCCGCTTTGCTGTTCGAGTTTGCTGTATTGCGTAAACAGGCAGAACCGATTATTGAAGATGTGCCGCAATATTGCGAAGAATATACCGAAGCGCATCGTTTGCTCAAATTTTTGAAATATTTTGTACCTATTCATGCTCACGAAATTCCGCCCACTTCGTTGTTGCGCGAATTTTTGGGAGGCAGTAGTTTTAAATATTAAGTTTTTAATGGCGTTGTGAAGTCTGAAAATTATCGCTAAAAATCGGTTTTTTATTAAATGTGTTTTTACAGCGTTTATTTCTTGCTCCAAAAAATCTCAATTTTAGATAAAAATTTTTATCTTTGCTTTTTAAATGAACATTTCATTGTAACAGACCTATATGCTTAAGCAAGAGTTAACTATCAAACAGCAACAAAAGTTGTCGCCGTTGCAAATTCAGATGATAAAAATGCTGGAATATCCCGTTGTGGAGTTCGAAGAACGCATTCGCGAGGAGATGGAAGCTAATCCGGCTTTGGAGGAAGGCAAGGACGACAACCTCGAAACCGATAATTTGGGCGAAATTGATGGTGACGATTCTCTTCAAGCAGATGCTTTGTCTGATATTTATGACGACTATGCGATGGACGATGATATTCCCGATTACCGTTTGAACATTAGCAACGCTTCGCCCGACGATAAGCATGAAACAATTCCGTTTTCAGTCGGGATTACATTCCACGAGCATCTCGAAGGACAACTAAAAATGATGTCGGCTGACGAAAAAACGCGGCAGTTGGCACAATATCTCATCGGCAATATTGACGAAGATGGTTATTTGCGGCGCGAATTAGATGCGATGATAGACGATATTGCGTTTCAAACGGGGATTAGCGTTTCGGAAGAAGAGATGGAAAAAGCTCTGGCACTTGTTCAAAAACTCGACCCTGCCGGCGTTGGCGCACGTGATTTGCGCGAATGTCTTTCTTTGCAACTGCACCAAAAAGAGCAAGTGAACAGCGTGGCGTGGGCGACGCGCATAATTGACGATTATTTTGACCAATTTACCAAAAAACAACACGAAATTATTGCTAAGCGGATGAATCTTTCGGAAGAGGAAGTGCGCGAAGCCATTAGCGAAATAATAAAGTTAAATCCCAAACCGGGTAACGCTTTTGCCAATCCCGCCGAAACATTGATGAGTCATGTAACGCCCGATTTTATTGTGGAAAACAACAATGGTGTTCTGTCGGTGCAGTTGAACAATGGTAATTTGCCCGAATTGCGCATCAGTCCGAGCTATCATGCTATGGTAAAGGAGTTTGTGGGTAACAAAGAAAATCGTACTTCCGCCAATAAAAACGCATTGCTTTTTGCCAAACAAAAAATAGAGGCGGCGGCGTGGTTCATCGATGCTATTAAACAGCGCAACACCACTTTGCTGCAAACAATGGAGGCGATAGTGAAAGCTCAATACGAATTCTTTTTGGAAGGCGATGAAACCAAACTCAAACCGATGAAACTAAAAGATATATCGGATAAAGTAAACTACGATGTTTCCACCATTTCGCGTGTGAGTAACAGTAAATATGTGCAAACGGAATTCGGCATTTTCCCTTTGAAATATTTTTTCAGCGAATCGATGATGACCGACACGGGCGAGGAGGTTTCCAACAAAGAGATAAAACAAATTATTCAGGAAGTGATAGATGCAGAGGATAAACGGGCGCCTATCGCTGATGGCGAATTGACGGAATTGTTGAAAGAAAGAGGCTACATTATAGCCCGCCGCACAGTGGCTAAATACCGTGACCAACTGAATATTCCGGTGGCGCGCCTTCGTCGTTCAATTTTTTAAAGCGTTTGTACGCAAATTCTAAAACAGAAGATTTATGGGACGTAAAGAAAAAACTAAAACTCAAAATAAACGCCAATCGACTATTATAGCGTCGATTATGGCGATTTTTAAAAAAAATCCGAATAAACTGTTGAATTACAAACAATTGTCGCGCACATTGGGCATGAACAGCACCGAAGAAAAACAGATGGTGCTGGCTGCTCTCGAAGAGTTATTGGCGCAAGGACAATTGGAACAGGTAACCTACGGCAAATTTCGTCTTAATCTTCGCCAAAGCTATGTTACGGGCAGACTTGACCGTCAGACGGTGGCTAAAAAAACTTATCTCATTCCCGACGATGGCGGTGAACCTGTATTTATTGCCGAACGCAGCATGGGTTGCGCTCTCAATGGCGACCATGTGCGGGTAATGCTCTATCCGCGGCGCAAAAACCGCGACGAAGAGGGCGAAGTGGTGGAAGTGCTTGAGCGTGCTAAAACCGAATTTGTGGGCATTTTGGAAGTAAAACCGAATTTCGCATTTCTGAATGTTGACCGCAAACAATTGATGTACGATATGTTCATTCCGTTTGATAAATTGAATGGCGGCAAAGATGGACAAAAATGTATCGGACGTATTGTAGAATGGACGGATAAAACTAAAAATCCTATCGGCGAAATTGTTGATGTTTTGGGCAATGTGGGCGACAACACTACCGAAATGCACGCTATTTTGGCAGAATTCGGATTGCCGTACAAATATCCCAAAGAAGTGGAGGCTGCCGCAGAGAAAATTAATGTCGGCATTACATCGGCTGAAATAAAAAATCGTGTGGATATGCGCGATGTGTGTACATTTACCATCGACCCGCGCGATGCGAAAGATTTCGACGATGCGCTATCTGTCCGCAGACTGTCGAACGGTTTGTGGGAAATTGGTGTGCATATTGCCGATGTAACACATTACGTAAAAGAAAACAGCATCATCGAAAAAGAGGCGTTGAGCCGCGCTACATCGGTCTATTTGGTTGACCGTACTGTGCCTATGTTGCCGGAGCGTTTGAGTAACGATATTTGTTCCCTTCGTCCCAATGAAGATAGATTGACCTATTCCGTTATTTTCAAAATGGACGATTATGCCGAAATAAAAGATTATCAGATTGTGCGGACGGTTATTCGCTCAAATCGCCGTTTTACTTACGAAGAGGCGCAAACCATTATCGAAACGGGCGAAGGCGACTACAAGGAAGAGATGCTGAAATTGAATGAATTGGCTAAACTGTTGCGCGTCAAGCGTTTCACCAAAGGTGCTATTGCCTTTGAGCGCACCGAAGTTCGTTTTGAAATCGACAAAAACGGCAAACCGATTGACATCTATTTCAGAGAGGCGAAAGAATCTAACAAATTGATTGAGGAGTTTATGTTGTTGGCGAACCAAACTGTAGCTACATTCATAGGTAAACCGCAAAAACGGAGTAAACCGAAAACATTTGTCTATCGTATTCACGATGTGCCAAATCCCGATAAATTGGCTAATTTTTCCGAATTTATTCGTCGTTTCGGTTACAGATTAAAAACTACAGGTCGCAATGCGGAAGTTTCGTCTTCTATCAACCGTTTGTTGGACGAAGTGGAGGGCAAAAAAGAGCAAAATCTCATTGAAACGCTGGCTATTCGCTCGATGGCAAAAGCTGTTTATAGTACGGTAAATATAGGACATTACGGTTTGGCGTTCGATTATTACACACACTTTACATCGCCCATTCGCCGTTATCCCGATATGATGGTGCATCGCTTGCTGACACACTATTTGGGCGGCGGGCGCAGTGTAGATGCCAACGAATGGGAGGCGCTTTGTCAGCACAGTTCCGAAAGGGAGCAGTTGGCAGCCAATGCCGAGCGTGCTTCCATAAAATACAAACAGGTGGAATATATGAGCGAGCGACTTGGGCAGGTGTACGACGGCGTTATTTCGGGCGTTACCGAATGGGGTATCTATGTAGAACTGAATGCGAACAAATGCGAAGGCATGGTGCCCATACGCGACCTTGGCGACGACTATTACATATTCGATGAAAAAAATTACTGCATCATCGGAAGGCACTATCACAAAAAATATCAGTTGGGCGATGCCATAACGGTGAAAATTGCCCGTGCCGATTTAATTAAAAAACAATTGGATTTAGCTTTAGTATAAACATTTTTAAAATTAATTATTATGAAAAATTACATTGCAGAAGCGGTCATTTTGACCTTTGGCGCCCTTTTCTTGGGGCTGTTGTTAAAAACGGGTATCGATAATTGTGCTTACAAAGACCGTTGCGTAAGCGTGAAAGGTCTTTCGGAAATGGAAGTTCCGGCTGACAATGTTACTTATCCTTTGGTTTTCAAGGAAATTGGCAACGATTTACAACAAATCTACACCAATGTCAATGCCAAAAACAAAACGATAGTGGCATTTTTGACAGCGAAAGGCATCAGCGAAAACGACATCAGCATTTCGGCACCTACAATTATCGATTTGGAGGCGGAACGTTTTGTTGTGGAGCGTCCGGCGTACCGTTACAATGTTACGTCCGTTATTACTGTTAGTACATCGGAAGTGGATAAAGTGAAAGCACTTATTACTCAACAGAGCGAACTATTGACTAAAGGCGTTGCGCTGCTTTCGGGTGAATATCAATATGCCATTGTTTACGAATTTACCAAACTGAACGAAATTAAGCCGCAAATGATTGAAGAGGCAACGAAAAATGCTCGTGCCGCTGCCGAAAAATTTGCTTTAGACAGCCAAAGCGAGTTGGGAAAAATAAAACGTGCCAATCAAGGCTTGTTTACCATTAACGACCGCGACATTAACACGCCCGATATTAAAAAAGTACGCGTTGTAACCACTGTTGAATACTATTTGGAAGATTAATGGCGTTGATTACATTGTATGTTAGTAGCAATGTTATCAATTTGTTTTTACTGAATTTGATTTTAGAAACATCTTTAAGATAAAAAATAGTTTGAAGTGAAAAATAATTTGTATTTTGATAATTTTCCTTTTGAAGCTTTTGCAAAATAAAGAGCTTATATCAAAATGATTGTCAGAAAACTTTAGGAATAACTTTGAATGTCAGCACACAAAAAGACTATTCTAATTTATTAATTTTACACTTTAAAACTTTAATATTGAAATGAAAGCACTCCTTGACACAAATATTATTATTCATCGAGAAGCCTCAAAGGTCATCAATCAAGACATAGGTATTTTGTATCGTTGGTTAGATAGAGCAAAATACACAAAATGTGTCCATTCTTTAACAATATCTGAAATTGAAAAATATAAAAATCAACAAACGGTTGAGACCTTTCAGATAAAGTTGGACAGTTACGAACATATTGAAATTCCTTCGCCTTTACAAGCAGAAGTTTTAAAGGTTTCAAGTAAAATTGACGTAAACGATAATGATAAAAACGACACTCAACTTTTAAATGAGGTTTTTGTTGGTCGTGTAGATATATTAATAACAGAAGACAAAAAAATACACAAAAAAGCAACCGAATTAGGTATTGAAAATAAAGTTTTCACTATTGACTCTTTTCTAGAAAAAACTTTTGCAGAACATCCCGATTTAGTAAACTATAAAGTTCTTAATGTTCAGAAATTAAAGTTTGGAAGAATAAATCTTAACGATGACTTCTTTACCAGTTTAAAAGAGGATTATGATGGTTTTGATAGATGGTTCATCAAAAAGCTTGATGAAAAGGCTTATATTACTATAAATTCAAACAATGGACTACTTTTGTCATTTTTGTATTTGAAAGTTGAAGGAACGGAAGAAGATTACAAAAACATTCATCCTATTTTCCTGCCAAAAAGACGTTTGAAAATAGGGACATTTAAGGTTATTAACAATGGCTTTCGTTTGGGAGAGCGTTTTATGAAAATTATTTTTGACAATGCTCTTAAAAACAAGGTAGATGAGATTTATGTGACGATTTTTGATAAACGAAATGAACAAAGAAGATTAATATATTTGCTTGAACAGTGGGGCTTTGTATTATGGGGTACAAAAGATGATGACGAATTAGTTTATGTAAGAGATTTTAGTAAGAAAACAGATGACAATCATCTAAAAGAGTGTTATCCCTTTATTTCAAGGAACAAAGAATGTTTTATTGTACCAATTTATCCAGACTATCATACAGAATTGTTGCCAGATTCTATTTTGAATACAGAGTCACCGGAGGATTTTATTGAGGATTTTCCACACCGAAATAGTATAAGCAAAATTTACGTTTCAAGAGCATTGACACCACATCCAAAGACAGGCGATATCCTTATTTTCTATAGAACTGGTGGTTATTACAAAAGCGTTGTTTCTACTATTGGAGTTGTAGATGAAGTGAAATATGATTTCAAAGATGAAGAGGATTTTATTTTATATTGCAGGAAAGGTAGTGTCTTCCCAGAGGAACAACTTCGTGCAATGTGGAGCTATCGCTCATCAAAGCCTTTTGTTGTTAGATTCTTATACGTATATTCTTTTCCACATCGAATAAATATGGAAGAACTTATAGATTTAAAAGTTTTAAAAGGGGTAAATGACCCGCCAAGAGGTTTTAAGCCAATTACAAAAGAACAATTTAATATTATCTTAAAAGCTACAAAAAGTGATGAAAGTTTTATTGTCGATTAAGCCTGAGTTTGCTTTCAAAATATTTGATGGCACGAAAAAATTTGAATTTCGTAAAGTTATTTTCAAAAACCCAAATATAAAAACGGTTGTTGTTTACGCATCATCACCCGTTCAACAAGTTATTGGAGAATTTGAGATAGCCGATATTCTAAGTTATAACCCAAGTGAAGTTTGGAGACAGACAAAAGAGTATTCTGGTATTTCGGAAGACCGTTTCTTCGAATATTTTGCAGATAGAAAAATTGCGCATGCAATAAAAATCAAAAATCCGAAAAAATACAAACAACCATTAAATTTGCGGGACAACTTTAATGTTTTTCCGCCACAATCATACGTGTATTTGTAGCACAAAACTAAATGAGAGAGAAGCATAGCCTCCAACAAAGAGCATATGCCATAAGAGAGTTTTAAAGGTATTCATGTGTTACAACCCGCTCAAACTATCTTGTAAATGGACAGTAAACTGCCACGTAATCCATTACGGCATATACACTCAACCGTTAAAAAAATTTAAAAAAGTTGACATTTTAACAAATTTGCCAATTTTTTTTAATACAAATATTATTTGTTTAATTTTTATGAATGTTATATATTTGTTTGGTGAAATATGCGTTATGGGGCATAATAATTAAGAAATAATATTAAAAAAAAATGAGAAGTATATTTTTTGCAATACTTGCATTGCTTAATTTCAATCTCCTAATAGGACAAGATTATATTGAATATTATAATTTTTGTAATGAGGGAGACAAACAAATCTATCTCAAAAATTACGAAGAAGCGTTAATGAACTTCAATAAAGCTTTTTCACTTGTTGATTATGTGCATGCTAATCAATACAAAAGTGCTAGTTTATGTGCTGCTCATATTGGGAATTTTGAAAAAACATATTTATATTCAAAAAACGCAATATTAAATGGACTAGACCCATCTTTTCTTAAAACAAAAGACTTTAAAAAATTTAGGAAAACAGAAAAATACAAAATACTATGTGATAGTATCTCAATTTTCCAGAAGCAACATTTATTGTCTATTAATTTGAATTATAAAAAAGAAATTGATAGCCTTTATTATATTGATCAAAACATTATTCGGAACAATAAGTCGTGTAAAGGAAATTATAACATTGACAAATCAAAACTACCAAGTAATTTATTTGAACTAGACTCAGTTATTTTCGAGCACTTACTAACCTTAATAGAAAAACATGGTTTCCCATCGGAAAAGAAAATAGGATATGAAGGATGTTCAAATGTATGGGTTTTATTTCACCACAATGTACGACTTCCAAAGAACTCAAAATATCTTCCAATTTTGAAAGAAGCACTAGTAAAAGGAGAATATCTTCCTATAAATTATGCTTGGATGTATGACCAAAGTCTTATGTTTAAACAAGAAGAACCATATTTTTATTTTGGAATTGCTCTTGTCGATCATTTATCAGATGATAAAAAAAGGGAAATTGATAAAAGAAGAAAAGAACATGGCATAAAACCGCTTGAATCTACCATTGTAAAAAAGCGAGGAAATGGTATTATGCAAAAATTTCTTTGGTAATAATGTTTATTAGAAGTAAAATGTAATTATGGTACAAAAAGCGCATAAAACAACAATCCAACCATAAATTTCGACAAATTGATAAATTGTTTTAGGGTTTTTTAGTAAAAAATCAAAGCTCAAAAACAAAAATACAAATATAATTACATAGCAATCAAAGACTTAAGCAATTTAAAAAAATATGAAAAAATATTTGTTAAATATTAAAAAGCCTTTTATATTTGCAGTCCTAAACTTTTAGGAATTATTGAAATTTTGGGAGCTTAGCTCAGCTGGTTCAGAGCACCTGCCTTACAAGCAGGGGGTCAATGGTTCGAATCCATTAGTTCCCACAAAAAAACGAGTTTACCATTTTTGATAAACTCGTTTTTTTTATAGCTACAGAAATTTATTTTAATACTATCAATTCTTGATTCTTAGAAACTATATCTCCCGGTTTTACCAAGATTTTATCAATAATTCCGCCTTTAAGAAAATTGATTTTATTATTCATTTTCATAGCTTCAATAACAAGCATGGCATCGCCTGCTTTAACTTTATCGCCCTCTTTCACAAGAATTTCTACTATAGTTCCAGGAATTATTGAGAGAATAATTTTATCGTCTGGCTGAGACCATTTTTGCTTTTTATCAAATGCTGGAGTAGAATATGTTTCATACTCTACCTCATCTAATATCATTTTTAATTTTCGATTTTCGTTCATAATACTTTTTTTTAGAATGGTGGAACTCCGTGTTTTTTGTCGGTTTTTACCTTAGCTTTAGTCTCACTTAACTTAAGAGCTTGGATTAATTTTTCGCGAGTTTCGTCTGGGACAATAATTTCGTCAACATAGCCTTTTGAAGCTGCAACATAAGGATTTGCAAATCTTTCCTTATATTCTTCTACTTTTTGCTTTCTCATTTCGTTAGGATCTGCTGCTTCGGCAATTTCTTTTCTAAAAATAATATTTGCAGCTCCTTGAGGTCCCATAACAGCAATTTCGGCAGTGGGCCAAGCATAAACAAAATCTGCTTTCAAGTGGCGTGAACTCATTGCAATATATCCACCACCGTAAGCTTTACGCAAAATAACTGTTAGTTTTGGAACACTTGCTTCAGAATATGCATACAAAACTTTTGCTCCATGACGAATTACGCCTGCATGTTCTTGGTCAACTCCCGGCAAATATCCTGGAAGGTCAACTAAAGTAACAATAGGAATGTCGAAAGCATCGCAATATCTAATAAAACGAGCTGCTTTGTCAGAAGAATCAACATCTAACACTCCTGCTAAATATAAAGGTTGATTAGCAACAAAACCAACTGTTTTTCCGCCAATTCTTCCATAACCAATTACCATATTTTGTGCAAATTTTTCCATTACTTCAACAAAATCTGAATTGTCGGTTATAGCTTTAATAACATTTCTAACATCGTATGGTTTGGTTGGATCAACTGGCACAACGTTGTTTATATCAATATTCGCAACAGGTTTTTCAACTTTTCTTTCTGTGTTTTTGTCTTTATTATTATGAGGAATAAATGACAACAACTTACGAATTTGAGAAAAACATTCTTTTTCGTCATTAGCAAAGAAATGAGCATTTCCTGTAATTTCGCTATGCACTCTTGCACCGCCAAGATCTTCTTGAGTAATTTCTTCGCCAAGAACTGTTTTAATTACTTCTGGACCTGTAATAAACATTTTTGAGATATTGTCAACAACAAAAACATAGTCGGTTAATGCTGGTGAATAAACAGCTCCTCCTGCACAAGGACCAAGAATTACAGAAAGTTGTGGAATAATTCCACTTGATTGTGTGTTGCGATAAAAAATTTCGCCATAACCCGCCAAGGCATCAACACCTTCTTGAATTCTAGCTCCACCTGAGTCATTAATTCCAATACAAGGCACTCTCATTTTTAGTGCTAAATCTTGAATTTTCACAATTTTCATTGCATGCATATAGCCCAAAGAACCACCAACAACGGTAAAATCTTGAGCAAACACACAAATAGGTCGCCCGTCAATCGTTCCAGTTCCAATAACAACTCCATCACCATTTAATACTTTATCAGCCATGCCAAATTCTCTAGCACTATGCTGAACAAACAAATCATATTCATTAAAAGAGCCTTTGTCAACCAACAGCTCTATTCTTTCTCTAGCTGTAAGTTTTCCAGATTCTTTTTGTTTTTCAATTGCTTTTTCGCCACCACCAAGCATAACTTCTTTGCGTTTTTGGTTTAAAGCTTCAATTTTTTTGTTTATACTCATCTTTTCAAAATTTAATTATACTTATTTTATTTAAGCGTTTTTACATAAATACCTATAGCTATAAAAAAATACAGGATATTTGGTATCCAAGCCGACAAAGCAGCAGAAAAATATCCATTTATAGCAAAAACTGAGGCAAATCTCATAAAAAGTATATAGGAAAAACTTAGTAACAATCCTAACCCAATATTAAAGCCCAAGCCTCCTCTGCGTTTTTTAATAGACAAGCCAAAACCCATAAGAGTTAAAATAAATGCAGAAAAAGGCGAAGCTATTCTATTATGTTTTTCTATTTCACTAAAAACTACAGCCGAAGTTCCAGAAAGTTTTTGATCTGCAATATATTCATTAAGCTCTGTTACCGACATCTCTTCCACTATATTAGTTCTTTGTAAAAAATCTTCAGGAGTTATTCTAAAAGCGGTATCAATTCTATATCCTGTTATTAGTTCTTCTCTACCATCTAAAAAATTTCTTATAACATAATTTTGCACTATCCACGATTCACTAATAGAATCCCATATCATTGATTCTGCAGTAAGTTTAGATTTTAAAACCACACCATCAAACTTTTCTAAAGATAAATTAAGTCCCACATTGTTGGTCCTATTAAAATGCTCAACATAAAAGTAAACACCTGGATATATTTGCCTATGAGATATTCCCGATGTAATAGTACCTGGTGATCTTTTAAAATATTTATTTTGAAATTCAAATCTTTCTTTATTTGCTCCAGGAATAACATAATTGCCAAGAACAAAAGAAAATGCTGTTATAAAAAAGGCAACTATAAAATATGGAACTAATAATCTTTTAGCGCTTATTCCACTTGCAAACATTGCAATAAATTCGGTTTTTGCTGCCATTCGTGAAGTGAAAAATATAACGGAAATAAAAACAAACAAAGCACTAAATAAATTAGCAAAATATGGAATAAAATTAAAATAATAATCAAAAACTATTGCCTTTAAAGGTGCGCCTTTGTCAAGAAAATCGTCCATTTTTTCGGAAATATCAAAAATAATTGCAATAAGAATTATTAATGTTAATGCTAAGAAAAATGTCCCTATAAATTTTTTGATTATATATCTATCTAAAATTTTCAATTAATTTAAAGTCTATTATTTAGTTTTTCAATCATTTCTTTTTTCCATGAAGAAAAATTTCCTTCAGTTATTTTTTCGCGAGCTATTCTCATTAGTTCAACATAAAAACCTAAGTTATGCACACTTGTTATTTGGGCTCCCAAAATTTCATTAGAAATTATCAAATGCCTTACATAAGCTTTTGAATATAGTTTATCCACGAAAGTTGTTCCACATTCATCTAATAGCGAAAAATCATCTTTCCATTTTTCGTTTTTCATATTCATAGTGCCATTCATTGTAAACAGCATACCATTTCTTGCGTTTCGTGTAGGCATCACACAATCAAACATATCTATTCCTCTTTCAATTCCTTCCAATAAATTTTGCGGTGTCCCTACTCCCATCAAATAGCGAGGTTTATCTAAAGGTAAAATTTCGTTTACAACTTCAATCATATCATACATTTGCTGTGTTGGTTCACCAACCGACAAACCTCCAATAGCATTTCCACAAGCTCCAATATCTGAAACAAATTTTGCAGAATCTTCACGTAAATCTTTATAAACAGAACCCTGAACTATAGGAAAAAATGTTTGATAATAATCGTAAATTGCTTGAGTTGAATTAAAATGTTTCCAACCTCTAAGCAACCATCTATGAGTTAAGTCTAAAGATTTTTTTGCATAAGAATAATCACATGGATAAGGCGTACATTCATCAAAAGCCATAATAATATCTGCACCAATTTTTCTTTGAATTTCAACAACATTTTCAGGTGTAAAAATATGTTTAGACCCATCGATATGACTTCTAAAAGTAGCACCTTCTTCGGTAAGTTTTCTATTTTGAGAAAGTGAAAACACCTGAAAACCACCAGAATCTGTTAAAATAGGCTTATCCCAAGAATTAAATTTGTGCAAACCACCTGCTTTGTGTATTATGTCAACACCGGGACGCAAATATAAATGATAAGTGTTTCCTAAAATTATTTGAGCTTTAATATCGTTTTTAAGTTCAGTAATATGCACCGCCTTTACTGTTCCAAGTGTACCTACAGGCATAAATATTGGTGTTTCTATTTCACCATGTGCAGTACTTATAAGCCCTCTGCGAGCTTTTGAGTTTTTATCTTTATGACTTATTACGAACTTCATAAATCTTTGCAAAGATATAGAATTTTTATAATTGCTTTTTATGTTGTAAAACGAATGAAGTTAAAATTAATTATTTTTCAACAGAAAGTTAATTCTCTTAAAAAAAAATAAAAATTATTTTTTAGTCAAATTAATATAAGAAAAATTAGGCTCATGTTCTGTATTTTCAGCTTCTATCTCCACATTCCAATCATCGCAATTTAATTCAGGAAAAAATGTATCGCCATCAAATACAGCGTGGATTTTTGTAAGATAAATTTTATCAACAAAAGGTAAAAATTGCTTATAAATTTCTCCTCCGCCAATTATAAAATTTTCTTTATCAGCATCACAAATTTTAATGGCTTCCCCAATAGAAGCAACTATTTCAACATTTTTAAAATTCAAATTTTGCGAACGAGATATTACAATATTTCTACGATTTGGTAAAGCTCCATTGGGTAATGACAAAAATGTTTTTCGCCCCATAATTACAGTATTTCCACTTGTAATTTGTTTAAATCTTTTTAAATCGCCGGGCAAATGACATAATAAATCGTTGTCTTTACCTATTGCATAATTTTCGGCAACAGCCGCAATAATTGAAAAACTCATAAAATAATTTTTAAACTGAAACTACGCCTTTTATATGAGGATGTGGATCATAATTTACTAATTCAAAATCTTCGTATTTAAAAGAAAAAATATCATTTACTTTTGGATTTATTTTCATTGTTGGCAAGGCTCTCGGTTCTCTACTTAGCTGAAGCTCAATTTGTTCCATATGATTCAAATAAATATGAGCATCTCCGAAAGTATGTACAAAATCGCCGGGTTTATATCCGCAAACTTGAGCTACCATCAATGTTAGAAGTGCATACGAAGCAATATTAAAAGGTACTCCTAAAAACAAATCGGCACTACGTTGATAAAGTTGACAAGAAAGTTTATTATCAGCTACATAAAACTGAAAAAAAGTATGACAAGGTGGAAGAGCCATATTATCAATATCAGCAACATTCCAAGCACTCACAATATGACGGCGAGAATCGGGATTGTTTTTTAAATCATGAATTAATTTTGTGATTTGGTCTATACTTTCTCCATTTGCTGTTTGCCAAGATCTCCATTGATAACCATAAACATGTCCTAAATCTCCATTTTCGTCAGCCCACTCGTTCCAAATTCTAACGCCATTGTCGTTCAAATATTTTATATTTGTATCTCCTTTTAAAAACCATAAAAGCTCATGAATTATTGATTTCAAATGTAATTTTTTTGTTGTAACGCAAGGAAAACCTTCAGATAAATCGAAACGCATTTGATATCCAAAAACACTTTTTGTACCTGTTCCTGTACGGTCGGTTTTTATAATTCCGTTGTCTTTTACATGTTGTAACAACTGAAGATATTGTTTCATAAATTAGTTTTTAATTAAAAATCAACATTTCTTTTTTTAAGTTCATCTCTAATCAAAGATGCACGCTCATAATTTTCATCTGCTATTGCTTTTTCCATTAGACTTTTTAATTGACTTACGCTCATAGAACCATATTCGCTTGCATCTTCTTTTCTTATTGGTTTTGCAGGTTTTGCTTGATTACGTGGGGGCTCGTCATCTTCGGTAAAATTTAAAATAATAGCTGTTTTTTGAACTATATCTAAAGTAGTATAAATAGGGCTGTGAAATCTAAGAGCTATTGCAACTGCATCTGATGTTCGAGAGTCTATTTCTTTAATTTCTCCGTCTTTTTCAAAATAAATTTTTGAATAAAATATTCCTTCTTCGAATTTATAAATAACAACTTCTTTTAAGTTTATTTCAAATTCTTCGGCAAAAGAAACAAATAAATCGTGAGTTAGTGGTCGTGGTGGGCTTAATTTTTCAAGTGCAATAGCTATGCTTTGAGCTTCGAAACCGCCAATAATAATTGGGATTCTTTCTTCGCTATTTTCTACAGATAAAATTAATGCGTAAGCTCCTGCCTGAGCCTGACTGTATGATAAACCCAAAACTTCTAACTTTACTTTCTCCATTTCTTGATTTTTTCCCTACAAATATAATAATTACTAGCGAATAAATAAATATTTATCAATTATTTTAAAAATTATTTTCCTCGAACTCATGCAGTTCATTGCCAGCTTTTTCCCACAAGTCCATTTGATGTTCAAGCTCAGAATTTAATTTTGAAAATTTTTCAAAAACTGCATTTGCTTCTTCAGCATCTATTTTTTCGGGATTAGACAAAAGATTATGTAAAGTTTCTATTTCTTTTTCCAATCTTTCAATTTCTTTTTCGGCTTTTTCTACTTTATTTTGAAGGCTTCTGCGTTGCCTTTCTATTTCTTTTCTTTCTAAATATAAAATTTTATTTTCCGAAACTTTTTCTTTTGTTTGGCTAGCTTGAACTTTTTCTTTTTGTTCAAGTTCTTTCAAGTTTTCGATTTTCTTTTTTCTTAAAAAATCATAAATTCCGCCTATATGCTGTCTGATTTTATGGTTTTTAAATTCATAAACCTTATCAACTAAGCCATCTAAAAAATATCTATCGTGAGAAACAATTATAAGACTACCATCAAATTTAAGAAGTGCTTGTTTCAAAATATCTTTTGACCTCATATCTAAGTGGTTTGTTGGTTCGTCTAGCACCAATAAGTTGTAAGGTTCTAAAAGTAATTTCGCTAATGATAATCGCGAGTGTTCGCCACCTGAAAGAACTTTTACTTTTTTATCAATATCTTCGCCTGAAAATAAAAACGAGCCGAGAATATCTCTTAGTTTAGTTCTAATATCTCCAACAGCAATTCTGTCAAGTGTCTCAAAAACAGTAAGTTCTGGATCTAAAAGTTCGTCTTGATTTTGAGCAAAATATCCTATTTTTACATTATGTCCTATTTTTAATTCGCCAGAATATTCCAGTTCTCCAATTATCACTTTTGACAAAGTTGTTTTTCCTTCTCCATTCCTACCAACAAAAGCAATTTTTTCGCCACGCTCAACAATTAAATCTATTTTATTAAGAATATATTTCTTTCCATCATAAGTTTGGCTAAGTTCATCAATTTTTACAACAATATCTCCTGAGCGAGGTGCTGGCGGAAATTTTATATTCATAGCAGCATTATCAAGTTCATCGATTTCCAATCTATCTAATTTTTCTAATTGTTTAATTCTAGACTGAACTTGATTTGCTTTTGTGGCTTTATATCTAAATCTTTCTATAAATCTCTCGGTATCTTCAATTAGTTTTTGTTGATTTTCATAAGCTGCAATTTGCTGTGCCAGTCTTTCTTGTTGTAATACTTTAAATTTTGAATAAGAAACTTTATAATCATAAATTTTTCCTAGATTAATTTCAATAGTTCTATTTGTAACATTATCCAAGAAAGCTCTATCGTGAGAAATTACAAGAACAGCACCACCATAAGTTTCCAAAAAACTTTCTAACCACTGTATTGCTTCTATATCGAGATGATTTGTAGGCTCGTCTAATAAAATAACATCAGGATTTTGAAGTAAAATTTTAGCAAGCTCAACTCTCATTTTCCAGCCGCCACTAAATTCCGAAATTTTTCTTTGAAAATCTGTTTGCAAAAAGCCTAATCCTTTTAAAACTTTTTCAATATTTTGCTCAATATTATCAGCACCAATAATGTTGAGATGCTCTGACAAATGAGTCAATTTTTCAATAAGTTTTGAATATTCATCTTCGGTATAGTCGTGATAATTAGCAATTTGGACATTTAGTTTATCAATTTCTGTTTGAATTTCTAAAACATTTTGAAATGCTGTTCGTGCTTCTTCAAAGACAGAAAGCTTAGCATTTTCTAAAATCATTTGTTGTGGTAAATACCCAATTTTTATATCTGTAGGAACAGAAATATTTCCTTCGTTTGGGGATATGTCTCCATTAATTACTTTTAAAAGAGTAGATTTTCCTGCGCCGTTTTTCCCTACTAAACCAATTCTATCTCTTTTATTAATTAAAAATCCTATATCAGAAAAAAGTTCAAAATTTCCAAACCGGATAGTTAAGTTATTTACAGAAATCATTTTCTTCTATGCGTCCATTTTTTTACCAATAGCATTATCGTATTTTTCTTTTTCGTCTGTAATAAACCCAAACGAAGTATCGTCAATCCTTAATTCGCCTTTGGTAACATGACCTAAGCTATTAAAAGGAAGTTTCTTCTCTAACAAGAAGTCCACAAATTCCACTTCTTTTTCTATAGGAACAGAAACAACAACTCTTCCTTGTGCTTCGCCAAACAAAAATGCATCTGTTCTGTTTTCTGCTGGAGTAGTAATATCAAAACCTAAATTATTAGGCATTGACGACTCTAATAGAGCAATATATAAACCACCATCAGAAACATCATGCATAGAATTAACTAAATTTCTAGCAGCTAATTCTTGTAAAACTTCAACTAATTTAACTTCAAGTTGTAAATCAAATTCTGGTGCTGGCGAATTTTTCACGCCATGATAAGAATACAAATATTCAGAAGAAGCTATGTCGTCACTTGTTCTTCCAAGCATATAAATCATATCGCCTTTTCTGTGAAAAGCCAATGATGTTTGATAAAGTTTGTCTTTCAACAATCCTAACATTCCAATTGTAGGAGTTGGATTTATTGGTTCTGCTTTTCCATCAACAATAGTTTGATTATAGAAAGAAACATTTCCGCCAGTAACAGGAGTATTAAATGCTTTACAAGCTTCTCCCATTCCTTTTATTGCATTTACAAATTCCCAAAAAGCTTCTGGATTCATTGGTGAACCAAAATTTAAACAGTTTGTAATTGCAAGCGGTTTAGCACCTGTACAAGCAACATTACGTGCAGCTTCGGCAACAGCAATCATAGCTCCAACTTTTGGATCTGCTTTTACGTATCTGCTATTACAATCTGTTGTCATTGCCAGAGCAGAATTTGTTCCTTTAATATTTAAAAGTCCAGCATCTGCAGGTCTGTTAGTTGTAAGATTTGCTGTTCCAATCATTGTGTCGTATTGCTCATAAATCCATTTTTTAGAAGCAATATTAGGATGACGTGTCAAAAAATCTGCAACTTCGCGTAAATCAACATTTTGTGGAATTTCATTTGGGTCGAATTTTTGATTTTCTGCATAATAAGCAGGTTCTTTATATTCTCTATCATAAACTGGAGCTCCGCCACCGAGAACAAGGCTATCAGCAGGAACTTCGGCAACTAATTTTCCATGATAATAGAAATAAAGTTTATCTTCGTTTATTACTTCTCCAATTCTTGCACAATGTAAATCCCATTTATCAAAAATTTGTTCTACAATATGTTCTTTTCCTTTTTTAATAACTACTAACATACGCTCTTGAGATTCGCTAAGCAAAATTTCCCAAGCTTCCATATTTTTTTGGCGAAGAGGAACAAGACTAAGGTCTATTTTCATTCCGCATTTACCTTTGGCAGACATTTCGCTTGTTGAACAAATTATTCCAGCAGCTCCCATATCTTGCATACCGATAATTGCGTCAGTTTCTGCAAGTTCTAATGTTGCTTCAAGTAAAAGTTTTTCTTGGAAAGGGTCGCCTACTTGAATAGCAGGGATATCGTCAGCAGAATCTTCTGTAAGATCAGCAGAAGCAAAAGTAGTTCCATGAATACCGTCTTTTCCTGTTGCAGAACCGACAATATAAACAGGATTTCCTTCTCCGTAAGCAATAGCAGAAATCATTTTTCCTTTTTTCATAATTCCCACCGACATTGCATTTACTAAAGGATTGGTATTATAACATTCATCAAAATAAACTTCTCCACCTAAAACAGGAACTCCAAAAGCATTACCATAATCAGCAATTCCTTTAACAATTCCACGTAAAAGCCACCTGGTTCTGTCGTTTTCAATATTTCCAAGTCTCAAAGAGTTTAATTGAGCTACAGGGCGAGCACCCATTGTAAAAATATCACGATTAATTCCACCCACACCAGTTGCTGCACCTTGATAAGGTTCAACTGCCGAAGGGTGATTGTGTGATTCTATTTTGAAAGCACAAGCTAAACCATTTCCAATATCAACAAGACCTGCATTTTCTTCTCCAGCGCCAGTTAGCAAACAAGCACCTTCGCGAGGCAAAGTCTTTATCCATTTTATAGAGTTTTTATAAGAAGCATGCTCGCTCCACATAACTGAATAAATACTTAACTCTGTGTAATTAGGAGTGCGACCTAAATAATTCTTAATCATTTCAAACTCTTCTTCTGTAACACCAAGTGTTTGTGCAATTTCGAGTGTAACAATAATTTCTGACATAGCTTTTATTTTTTTCAAAAAACAAAACTAATATAAATTTTGTGATTTTTCAATTTTATAAAAATTAAGTTTTGAAAAGATATTAAAAGAATTTTATTAGAAAAATAAATCTTTAATAACAAAATATACAAACACCCAAGGGATTGTAAAAATAAAACTATCAAATCTGTCTAATAATCCACCATGACCAGGAAGTGAGTGTCCAGAATCTTTTAAGCTAATACTGCGTTTCAGTAAAGATTCAATCAAATCTCCTAAGATTCCAAAAACAACAACAAGTGCAGAAATAACGACCCAGTCCAATCGACTTAATTCAGGAATAAAATAAGACATGAAGTAACCTAACAAAACTGCAAAAATCGTTCCTCCTATGCTTCCTTCCCATGTTTTTTTAGGCGAAATCCTTTCAAAAAGTTTGTGTTTTCCAAATAAAATGCCCGAAACATAAGACATAGAGTCAAAAGTCCAATTTAAAACAAATATTCCGACAAGAATTTGTGGTAAAAATTGAATTTGATTATTCCCAACAACTCTATAACTCAAGGACTGAGCTAAAACTAAAGGCAAACTAATGTATATTAAAGACAAAATGCTATATGCAACATTGCGAAGTGGATTTTCAATATTTCGAAAAAGTTCTTCAACAAAAATTAATGATACGGGAATTAAAAGCAGTGCAAATATTTTTGGATTTACATTATAATTGAGTACTGCAAAATTCATTAGAATAAAAAGAACGCCTGTAAAAACACTTGTAAAACTTAGAGCTTTTGCATTATCAGATTTTACTATTCTAAAAAACTCAAATTTCAACCAAATATCTGCTATAACAAAAAAAGCAAGCAAAGTCCACCTATCAATTAAAATCATTGATAAGCAAACGCTTACAAATACTAAGCCTGTCAAAGTTCTTGTATAAAAATTTTTCAATCTTCTTGTGTTTCTGTTTTTGTATCTTCTTTTTCGTCTGTTTGCTCGATTATTGTTTCTTCTTTTGCTTCTATTGTAGTTCCTTCTTTTAATTCTGCTATCGTATTTTCACCTTGTTCTTGTTCAATTTTTACTGATTCTGGACTTTCTTTATCGCCTTTACGTTTTCCAAAAATTCTTTCTAAATCATCACTAAAAATCACTTCTTTTTCTAATAAAGTTTCAGCAAGTTCTGTTAGTCCTTCCATATTTTCTTTTAAAATATCAATTGCTCTTTGATATTGTTCTTCGACAACAGCTTTCACTTCTGCGTCAATAAGTTCAGAAGTTTTTTCGCTATATGGTTTTGTAAATCCAAAATCGCTTTGTCCGCTTGAGTCGTAATAAGAAAGGTTTCCTATTTTGTCGCTCATACCAAAGAAGCTTACCATTGCGATAGCTTGTTTTGTTACTCTTTCTAAATCGTTTAAGGCACCAGTAGAAACTTCTCCGAAAACAAGTTCTTCGGCAGCTCTACCGCCAAGTGTAGAAGCCATTTCGTCTAAAAGTTGTTCCCTAGTAGTAAGTTGTCTTTCTTCGGGCAAATACCAAGCTGCTCCCAAAGCTCTACCGCGAGGAATTATCGTAACTTTAATTAAAGGATTTGCATGTTCTAAGAGCCAGCTAACAGTTGCGTGTCCTGCTTCATGAAAAGCGATAGTTCTTTTTTCTGTTTGAGAAATGATTTTAGTTTTTCGCTCAAGCCCACCAACAATTCTGTCAACTGCATCAAGGAAATCTTGACGTTCAATTTCTTTTTTGCCATTTCGTGCAGCTATCAAAGCAGCTTCGTTACAAACATTGGCAATATCAGCTCCGCTAAATCCTGGTGTTTGTTTTGCTAAAAAGCTAATATCCACTTCTTTAGACATTTTTAAATTGCGAGTATGCACTTTAAAAATAGCTTCACGCTCAACAATATCAGGTAGTTCTAAGTGGATTTGTCTATCGAAACGACCAGCACGCATTAAAGCACTATCTAAAATATCTGCTCTATTTGTTGCTGCAAGAATAATTACACCACTATTTGTATCAAAGCCGTCCATTTCGGTAAGAAGCTGATTTAGAGTATTTTCTCTTTCGTCATTTCCGCCAAAATTAGCATTTCT
>Ga0209719_1000441_pt1 | contig 60735 bp, 65 predicted proteins | sample AD_JPNAS2_MetaG_FD_184421 | JGI IMG/M metagenome (GOLD analysis project Ga0209719, IMG submission 184421) | Active sludge microbial communities of municipal wastewater-treating anaerobic digesters from Japan - AD_JPNAS2_MetaG (SPAdes) (version 2) | ecosystem: Engineered > Bioreactor > Anaerobic...
CAAAAACGGTTCGATTGAAGCCATCCCAAGGCATACTGACATCAAAGAACCATTAGCAAAGAAAATTTTGAAGAATCTCAGCGCGGAATAAAACTTGATTTAAGCAGGCCAGTCGATGTTGCATACCTGGATGCGTTCTCGAAAGCGCAAAAGTAACCAACGTTACGATTTTCATGTCATTTGTTACGAATAATTTTTTAGATATTCAGGTTATTTTACATATAAGCAAGCATATTCAATAACTTACGTATATATAACGCTCTTTGGCATAATTGCTGCTCTATTCCTATTTCAAAAAATAATTGAAGGAGGCAGCATATGACAAAAATAATGATGGGAGTGATCTTTTCTGGTCTGTTCCTTCTCAGCGGCTGTGCCACGATCATGTCCCACGGTCCGCAAACCCTGCACATTCTCTCACAGCCCGATGGCGCAACCTGTGAAATAACCGATACGACCGAGGGGAAAAGCATAGCCAACGCTACAACACCCTACACAGTCAGCCTGGAAAGGGGCGCCGGATATTTTCTGAAAAAGTATTATGATGTCACCTTGTCCAAAGAGGGTTTTATGACAGAAAAGGTCACACTCACACCGGATCTGAATTTCTGGTACGTCTGTAATTTATTCTTAGGCGGGGCGCTGGGCGCACTCATCGTCGATCCGTTGACCGGCAGCATGTGGACGTTTTACAACAAGGATATCAGCGTTAAACTTTACCCGGATACACCTGATGGACAGGCAGCCCGCAAGGCAGATGAAATGGCGCGGGCGGCTGAGGCCAAGGCAAAAGAAGATGAGCAAAGAGAAAAAAATGCTTTTCCACGGTGATCGGAGCGATGTATTGCTGACCGCTACAGGAAAATAATCATTGCACATCTTTTGACGGCAGGAGACTTTTGCTTGAACTTATTATGAATTGCAGGGTATATTTTTGAAAAGTTGCCCGAGGGAGAAAATGGCATGGCAAATCTTCAAATCAAGGGCATGAACGATAACCTTTATGCTAAAATCAAAGCACTTGCCAAATCTGAAAAGCGATCCGTCAGTCAACAAATTCTTTTCATAATAAAAGAGTATCTTCTGAAAAGGCAACTCGTGGATGCAGTAAAAATGCCCGCACAGGTTTTACTTGAAATGTCCGGTTCCTGGGAAGATGAAAGAACGCCCACCGAGATCATTGCAGAGCTGAAACAAGCCCGGAAAAACATGCTGCTGAAAAGGGAGGCGTTCTGATGTACCTGCTCGACACGGACACCGTTACTTACAGTTTAAAGGGCCATCCGAAAGTAATGGATAACCTGAAATCGCATCTGAACAATTCCATAAAAATCAGCGTCGTGACCTACATGGAACTTTATTATGGCGCATACAAATCTGAACGCGTCACGGCGAATGCGGCCAGAGTCAAAACGCTGGGATAATCCATTGAAATGGTGCCCATCAATGCTGCTGTCGCCGAAACATTCGGCATGATCAAAGCGCCCTTGAATCAGGCGGCAATCGCCTGGATGATTTTGATCTGGACATTGCTGCGACCGCGCTTGCCAATAATCTGATCATGGTAATCAATAATACCGACCACTTCAGCCGAATTGAAGGATTGAGGATTGAGAATTGGATGCTACTTTCTTGATAGTCGAAAAGCGATTCTATGAGATGGGTACAATGAAAATCGGCATATGTTCCATTGCATTTTCTATCGCCTTGCCGTAAATAAATACGGCAACAATTTTTTTTAAATAATCGCAACCGGAGGGGCGAAAATGGAACAGAACACTTTAATGAATTTCAATAACAAATGGTTTGTCCTGCATCACAATAGCCTATATTATGAAAATCCAAATCTTGTCGGCTTTAGAGACCCAACTGAATGGCTCATGATTAAAACCGGTGATTTGATAGTTTACTACCAAGCAGGAAAAAGACGATTGCGGGGCGTCTATGAAGTAACCAAGTCTGACATCAACATTGATCTGTATTTTGGCAAAAATGAATTTCTGCCCGGAGAGTTGAAACATCAGCATGAACTCAAATTACTTCAACCACTATCAGTAAATTTCAGTCAAAGCAATGCCCAGCGACTTTCGTTCCATAAAACCATCAAGAATCCAACGCGATGGGATAATAGAAGGGTTTTTTCAATCGACAATAATGATTTGGCTTATATTTTATCGCTATAATTCGTAGGAATTTTTAGATAAACCAAGATCACTTGCAATACGCATAGATAACAATCATGGAGAATCACCATGTTTACTGAAATCGGCATCGAAAATTTTAAATCATTCGGGAAAATGCAGCGTATCCCTCTGAAGCCAATTACTCTGCTTTATGGCCCAAACAGTTCCGGTAAAAGCTCACTTCTTCAGTCATTATTGTTACTTAAGCAAACTTTGGAAGAGTCGGGTGACGATAAAATCGTTCTCCTGCCAAAAGGAAATCTTGTTGATCTTGGTGGATATGAAGAATTTATTCATGGTCACAATGTCAAAAAAGAGTTTTCTTTATCAATATCGCTTAAATATTCGTGGGATACGATGGCATGGCACGATGACATTAGACATAAAACTGATCCCACGCTTCAATTTACTTTTATGCAGGATAAATCGGGGGAAATATTACTATCATCTCTCAAAACGAGTGACCGTCTTCATACCGATCCGATTATGGAATGTCAGAATGTCTGGCATTTACCCCATTTAAAAAGTGCAATCCTGAAAAAGAAAGCTGAGTTCGTGCAGAATGGTGAAACTCCATCGGCATTAAATGAATGGCTGTATAATTTAAAGAAGTCTGTGCTAGTTATGAAGCATCTCAATATGACTCATTGGCTTGAAAGGTACAATTGGGAAGGGTACGCTAAACCATCCTTTATTAAGAAAGGGCAAGTAAGAAAGACAATTTACAGTGATTTGTCAAATTCTAGTCATAAAGATATGGAGAATGATCTGGAAAGGTTGCGTAACCATTTAAAAAAAGAACAGGATAAATATGAAAGAGAATACAAAGAAATGGCGGATGAACTTCATCGCTTTGAAAAAGAACTTAATGAAATTGACTTGAAAAAAGATAAATTACCGACATATGAGAAAGCTTGTACGCCAGAAGATATCGACGAAAAAAAGAATCTTCTGATTATAAGAAAAGCAAGAATTCGCCAAATTAAGAAGATAGTAAAATTTATGGAAGCTATTAATGGGTCACTTCTACGTGAGTCCTATGAAAGTATTCAAAAAATCCGGAATTTTCCAGGTAGCAGAAGACTCATTTCTATGTCAAATTGCTTCCCAAAAGAAAAAGTAGATCTCAGCGGTGAAGAATCATGGCTCTTTCAAGATATTCCAGAGTTCGTGGAATTGGGAGAACCAGGTATCAAAACAAATGACATTTATGAAACTCTGAATCCTGCCTATTATTATTTCCCCTTTGTATCATCGCTCCTCAAAGATTATCTGCGTCGCATCATTTACATAGGACCACTACGTGAGTATCCGGAAAGAGTCTATTCTTATTCCGGCAATATTCCCTCAAATGTCGGAAAATCCGGGAAATATACACCGGACATTCTCATGAAAAGAAAAGATCTCGTAGACAAAGTCAATGATTGGTTCAAGCGGTTTAAAATTGGTTATAAGCTTGATGTTGATTCTCTTAAAAGAAATTTATTTGCGTTGATTCTAACCGATATAAGAACAGGTTGTGCGGTTAGCCCAAAAGATGTCGGCTTCGGTATTGGGCAACTTCTCCCCATTCTTGTTCAAGGCGCTCTTTCCGAAAATAAAATTCTTTTCATAGAACAGCCGGAGATTCATGTCCATCCGGCCTTGCAGACTGAATTGGGAAGCTTTATTGCTGAAATGGCTGGCAGACATAAATTGCATGCTGCATGGGGGCCGGCAATGGATGCAGAAGAAGAACTTTACGGAAATCAATTCATCATCGAAACCCACAGTGAACACCTTATCTTACGGCTGCTAAAATTGATTCGCGACACAACAAATGGCGAGTTAAAGGAAGGTGCAAAACCTCTGCGACCGGAGGATGTGGCGATCATTTACGCGAAGCCGACAGAGAACGGTACTGAACTTATGGAATTGCGTATTTCCGAGGACGGCGATTTCATCGACAAATGGCCTGACGGTTTCTTCACGGAACGGGAAAAGGAACTTTTCTGATGATTCATGAGTTTGCTGTAGAACCCGCCGCAATCGATAATTGGAAAGATTTTCGTTTCGTATTCGACCATGTAGGCGTGGAACATGGCAGGCTAATTTCACGATTTCCCCGGAAATGGCCATCAATGGTAATTGAAGCGATTGAACTTAATCCAAAGACACGTGACGTAGAGCGCTTGCGAATTGTTGAAAGATTGCGCAGTTCAGATACCAAGATTGCCAGAATGAACCGGTCTTACGATCCTGAAATGAGTTGGCTGCTGAATGTTCAGGTACAGCAAAAAAAGAATCCGTTCCGTGCAGTGGTTGGCCGTAGCAACGAGATCGATGCCGATAATTTTCTAAACATTTCCGAGCTGGATGACACACACCCTCTTTGGAAAATATCGCACGATGCAGTTGTTCCCCGCAAGGCATGGGATCTGGCCTGTTGCGCTCGCTTGCTGATGCAAATAAGCAGGAAGATCATTATTATTGATCCCAATTTTGATCCCGTCCATGAACGCTTCCTTGAAACTTTCTCTCATTTAATTACCTTTGCTCTTGATCATCATAAACCCGAACGCCTGGAGCTACATGCAGAGTATGGGTTTTTCAAGGAACAGAAAAGAGAAAACGACTGGAAAAGTGATTGTCTCAACAATCTTTCGCCTACGATTCCAGAAGGCTTCTCCATAGAAGTTTTCCAATGGGAGGCGAAGTTTTTGGGAGACAAGCCACATGCAAGATACATCTTAACTGAGTTTGGAGGTATTCGTTACGACTACGGGCTTGATAAAGGAGAAGGGCAAACTACGGATGTATCACTTATAGGTCCAGATGCTTATAAACAGCGCTGGCAAGACTATCAGCTAGAAACCTCTGCTTACCATTTACACGATCATTTCTCTGTCACCGGCAGCAAGAAAATTTAAGACAGGAAAACACAATGAAAAACGCCCGGCAAGAAATAAGTATTTCATTTGCAGGCAATTACGAATACCAGAGCGTAAAGAATGCTCTGGAAAATGATGTAAACTTTGCAGCAGTAAGAAAGATAATTCAAACCTGTAACGATAGTGAAAAATCAATTACATACCTGACCGAAGAAATCACCCCTGAACATAAAGGCGCTGAACGAACAAAAGTCCTTCTGCTGTTCAAAAATCCGCATCCCGATTCTGTGGCGGCGGGGCTTTTCCTCTCGGAGCCGCATTCTAAAGACTTCTGGAAGCGGCTGTTCGAAGTCGATTACAACCGCAGCCTGCTGCCGATGCTGAACCGGCCGGATTGGATTGACAATCTGGCGGATACCTTGTTGACCGGAAAATATGATTCTCCGTTTCTTTATTATTTCCGATGCCTCTATCCCTTTCCAACCAAGCAGTTTTCCGATTTGCAGCAGCTTTTTTCCGGAGCGCCCTTGACCTACAAAAGAGAAATCCTGGACAAGTCTATTATTGAACTGAACGATTATATTGAACGACACGGAATCCGACACATCATTGTCTTCTTCAAGGATGCCATGACAATTATGGGATGCAGGCCGTTGTCCTCGTCAATCAACGCCGTTGCCGCCGCTAAACAGGGCATTGACCAAGTGCTGGCTTCCGGTGATGAAAGCATCTTCTGGAGAATGAACAATGGCTTTCGTCAGGAAACAAAAGACGGCCGCCGGGTTTATCTCAACATGAACACCCGCACCAAAAACCACGGCACACATCTGCCCAAACGCTATTTCACGTATAATCTTGAATTCATTTTGAGAGACATATTGGCAGGCAAAAAGTAACTCTTATTACTTTATTGGTAACTTATTGCACGTCCAAGGCGCTCCCGGAAATTCCTCTGTAAAATATTCCATCTATATTATTAATGGCTTATCTGTGTTTTATTCTTGTGGCACAGATGCTGCTCTTATTGACATCAAAAGACATAAAAGGAGCCTTGATGATTATATCGCTTATCATGATTATTCTGAGCGCATCTATCATCTATCTTGTTACGCCTTGGACAAAAGTAATAGGCCGGCTTTGGTTTGCTCTGGGCACCTGCCTTTTTCAATATACCGTGTTTCATGATGATAGTGTGAGTGGTGAAATATACGGTTTTACTTTCACCAATGATGATCTGTGGCAGAATAAAATGCTTAGAGACTTACAGAAGCCCGCAGTAATGATGGATGATGTGGAGGATGAATAAATGAAGATCTGCAAATTATGCCAAAAAGCATTCGAAGATGATTTAGCCCGCGAGGAAAATCCAGCGGAGGCTATTGGCAATATATTTCTGGAAAATGGCACCGAAGTGGAGGCAAGCGAAATTTGCCCTGAGTGCAAGGAAGACGCAGGTATTTTAATGTTGCTTGGCTTCGGCCAGTAATTGATGGAGAAAGAGGATACGATGATTGATGGTTTCATGAAAGCCAATAACTGGCATGTCGCCGACCGGATGATGCTTCCCAGCCGTAAGGGCAGATATTTCCCCTGCGATGATCTTCAGATTTCCCAGGAATCCGCCAACTTTCTAAAATCATCATTTTCTTCAGGAATATACGGCCATCAAAAAGAGGCGATCAAATCGTCACTGGATAGTGAAAATATCTGCATCACCACGGGAACAGCATCAGGCAAAAGTCTGCCGTTCTACGTCGCGGCAATGGAAAAGCTTGTCGCCGATCCAAAGGCGCGGGTGATTGTCGTTTACCCCCTCAAGGCGCTGGGCAGAGAACAGGAGGAACGCTGGATTTCGTCGCTCCAGAGTGCCGGCATTGACGCCCGCGTGGGTAGAATCGACGGTCAGACGCCAATGCATTTGCGCATGGACATTATGCGGAACTCCCGGGTCCTGATCATGACACCCGACATCATCCATGCCTGGCTTCTCTTCCACGTAAGCGACAAGGCTGTGATGTGCTTTTTGTATAAAACCAAACTCATTATCGTTGACGAAGTTCATTATTATACCGGCGTTTTCGGCAGCAACGCGGCGTTTCTTTTCCGCCGGTTGCGTCATGTCCTGCAACTTATGCGAGTGTTTCCACAGTTTATTACGGCCTCCGCCACCATTGCCGCGCCACAGGATCACCTGCGCAATCTTTTCGGCCTGGAGTTTCGGATCATCGATGCCGGCTGCGACACATCGCCAAGGCAGAAAGTGACCATCCATCTGGCCGATCTGCCGGCCGAAGCGGATCTTTTGACTTCGCTGTCATTATTGATGGACTACGTCGGACGCAAGACCAATCACAAATTCATTGCTTTTGTTGACAGCCGCAAGCAGACGGAATATCTGGCTTCCATCGTTTCGCGCTTTCAGGCTAGAGACACGGAAGACTTTGATCCCAGGCATGACAATCATCTGGAGAATCTCAACATACTGCCATACCGTGCTGGCTACGAAGAGCGTGATCGCAAGCTGATTCAGGAACGGCTGAGCCAGGGAATGCTGGCCGGAATCATCAGCACCAGCGCTCTGGAACTGGGTCTGGACATTCCATATCTGACTCTGGCCATTCTGATTGGTGTGCCTTATTCGGCGACAAGTTTTTATCAGCGCATCGGGCGGATCGGCAGGCATGCGCCCGGCGAGGTTGTCATCGTCAACGGCGGTGACATGCACAGCGCAAACATTTTCCGTAACCCGCAGCAACTGCTCGGGATGCCTCTTTCGGAAGGCGCCCTGTATCTCGAGAATCCCCGAGTGCAATACATTCATGCTCTGTGTCTGGCGAAGAACGGCGGCGAGCATGACCGTGTGTGCGCTTTTTTGGGAATCAAGGAAAGCCAGACGTTCAAGAGTGACATTACTTGGGCCAATGGCTTCCTGGAACTGTGCCGGTCGGAAAGGATCGGCGAGATTTCCCCTGAATTTCAGGCGATGAAAGCACAAGCCGGAGAAGATCCCAATCACACCTTTCCTTTGCGGGATGTCGAACTTCAGTTTCAGGTCAAGCAAAAGCGAGGGGCTGTTGAAGAAGCACGCGGTTCACTGTCATACAGCCAACTGATGCGGGAAGCCTATCCGGGCAGCATCTATTATTACACGACAAGGCCTTATCGCGTCTGCCGGGTAAATATCCACCAGCGGACCGTTGAGGTGCGTCAGGAAAAGAAATATACAACTAAAGCTCAGGTGATTCCGACGCTAGTGTTCCCCAATCTGAGAGAAGGAAACATCTTTGCGGGCAGGCGTTTCGGGGAACTGATTGCCGTGGAGTCGCCCCTCCAGATTAGGGAGTCGATCGTCGGTTACAAGGAGCGTCGCGGGCCGAATGAAACTTCGCGCAGCTATCCTCTTGACCCAACGGGAAACACCTATTTTGATCTACCGCGTTTTACGCGTAATTTTTTCACGACGGGCGTTACCTTTTCACACCCCGCCATGAATCGAAAAAATGTCAGGAACGAACTGATCGCGCAGATGCTCTTCGAAGCTTTTCTGATGGTTCATCCTTTCGAGCGGCGTGACATCCATTTTGCCGCTGATCGCTACCGGGTGGAACGGGGACCGATTAATGAAGGAGCAAAGTTTGTGGCGATCTATGACCAGACGTACGGCAGCCTGCGTTTATCGGCGCGCATTCTCGAAGAACAGACGTTACGTGGAATTCAAGAAAAGATGAATATAGTAATGAAAATCCGTCAGGAGGAAGGCAGTTTGGAGAAGGATTCCGAAACGGCGGCGGCTATGGGCGAAATTCTGGCCTGTCTGGACGAAATGCCTGAGAGCTTCTCTGTAGGCAGGGAGGACACTCCGGCAGATATGGATAGTGATGCCGTGAGAGTTGTTCTTCCAGGCTCAAAAGGTCTGAACCTCCGGAACAACAATGAGGAATTCTTTGTGGAAGATGTTTTTTACAGCCCCCATTCTAAAGGTTTGGCTTATCGGGGATACGATGGGGCCGGTGAAAATGGAAACAATGATGCGGCGAAAACAATTGTTGCGCTTGATTCCCTGATTGAAATTCCCGGTGAGAGCAAAATGGGATTCTATCATCCGGAAAGCGGAGAAGTTATTGCCGCCTAGTCGATCCTTTTTGCCAACTCGTTCTTTTAGGCTGATTGAATTGACCTTTACGCGCGCAGGCCGCTTAACTTTTTCATAGATTATACTCCCGTATCCTTCATTTGATCTTCGATGAATTTCTGCATTTCTTCTTTCTTGGGCAGTTCAAGGAGGTACTTGGAGACAAACAACTGATTGTCCATGCCTGCCAAGGCATACTCGACCAGCGCGTGATTCTTGCCGGTGCACAGTAGAATGCCGATCGGAGGATTGTCGCCTTCGGTCATCATGTTCTTGCGACACCAACTCACATACGTGTTGAGCTGTCCGATGTTTTCCTGACTGAACCTCTCCAGCTTCAACTCCACAAGGACGTGGCACTTCAGAATCCGGTGATAGAAGACCAAGTCGACGAAGCAATGCTCGTGACCGATGAGGATTCTCTTTTGCCTTGTTTCAAAGCAGAAGCCATGGCCAAGTTCAAGAAGAAAATCCTGCAACTTGTCCAGCAGTTGATCCTCGAGGCGTGATTCTGTCATCACCTCCTTAGGCGTGAGTCCGAGAAATTCAAAGACATAAGGGTCGCGGACAGTCAGTCTCGGCTCGAAGACCTCGGCGCCTCGTCGCTCCATTTCCGCCAGTTTATTCTTGTCTTGGGAAAGACCGGACCGTTCGTAATACAAGCTGCCGATTTGCCTTTTCAATTCCCGAACCGACCAGTTGCCCCGGATGCATTCGATTTCATAGAATGCCCGTTTCCACTCATCATCGATCTCAACAAGAAGATCGAAATGGCTGTAGGCAAGACGGTGAAGCAACGACTCTGCATCGGGGTGCAATTGTGGGGACGGCGTCCGCATTTTCTTTTTCTGCACGCCGGGAGGCAGATATTTCCCAAATTGTGGGGACAGCGTCCCCACAATTTGGGGGTAAAGCCGATAAAATCGCAGATAGCGGTATAGTTGCCGCCGGTTGCAGTTGCTGACGTTCAGCTTTTCCAGCCGCAGGGACAACAACGGCAAAAGTTTATCTCCGTAGCTCGCACGATCCGCGCCTCTCAGCTCGTACTCGGCGATGTAGCCTCCGATCAGCCAGTTCCGCAGCGTCAGGCTGACATTTACCGCCTGGATCGCCTGTGTCGCAAGTTCATCATGAGCCAGACGGATCGCGTCGATCAGTTTTTCAAAATCCCATTCCTGCCGGGCGTTGCTTTGCAGTTCTTTCATAAAGGCTTCTCCTCTCTTTTGATCTCCATATTCAGAACGACGAGGCGATTGATCTGGGGTTCCCGTTCGGCCTGTGCGCGAAGTGCGTCTCGCACATTCCGGGGCAAGCCAGCGCGCTTGGAGTTTGTTGCGGGCCGGACGATCAGTCGCAGAACCAAGCATTGCCAGGTTACCGTCTGCACCGAGGTGTAGAATCAAGCGGGACTTGGGTGTTAGCCTGGTCGCATTGACCTTTACGCGCGCAGGCCGCTCAAAAAATGATCCAGGGCCTCCATGTACAGGGATTGATATTCGCCCTTGCCGAGAATGGTTTTTTCCAGCTTCTTGAGCTGGATCACGCCGTTGAAAGTGCTCCAGAGGATGATGGCCTGCCTTCGGGGATCCCCTTTTTTGAATAGTTTTTTGTCGATGCCTTCCTGGATCGCGGCCGTGAGCGTCGATATGCTGGCATTGCCGCGCTCGTCGATTTCTTTCTTCAGTTCGGGGGAAAAGATAGTGTTCGGCGATGTTAAAAAGTAGTTGATGATGTCGAAATAATTTTTGTGTTCTTCGCTGAAGCGCAAATAGGCCTGGGCAACGGATCGGATTTTCTTCTCCGGCGTCGATTTTTTATCGATGGCCTGGTTGATGGTTCGGTACAGCAGTTCCAGCCCCTCCACCTGCAGGGCGGCAAAGATTTCCTCCTTGTCCTTATAATAGAAATAGATGGCGCCGATGCTCAGCTCGGCCCTTTTGGCAATCTGATTGATGGATGTCGCCTTCAATCCCTTTTCCAGCAGAAGCTCTCTGGCCGCATCCAGAATATAGTTTTTTCTCTGTTCTCTTTCTCTTTCCCGTCTTTCCTTGGAGCCCATAGATTAATCCTTATCGTTATTTTTGATGACCGGTAATGGCACTTCCGTTTGCTTCGTGGATCTCATGTCAAACCACGGCTTCTGCTTTTTAAAAGGGCACCAGGCCGCCCGGCAGTATCGAATCGGATCATCAGGCGGTATGGTGATCTTCGGCAGCAGACCTTCCCGCTGATTTTTCACCCAGGCTTCAGCCTCCTCTTTTGAATTTGCGCATCCGGCGCTGTAGGTGGTTCTGCCCCGGCAATGAACAAAACCGTACAGCAGTTCATAGGATTCGGACATGCGTCCCCCAGCCGCTAAAATTCCTCGCCGATTTTCAACAGCACTTTGACGGCCAGGCCGGTGTCGATTCTTTCCCGGTATAGCTCGGGAAGGCGCTCCAGCGGCTCGTAGTCGGAGATCAGCGGCCGGGCGTCAAGTTTGCCTTGGGCCATCCATCTCAGGCACTGAATATTTTCCTCGTGCGTGTTGGAGTTGGAAGCCGTAAGACGAATTTCCTTTAAATTAACCAGAAAAGGCGCTTCCAGGATGATCGGCGAAAAGATCATGCTGATAATGCACACTTCGCCGCCGTCCGCAGCAAGGAGCACGGCGCGGTTGATATTGGCTTTCACGCCGGAGCACTCCAGGATTTTTTGAAAGCCCCCCGGCACCGCGGCAAGCGCCTGCGCGTCCGCATCCTTCTCCAGCGGGTCCAGTGCGTGATCGGCGCCGTAGCGAACGGCGATGTCTCTTTTGGCCTGCACCGGTTCATAAAGAACGATCGGGCCGTAGCCGAGAATTTTGAGAAGCCGCACGGCGCAAAGCCCGATGGGGCCGCCTCCCATCACCAGGACGGAGCCTTTCCGTTCACTGGTGCAATGAATGCCGTGCAGTGCGGCGGCAAAGGTTTCCGCCAGCGCGGCGTTTTGTGAATCGACGCCGTCCGGAATGGGAATCAGCATCTGCGGAAAGACTTTGACGTACTGGGCGAAGCCGCCCGGCAAATCGCCGATTCCGGCGGTCCGCCGGTGCACCCGGCACAGGTGCGGCTTGTCGGAAAGGCAGTTGGCGCATTTTCCGCAGAAAGTAGGTCGAATGCAGACTCTCGTTCCCAGGGGCGGGCCGTCGGCCTCCGCCCCTTTTTCCACGACGACGGCGCTGATTTCATGCCCCAGGATATAGCCGTCGGCCAGATGACCGCCTGCGACCAGAGAATGATCGGAGCCGCAAAACCCCGTATTGGCCACTTTGACCAGCACCTCGCCTCGCGCCACCGAATAATCGGGCACGTCTTCATAGACGAGGCCTTTGTCTTTGCGAAATACAACGGCTTTCATAGATTTTCTTTCTTTTATAACAAGGGATTTCAATCCCTTGCTCTTTCTTGCGATTCCTTGTTTTAATCCTCACATTCCAAAGCAATCTTTTCCACTTTGTCCAGATCCCTCTTGTAAAAAAAGGAGCCGGTAAAAAACAGCAGAGCCGAAATCACGAGAAAAACGGGGATGATCGACATGGCCACCTTGATGCCATGGAGATCGGATATCTTCCCGATCACAATGGGCGCCAGAGATGCCCCCAAAAGATTCTGAACAATCACGCAAACGGAATAGGAAATCGCCCGCAGGCCGGGGTGGATAACTTCCTGCGTGGCGATAATCGCAGCCGGGGCAAACGCGGAGGCCAGAACGCCCATGCCCAGAAGAGTGAGATACTGCGTTTTCCCCTCCATGAAGGAAAAGGCAGTAAAGATGAAGAGGGCATTCAGGATCGTGGTAATCGCCGGAAACAAAAGTCGCGCGCTCGGCCGTTTCCTAAACCACATGTCGGCCAGCCATCCTCCCAGAGGCAGTCCGATAATCGCAAGAATCATGAGCATGCTCACCTTCATTCCCGCTTCGCTCACGGGAATACCCGTCGTCCGGTGAAAATAGGTGGGAAGCCAGACCATGATGGCATTGTTGGCGAAGACACACCCGATAAAGCCGAGATTGGTAAAAATCAGCGAAGGGGTGCTTAAAAATTCCCGCACGATATCCATTTTGCTCATTTTACTGGGACCGGTCTTGCAGGTAGCATCGGTCTTAACCAGCTCTACCGTCTTGTAATCCTTGACGAAGAAAAAAAGGATGGCCACAATCGCCCCGGGGATAGCCACCACGCCGAAGGCGTGACGCCAGCCCCAATGCGCGGCAATGAATCCCCCCAGCCCAATCCCGACGGCTGTTCCGAGAGGAATGGACATATTCCAGAGACCCATCATGCGGGACCGTTTTCCCTCAGGGAACAACCCTGAGAGCATGGCCGTGCCGGCCGGAGCATAACCGGCCTCGCCAATTCCGATGGCGGCCCGGGTCGCGAGCAGTTGGGGAAACGTCTTGGTAAAGGCACAGGCCAACGTGGCCATGCTCCATATAAAGGCCATGATGCCGATGGTCCTTTTCCGGCTCCAGCGGTCCACAAGGATCGAAACCGGAAGCACAAAGGCGACAATGGACCAGTAAACCATCGACACCAGCAATCCTGACTGGGTATCGGTCAGCCCCCACTCCTTTTGAATAAAGGGGAAAAGGGACGTCACGATCATCCGGTCCACGTAATCGAAGAAATACAGCAGAAACAGCAACGCGAAAATATAATAGGTACTTCGCGTAGACAGTTTGTATTCTTTTGGAGAAGCGACGTTATTCATGGGACCTCCTTTGTATTGCACAACCGGTTTGACCCGTCATCACGATCAGAGTGATTAATTGCATTTGTATCCGCCGAGATTGGCCAGGGCTACGCTGCCGGGGCTGATCACGGAAGGATCCACCTTGACATTGATGCAGGCGGTTTTTCCGGAGGCAAAAGCCGCTTCCAGCGCGGGTTTGATGTCTTCGGGCTTTTCCACCATGGCGCCGAAGCCGCCCAGGACTTCCACCATCTTGTGGTAATCCACCCAGCCCAGCTCCGTGCCGTTGGGAATGTTGTGCCCCAGCCTGAGCGTCTGGCTGTGCGCGATCATCCCCCAGGACTGATCGTTGCCGATCACGACGACGATGGGCAGTTTCTTGCGGATCGCCGTGTGAAATTCCATGAAGTTGAAGCCGACTGATCCGTCGCCCATGATCAGCAGGACGCGCTTGTCCGGATTTTTGAGTTTGGCCGCGTTGGCATAGGGAATGCCGACGGCCAGACAGCCGTAAAGGCCGTAGTCCAGATACGTGCCGCCCTTTTTGACGGTTCTCGTCATGCCCATCCAGGTGGACGTATCTCCTCCGTCCGCGACGACAATGTCGTCCTCGCGGTTCATGAATTCATTGACCTCTTTGGCCAGACGCATGGGATGCATGGGCAGGGTCTCGCATTCCCACATGGCTTTGGCGTCTTTTTTGCCGGCATCATGCGCCGCCCGGACGGTATCCACCCAGGGTGAATACTGTTTTTTCAGCGTGTCGCCGATTTTTTGTTCATCCAGGACGGTGTTGAGCTCTTTCAAAAACGCCTTGATGTCGCTGACGATGCCGAGATCAATCGTGCGGTTGCGGCCGATCTCGTCGGCGGCGATATCGACCTGAACAAATTTGGCTGTCGATGGGAAAATTTCGCCGAAGATGTAGAAGAGACTCAACCGCCCGCCCAGGAAGAGCACCAGGTCGGTCGTCATCAGGGTGATCATGGCCGAACCCGGCCGGATGGCCAGGGAGCCTTCAAAACACAGGGGATGCGTATCCGGCACCACGCCGCGGCCCGCGCCCGCCGTGTAAATCGGAATGCCGATTTTTTCGACGAATTCGAGGATTTCCTTTTCCGCGTCCGAATACCACAGGCCGCTGCCTCCGATGACGATGGGATTTTTGGCCGCTTTGAGAAGATCGACAACCTTCCGGGTGTTTTCGCGGTCAACCGGCTTGGATGAAAGGGTTGTGCCGGGCTTCTTGACCGCGGCCATATCCACTTTGGCGTTCAGAATGTTGCAGGGAAACTCCAGATAAACCGGTCCCGGTCGTCCGCTCATGGCCGCGCGAAAGGCCATGTCGATATACTCGGGAATGCGTTCCGGCATGTAGCAGACCAGCGCTTTTTTCACCATCGGTTCGATGACGGGAAGCTGGGTCATGTCCTGCAGGTCCAGCTTTTCAACGCTGTCGAGTCCCACGCATCCGGAAATCAGAATCACCGGCGCGTTGGACAGCCTTGTGCTGGCGATGCCGGTGAGCGCGTTGGTGAATCCCGGGCCGGCCGTGACCATCGCCACCGCGGGTTTGCGGTTGATCCTGGCCCAGGCCTCGGCCATGAAGACCGCCGCCTGCTCATGGCGCACGTCAAAGATGGTGACGGGTGAGTTTTCCAGAAACTGGTAAATGGGCGTGATGTGCCCGCCGCTCAACGAAAAAACATAATCCACGCCCCGTTCGACCAGGGCGTCCGCAACGAGCTTGCCGCCGATAATGTTGTCCATAATATATCCTCCTAAAACAGGTTTATTGTTCATTGTGCGCAGGGAACGGTCGCGACGGTTCCCTACAGTTCCATGCACTGGCCTCCATCAAGGTTGACGGCCTGTCCGGTAATGTACCGGGAGGCGTCGGACGCCAGAAAAGCAACCAGGTCGCCCGCGTCGCGGGGCAGGCCGATATATCCCAGCGGGATGGTCTTGCACATTTCCTTTTCCCTCTCTTCGATCGTTGTGCCGAAAAAGGACGCCTCCAGGCCGAATCGCCATTTTTCCAGATCCGTGGCAATCTGTCCCGGACAGATCGCGTTGACCCGAATCCCGCCCCCGCCCAGTTCTTTGGCCATGACTTTGGTCAGCATGATGACGCCCGCCTTGGCCACGGCGTAGGCGCTGTTGAAGATGGGAGGCACCTTGCCGGCCCGCGAGGCCGTGTTGATGATCGAGGCAGGTTTGCCCGCCATCAGGGGCAGAACGGCCCGCGACATGCGAAAAACGGAAAACAGATTCACATCGATCGTTTTCATCCAGGCCGCTTCGTCGTAACCCAGCACCGTGTTGGGAACGCCGAAGGACGCTCCCGCGTTGTTGCAGAGAATGTCGATATGATCGAAGCTTTTTTTGATGGTCTCCACCATTGCGCCGATGGCCTGGTTGTCCGCCACATCGACGGCGACGGCCAGGGTGCGGACAGCATATGCTTTGGCCAGCTCCGAAGCGATGGCTTTCATGTCTTCGCTGACGACCGGCTGCAGGGGGCTTTCCGGCGCGGGCGGCGCGCCCAGATCGGCAATAATCACATTGCAGCCGCAGGAGGCCAGCTTCTCGGCGATGGCGTAGCCGATGCCGGTTTTTTTGCCGGCCCCGGTGACCAGGGCCGTCTTGCCTTTCAAATCATTATAAATCATCGCTTCCTCCTTCATCGACCCAGCGGCGATGGTCCAGATGGGCGTACTTGGACAGGAAGCGCGTGGGCAGGGCCAGCGCGTCCTTGCGGAAAGGCGGCGCAAGCTGCTTGCCGTCCACCAGAAATTCAAGCACGGTGGGCTTGCGGCTTTTCAGGCAGGTTTGGAAGGCTTCCCGAATATCCTGCGAACGGCTGACCTGCATCGCATGGGCGCCCATCGCTTTCGCTACCGGGACAAAGCTTTCCGGGTTGGGAATATCGACGCCGATAAAACGGTTATTGTAGAAGTCCACCTGATTTTTGGCCTCCGCGCCCCACCACATGTTGCGAAAGACGCAGGCGATCACGGGCAGGTTGTGCTCTACGGCGGTGCTGACTTCATGAAGGCTCATTCCCCACGCGCCGTCGCCGATGATGGCGATCACCGGCGCTTTGGGGCGGGCGATCTGCGCACCCAGCGCCGCGGGGTAGGCAAAGCCCGTGTTGCCGAAGGTCAGCGCCGCGATATGCCGGCGCGGATGGTTGAATTTCAGGTAGCTGTTGGCCGTCGAAGAGACATTTCCGATATCGGTGGTCACGATGGCGTCATCCGGCAACGCCCGCGACATTTCCAGAAGAACACGGCGCGGGTTCATGGGATTGCCGTCCACCATGGCCAGATCAACAATTTCCTTTTCCCATTTCTTTCTTTCCCGGGCGACGGCCGCCAGGCGCTTCTCGTCCGGCTTGCGCCTGCCGTCCATCGCTTTCAGGCGCTTCAGAATTTCCGCGGAGGCTTCTTTTGCGTCGCCGATGATGCCGACTTCAATGGGATGCGTCCGGGCGATGTGCTTGGGATTGATGTCCACCTGGATGATCTTCGCGTTTTCCGGGAAGTAATTGATGTCGTACTGCGGCAGCGTTCCAAAGACGGAGAGCCGCGTGCCGATGGCCAGCATGACGTCGGCCTTGGCGAGCGTCTTCATGGCCGCCTTGGAACCCATGTAGCCGATGGGTCCCACGGACAGGGGATGATTTCCGTAAAACGCGTCATTGTGCAGATACGTCACCGCTACCGGTGCCGTCAGATGTTCGGCAATGGCTTTAACAATATCCAGCGCGTCGGCATCCACCACGCCCCGTCCGGAAACGATGACCGGGTTTTTCGCTTTGGACAGAAGCTCGGCCGCCCGGTTCAGCTGTTCCATGGAGCCGCAGCCGCGCGCGTCCACACGGTACTGCGAAGGCTTTAGAATCTTTTCTTCCAGTTCGCCGTAGAAATAATCGCGGGGTATATCATACAGAACGGCGCCCCGGTCGGCGTAGGCAATGCGGAAAGCGGTGCGCAGACAGTCGGCCGCCCGTTTCGGATGGGGGACGCGAACGACGGCTTTGGTGACGGACTTGAAAACCGACATCTGATCGCATTCCTGGAACCCGTCCCAGCCGATGGTCGGCGTTCCCGCCGAAGGCGAAATGATCACCAGGGGTGTGTGGCCCATATTGGCCGCCGCCACCGATGTAACCATGTTGGTGATGCCGGGGCCGTTCTGGCCCGTGACGACCCCGCAGCGGCCCGATATACGGCAATAGGCGTCTTCCATGTGGGCCGCGCTTTGTTCGTGACGCACCGGAATGAATTTAATTCCCGCCGTCGGGAAAAGGTCCAGCATGTCCATAAAGGCCGAACCCACGATGCCGCAGACGTGGTCCACGCCTTCGGCCAGCAGGGTTTCGACAATTGCCTCGCTGGGTGTCATTTTAACTTTTTTCATCTTTTTACCTCCAAAGTATTCTATTTTGACTCCTGCCGAAAATTTCTTTTTTTAATGGATCATTTTGTCAACCGCCGGGCCGCAGGGGGAGCCATCCGTGCCGCCGCGCACATGGACAAAAATTTTGTAAAAGACCGTGAGAAGAAAAAATCCCGCCGCCCAGACGCCCAGAGTGATCGTGATCTCCGGCCCTGTCGGGTGGTATTCGGTGATCGCTCCCAGCGGAGACGGAATAAAGCCGGTAATGACCAGGCCCAGACCCTTCTCGATCCAGAGCGAAACAAAAACGGCGATGCAGGCCAGGGCCAGCCAGACCTCATTCCGGCGAACCCCGGGAAGGATCAGCATGACAAAAGCGGCAATCGATAGAACGGCAAAGATCCACATCCAGGCAACAAGGTTGTGATGCCCTTCCAGCCCCATGAAGAGGTACTGAAAATGATGCATATGCTCCGGAATCTGACTGTAAAACACCGTAAACATCTCCACGCCGACAAAGAAGATGCTTACGGCCAGCGCGTAGGCGACGATCTTCGCCAGCGCCTGGATTGCTTTTTCTCCCGCGTCGAATCGCCCCCAGCGCCGAAGAATCAGGCAGACCAGGATGAGGAGCGCAGGCCCCGAGGCAAAAGCGGAGGCCAGAAAGCGGGGCGCCATGATCGCGGTGAGCCAGAAGCTCCGGCCGGACAGACCGGCGTAAATGAAAGCGGTGACGGTATGAATGCTGATCGCCCAGGGAATCGACAGGTAAATGACCGGTTTGATCCAGCCGGGCGGCGGAATTTCTTTTTTTGTGCAGGCCAATATGACCCAGCCGGTCACGAGGTTGATGAGCAAATAGCCGGAAAGGACAATCATGTCCCAGAAGAGAATGGACGAGGGCTGCGGATGCAGAAGCACGTTCATCACGCGGGCGGGCCGGCCGAGATCGACGAAAACGAAAAGAATGCACATGACGACGGCGGCAACGGCCAGCAACTCGCCCAGGACGGTGATTTTGCCGAACGCCTTGTAGTCATGCAGATAGTAGGGCAGCACCAGCATGACCGCCGAGGCGGCCACGCCCACCAGAAAGGTAAACTGGGCGATATAGAGCCCCCAGGAAACGTCCCGGCTCATCCCCGTGATGCCCAGACCGTAATCGAGCTGGCGCAGGTAGAAGAAAAATCCGGCGCAGCCGACAAGGATCAGACAGGCGATCCAGATCCGGTACCTCAGGCTGCCGTGTAAAGCTTTTTCCAGCATAGCGTCCTCATAACAAATAGTAAATCTGCGGGCCGGTGCCCAGGTGCACACGCCTTTGCAGGCTGAAACGCGTCTTCAAAAGACGCCGGATTTCCGAGCGGGGATTCTCCGCGTCGCCGAAGGTAAGCGCTTTTTGCCGGCACGCCTCCACGCAGGCGGGCAGCGTTCCTTTGGCGAGCCGCTCCTCACAGAAATTGCATTTTTCCACGACGCCTTTGGAACGGGTCGGAAAGTCCGGATTGATTTTAGCGATACATGGTCTCGGGTCGCGGTAATTCATGCTCCGCGCGCCGTAGGGGCAGGCGGCCATGCACAGCCGGCATCCGATGCAGCGGTGGTAGTCCATCATGACAATGCCGTCGGGCCGCTGAAACGTAGCCCCGGTCGGGCACACGCGGACGCAGGGCGGATTTTCGCAGTTATTACAGAAAACGGGAGGACGGAGCTTTTGCAGCTTCTCGCCGGAATAGGCGTTCTGTTCGCCGGGAAAGACCGAGGCAAAAGACTCTTTCCAGATCCATTTGATTTCGTCCTTGGGATTGCCGAAGTCCGGTACATTGTGAATCGCGTGACAGGCGGCGATGCAGTCGGTGCAGTCCGCCGTACACTTTGTCAGATCCACCGTCATGGCCCAGCGTCCGGCCGCAAGCGCCTTCTTGAGCGCAAGGCCCTGCCCCGGAGGAATCACGATGACGTCTTTGGCCCAGGCCGGGACAAAGATCGCGGGCGTCATCATCGTCAGTGCGGACGCTCCCGCGATTTTCAGAAAGTCTCTGCGGCTCGACGTCATTTTTTCACCTCCGCGGGAACGATGTGGCAGTCAAAGCAGGAGGGAGCCGCGCCCACGTAATGGTGGCAGCGGTCGCAGAAATGCTCCTTGTTGCTGTGGCACTGAAGGCAGCTTCCGGTGAGGCTCTTTTCGAACGTCCGTCCGTCATTTGCCGTGTACACTCGCTTTCCTTCGCGGACGGCTTCATCGCGCCAGGCCTGGAGCATTTTCATGTGGTTGGCGCGCATGAAGACGGCGTCCTCGACGCACTTCTTGTCCGCCAATCCGGCGATCTCAGGCGTCTCCAGGCTGAGAACGGGCGGGGCCGTCTTTCCCTTGCCGTACCAGAAGGGAAACGTGACCGCGATTGCAAAGATCGCCAGTCCCAGAAGTATCAAGCCCCATTTATGTTGTTTCATCTTCATACATTCCGTAATATGCTTACGTTCAGCGACGAGCTGCGAGCTGAACCCTATCCACCATTCACCATCCACTAACCACTATCGCCTAACCCCATCGCCGTATTTTCACCCTCCCCCTGCCCCTCCCATCAAGGGAGGGGAGTCTAAACGACGTGTTCCTTCTGCTTGTACCCTTCAGGGTATCAAAAGAGGGGGCATCTGTAGTTTCCCCTCTCCCCTCGTGGGAGAGGGTCAGGGTGAGGGGGCTCATATCGAATCCCCTCTTAAATCGGTGGTTCTCTCCTTTTCGCCTTTCATCACCAGGGCGTTGGCCAGCAGTTCATGAACGCCCATGACCGTGACGCCAGGCACCCAGTAGTCCATCAGAGGGGGGAGCGTGACGCGGTCGATGGCACAGATGCAGCCCAGGCGGTTGACGCCGTGCTTTCGAACGACATCCCGAACGGCCATGGCACGGGGCATGCCGCCTCGCATTCGCATCTCCATATTCTCATCATTTCCGAGTCCGGCCCCGCCGCCGCAACAAAATGTTTTTTCCCGAATGGTATCCTCGGCCATTTCATAGAAATGGTTGCAGGACTTTTGAATGATGTAGCGCGGCTCTTCAAACAGCCCCATGGCCCGCGCCGGATTGCACGAATCATGAAATGTCAGCCGGATGTGATCGTTGCGGGACGGATCGAGCTTCAGTTTTCCGTTTTTGATCAGGTCCGCCGTGAACTCGACAATGTGCACCATTTTGGTCGAGCGCGCATTTTCAAAGCGCGTGCCCGTAATCGGGGAGACGGGCTCTTCGAGAAAGTCCGCCGGACCGTTCATGGTATCCATGTACTGGTGAATGACCCGCCACATGTGGCCGCACTCTCCTCCCAGAATCCATTTGACGCCCAGGCGTTTCGCCTCCGCGTAAATCTTGGCGTTGAGGCGTTTGACCATCTCGTGGGAGGTGAACAGGCCGAAGTTGCCTCCTTCAGAGGCATAGGTGCTGAACGTGTAGTTGAGGCCGATTTCATGGAAGAGCATCATGTAGCCCATGCAAGTGTAAGTTCCGGGATCGGCAAAATAATCACCGGACGGCGTGACAAAAAGAATGTCGGCGCCTTTTTGGTTGATTGGCACATCCACGCGGACGCCGGTGCGATCCTCGATGTCGTCCGCCAGAAACTCCAGCATGTCCTTGATGCCGCCCGGCTGAATGCCCAGGTGGTTCCCGGTCCGGAAGCAGTTGGCCGCGGGCTCCAGCACCCAGTTGATGCTGCAGCCGATCAGGTTGAGCAGTTCGCGGCCGATCATGGTAATTTCCGCCTGATCGATCCCGTAGGGGCAGAACACCGAGCAGCGGCGGCACTCCGTGCATTGGTAAAAGTAGTAAAACCATTCCTTGAGTACATCGACCGTCAGGTCGCGCGCGCCCGCGAGCGTCCCGAAGCACATCCCCGCCTTTGTGAAGTAGCGGCGGTAAACGGACCGGATCAGCTCGGCGCGCAGGACAGGCATGTTTTTCGGATCGCCGGAGCCGATGTAGAAATGGCACTTGTCCGCGCAGGCGCCGCAGCGCACGCAGATGTCCATAAACAGGCGGAAGGAGCGGTATTTTTCGAGCCGCTCTTTCATGCCGTCAAGAATGATCTGTCGCCAGTTTTCCGGAAGCTTCCAATCGGAGTCGGATGGCTGCCAGGCCCGCGGATTGGGCATGTCCAGGGCCGCCAGATTCTTTGCGGCGGCAGCGTAGCTCCACGTTCCCGGACGGAAATCGACCGGAGTTTTCATCCAGGCGGTGGCCGGCGGCTTGTATCCGATCTTCATCAGTTCTTCCGGTTTGGGAATTTTCGCGAGCGACATGGCTACTCCTTCTCCACCGGCAGGCCGGCCGCTTTCATTTTATCCCGGAACTCATCTTCATATTCTTTATAGGTGTGTACCTTCACAGGGGTGTTCCAGGGATTGATATGACGCAGGCTGCGATTGTTGTTGATCATGTTGCGCGTCGGGCTCATAAAAATGCCGCCAAGATGCATCAGTTTGCTGAAAGGCAGCCAGGCAATCAGGATAAAGACGAAACAAAGGTGCATGTAAAGGATGACGCTTCCGTCTTTGGGCGCAACCGGCGCAAACGTTGTCCAGCCCATCGCCATGGTCTTCACGGCGTTGAGATCAACCGGAAAGAAATGGCGCATCAAAAGGCCGGTTGCCGCAACGGCCGCAATCAAAAGCAGTGCGAAATAATCGGCAAACAGTGAAATGTAGCGCACCTGCGGCAGGACCGCCCGCCGCAGGAAGAGAAACGCCAGTCCCGCAAGCAGCGTTGCGTCGCTCAAATAAAGCGCCGGAACGCCGATTTCCAGAAAGCCGTCCAGCGCGGAAAGACCCGTCACGGCGGGAAGAACCGGTTCGGTGAAAAAGCGCAGATGCCGAAGGACGACGACCAGAAGCGAGCCGTGAAACATCAGCCCGAAAAACCACAGCCATTTGGCGCTGCCGTAAACCGGCCGGCCGTCCACGATTTCCGTTTGCGAATTTCTGAACAAAGAACGAAACAAAAAGATTTCTGCGGCCATCCGGCCGATCGCGCCCAGCGGCCCCGCGGGATTATCCAGTGGATTGCTTTTGATCCAGGGCAGGCTTTTCCCCTGGCCGCAAGTCGCGGGAATGCGAAAGGGAACGGGAGCTTTCGCCCACCGGATAACGCGGTAAACAAAACCAGCCAAAAACAGACCAAACGCCGCATAGGGAAGAATCCTGAACCATCCGGGCGCGTCCGCCCGCCCGGCCGCCGCGGCCGCAAGGGCGATTGCCAGAATCGCGATGAAGGACAGCAAAATGTTCACGCTTTGTTTCATTTCATTTGCCCGTTTTCATTTCCATGACGGCTCCTCGCCGAAATGGATGATCGGTTTTTTCATTCCTTCGAGCGCGTTGACCATCAGTTCAACCAGACCGCCGTAATAAAGATGGCTTCGTTCTTCCGCATGATAATAGGCGATCATATCGCGGATGGCGCCTTTGCAGTTGGAGCAGGGAGCGCAGACGTACTTGGGCGTTTCCGCCGGCTCGCTTTCAAAAGCTTGGAGGATCTGCAGAAACTTCTTTCTGGAACTGACGAGGTTGCGCCACTCGGCAAAATTGTATCCCGACATGATGGCAAAACCGGACCCGCCACCGCAGCAGTAGTTGTTCACGCCGTGCGGCGTCATTTCCCGGAAGCGCGGAGCGATTTTTCCAAGGATTCTTCTTTGCGGCGCCACGATGCCCATCGACCGGACGACATTGCAGGGATCATGCAGTGTGACGGGAAAATCATTCTTTTGCGGATTAAACGTCAGTTTTCCGCTCATCACGATATCCTCAAGCGTCACCAGCGCCGACTCCCGCGGAATGTTCAGGTCTCCGGTCAGCAAACGGTCGGCAACAACCGTCAGTGCCTTGTGCGCATGGCCGCATTCACCCAGGACGATCTTCTTGACTTTAAGCCGACGGGCAATGTCGGCATGTTTGACGGCCACACGAGCAAATTGAACGTCGTCGTACCAAAGGCCGTAGTTGACGGCGTCGTAGCCGGCCGCTTCGGACGACAGCGTCCAGGACAGCCCCGCCGCCTGGAAGAGGATTGCAAACGCTCCGACGTTTTCCGGCCAGGCCAGCATTTCGCCCGCGTTATGCAGAAGCAGAATATCCGCTCCTTGCACGTCCCAGGGGATTTCGACTTTGCAGCCGGTGATCTCTTCCATTTCTTCCTGAATGAATTCGACGCTGTCTTTTGCCGCCAGCGGATTCATGCCCGTCGAAGATCCGGCCCGCAGATGCAGAACGGTCCCCTTCTCGTGAAGTTCTTTGGGCGCGATGCCCATCTCCTGAGAAAAGAGCTTGCGGATCTCGTGCGCAATGAGACCGTTGTCCACGCCGATGGGGCAAACGGACGCGCAGCGCCGGCACAGAGAGCAGCGGTAGGAAAGTTCCGCGAGGCGTGCGATGGCCTTCCAGTTCAAGTCGATGTCGCCGGTCCATTTTGCCGTTATTCTTCCACCCGGCTTGAGATATTTTTTATAGATCCGGCGCAGCACTTCGGAGCGGAAAATCGGCCGGTAAATTTCCTGCCGTCCGCTCATTTCAAAAACGGGGCAGGCCTCCGAACAGGTCTGACACCGGGCGCAATGCTCCATGGACAAAAGCAGGGGCTGCAGGAAGGTCCAGTTATTTTCCTTCTCAAACAGTTTTTTCAGGCCGGCAAGAAATCGGCGTACCAGTTCCTCTTCTTCTTGCTTGTTTGCGGGCTCGGCAATGCCGATAGCCAGCGTGTCGTCGGGCGACGTTTCGAGGCCTTTGATCTTCTCCGCCGCCAGAGGCTTCAAAACGGCCTCGTTGAAGTCCTCGTAAGGCGGCGGCAGCGGTGCGAGATCGCCCGGTTCAATGCGGCACAGGCCGGCGGAGCCTCTTGAGATATCGGCGGGCGTTATGCGGTCTTTCATTTCATCTCCTTGGGCCCCGCCGAAGCGATATCCTGCCAGGTTTTCTTTCCGTCCGCGTCAACGTGCGCGGCTTTCCATGTCGGCCGGTACTGCAGATTCCTCCGTATGGCCGATGCGATGGGTGATCCGGGAGTGTTCGGCGAATCGTCCCATTTCACCTTGTGATACAAAAAAAACTTCATGAACATGTGCGATAGATGCGTCAGCGGAATATAGGCCGCAAGAAGCGAGCCCAGCAATATCGTAAGAGCTCCAAAGAGGCTTTGTCCGGGAACGTAGGCGGGAGCGGCCGCGCCGGCGGTCAGCAGGCCGAGCACATAAAGCCTGGCCGCGGGGAAGCAGGGATCGACCGCCAGCGCAGAGAGAAGGGCACAGACAAAAAACAGCAAAATAAAGACGAGATTGAAATAATCGGCCGGCGTTGCATAGGCCCGGAGATTCCGGTCGGCAAGGCGTTTGTACAGCATGCCCAGGGACCCGGCGGTGCCGGCCAGGATGCCGATCCACCCGGCGGCGGCGATCAGCACATTGATGATCGATGAAACAGCGCTGTCTTCGGCAAGCCCCAGCAAAAACAGGACGGCGGACAACAAAAGCAGCGCAAAAACCACCAGCATCAGGTACATTCCCGCGTGAAAGGGAAAGGAAAACAGCCACAGGTTCCGATTTTCCTTCCACAAGCCCCGCATGAGCCCGATTTCCGGCGCCATGTAAAGAAGTTCGTTCACCGGTGAGCGCTCCCGCTTTTTCTTCCACCAGTTCAGCTCTTCCATGTAAGAACCGCCGTAAGCCGCCTTATTTGCCGGTTCGTGCTGCACCGGGTAGATTTCCCAGCGCACATGCACGGGAAGCGTCAGCTGCCGGTATACGCGGCAGGCAACGGCAACCAGAAAAATGACCGTGCATAAGTATGAAAAAATATAAAATCCCATATCAATCCGTCAGTTTAATATTTCTTTTCCAAATCAAGATGATACCGCGGCGGCAAGGAGGAGGCGCCGGAGGCGTATTTTTAACACGTCGAGGACGCCGACAACGCAGCCAACAAAGGTAGCGCTTGATTTCGGAAAGAAATCAAACGCAGCCCGTCGGCTTGGACAACCCCGCCAGTTTGCACGCTCCCTTTGCCGGTCCGGTCGGGAAAAGTTCATAAAGCTTCTTCATATCGATCCCGTTGTCCTTGCAGACTTTGCGCACCATCGGGGCGATGCCGAACTTCGCAAAATAGTCGCGCAGGTAGTTGATGATCTTCCAGTGCTCTTCCGTCAGCGGTCCTTCAATGTCTTCGGTGTGCGCATAGGCCTGCGCGAATTCTTCGTTCCATTTATCGAGTTCCTGCAGAAACCCGTCTTCGTCCACTTCGTAAATTTTGCCTGCTAATTCGATCTGCGGCATGGTTAAAACCTCCTCATGATATTTATCGTGCATTCTTCGTTTCGTTTTTCTTCGCGGTACTGAAAGGCTTTGGCGATCATGGCCTTTGCCCATTCAGGCGTTCCCAGCGCATGCACGTGGGTAAAGCCGGCCAGAATATTTTTCCGGCACAGCCCTTCGCGTTGTCCGTCGAGCCCCGTCCCCTTGAGGACGCGAAAAGCGGTGTGCGTTTCCTCCTGGCGGCGAGACAGAATCCGGCCATAGCGGAATTCGTGTCCGTTAATCGTCGTCCCGACGGGAAAGAAAGGGTTTTCCGCGTCGGCGGCAAGGGTAGTGTAACCGTGCCCCTGCGGTTTCGCTTCCATGCCGAACGCCACCGGCAGAGCCCCGGTCATGGGATACCGCTTGCCGCCGACTGTCAGGGATTCTCCCAGGTAGAGAAATCCGCCGCACTCCGCGTAAATCGGCAGGCCGGCTTCGGCCGCCTGTTTGAGGCAGAGGCGGAACGGTTCGTTCGCGGCGAGCCTGCCGGCGTGCGTTTCCGGAAATCCTCCCCCGATGTAAAGGGCGTCAACGGGCGGCAGCTCCTCATCGTCAAGCGCGCTGATCCGGACGACCCGTGCGCCCCGGTCGGCGAGCGCTTCGATATTTTCCGCATAATAAAACTGAAACGCCGCGTCCGAAATCACGCCGATGGTGACGGGAGGGTCCATGTCCCTCACGGACGGAGCCGCTTTCGGAAACGCTCCGACCTTCCAGGGCGGCGCGCTTCGCGCGATCTTCACCAGGGACGGAATGTCCAGATAGTCGCGGGCGATGGCGCCGGCCGTGTCGAGCGCCTGCTGAACATCGGCGTGCTCCGCGGGGGGAATCAGGCCCAGGTGCCTTTGGACAAAGGGCAGATCCGGCAGACGCGGGACGGTCCCATAGACCGGAAGCCCGGTGGATTCTTCAACGGCCCTCCGGATCACGGACGCATGGCGTTTTCCGTTCACCCGGCTTAAAATCACGCCGCGGATGTCAACCGCGGGATCAAGATGCAAACAGCCCAGCACCATCGCCGCCGCCGTACGCGTGACTTTGTCGCAGTCTACAATCAGGATAACCGGCGCATAGAGCAGTTTGGCCAGTTCGGCGGTGCTGAATTCGCCGGCGGCGTTGACGCCGTCAAACAAACCTCGGTTGCCTTCGATCAGAGAAAAGGTTCCTTCCGCGGCATGGCGCGAAAAAGATCGGACCACCTGCCTGGCTCCCATGAGATACGTATCCAGATTGTAGCAGGGACCGGATGCCGCCCGGCCAAGCCAGGCGGCATCAATATAATCCGGTCCCTTTTTGAAAGGAGTGACCATCAGGCCCTGCCGGCGCAGAGCGACCGTCACAGCCAAAGAAAGGGTGGTCTTTCCCGCGCCGCCCCGCAGGGCGGCCATGATGAAGCGCGGGCGTTGTTGATTCATATCCGTTACCTCTTGTAAAACAGTCCCTATTCCTTTGGAAAGAATTCCGTCAGGATGAGGTACGTCGAGCTGCCGCTCGACCAGTACTTCAGCACTTCCTCGTCGAGGAGTTCCTTCACGGTGTTTTGAATGGCGTGGCGGTCCTCGCCGGGCAGCCATTTGGTGACGTCCCGAATGTAAAACATTTTTTTGTCGCCCTTCGATTTTTCGCGAAACAGCTCCGTAATTTTCGCCTTCAGATCATCACTCATGGCTACCTCCATTTAAACTGGGCGGACGTCCGGAAAGTTTCCGTCGCCAGATCAAAGTCATCGATATGCTGATCCGTAAACGGAATGCCCGTCAGGCTGAAGAAACGCTCCCAGCCGACGCGCTCGATCCATTCGCCGACGCGCTCGTGTTTCCGGGCGTGGCTCGCATAAACCTCGATGATGTTTTTTACCGCGTTCACCACTTCCGGCCAGCGCGGCGGGTTGTTGGGCAGGAAGGGAATCGCCAGCTTGGAAAACATCGGAGCGCTCCTCGCGTTGGAAACTTTGCCGCCGACCCAGATGGAGATGCCGTCATTGTCCGGATCGGCAATCGGCATGGCCGGGCAGACGGTGTAGCAGTTGCCGCAGTACATGCACTTCTCCTCGTTGACGGTCACGGTCTTGTTTTTCATGTCGCCCCGGATCGCGCCCGTCGGACAAGACGCCACCGTGGAGGGAATTTCGCAGACATTCGGCACGCGCGAGTTGTCGGTCTTGGGAACCGTCCGGTGAATGCCCAGAATGGCGATGTCCGAGCAGTGGACCGCACCGCACATGTTCAGGCAGCAGGCCAGGGCAATCCGGACATGCGCCGGCAGCTTGGCCTCCACAAAGTGATCGTAAATTTCATCCATCAGCGCTTTGACCGGACCGGAAGCATCCGTGGCCGGGGTATGGCAATGGACCCATCCCTGCGTATGAACGATGTTGGAGATCGAATGTCCCGTGCCGCCCACGGGATAGCCGCGATCCTTCAGTTCCGCGATCAGCGGTTCGACCCTGTCCTTGTCATCGAGAAGAAATTCAATGTTGTGACGGCTGGTGAAGCGCAGATAGCCGTCGCAGTATTTTTCCGCGATGTCGCAGATTTCACGGATGTGATCCGTTGAAATCAACCGGGGCGAACCGGCGCGCACGCTGTAGAGCGTTTCTCCCGACTTCGACACATGCATCAGGACGCCGGGCTTCAGGATTTCATGGTAGAGCCAGTCCCCGTAATTTCTTTCGATTACGGGAGGCAGCATCGTTTTATAGTTCGGGGGGCCGATATCAGTTCTTGCCGCCATTTTACTTCACCTCCTTTTTCAGATCTTCGGGCCAGAAGAACACGTAGGGATTGGTTCTCGGCGCTTTAACCATCTGGGGCACGGCGGGAAGGTCCACGGCTTTCAAAAAGACACGCATGCCCAGGCGCTGGATCAGCTCACCCAGCCGTTCGCGCGATTTCGCGTTCTCGTCCCACCAGTCCTGGATCCGTTCGATCAGATTCTTCAATTCGTCATAAGGCGGTTCCAGCTTTATGAACGGGACGATCACCCAGGAGAGCAGGGCGCCCCGGACAATGGGCGCTTTGCCGCCGACCAGAATGGACGCGCCTCTTTCCTTCCCCGGCCGCAGGGCTTTCGGCATCAGATTGATGCAGTGCATGCAGCGGGTGCAGTCTTCATCGTATATCTTCAGCTCTTTGCCGTTCCATTCCATGCACCGGGTGGGGCACAGATCGCAGACTTCCTTTTGGATGTTGATGCTTGAGGCGTAGGCCAGGACTTCTTTCTGATCAACCTGAATGTCATCTTTCCAGGTTCCGATGACCGAAAGGTCGGAGCGAGCGATTGCGGCCACGCAGTCGTTGGCGCAGGCGGAAATCTTGATTTTGAATTTGTAGGGAAACATCGGCCGGTGCATCTGATCCTGATAGGTCATCGTGAGATTGTAGCACAGATCCAGGCTGTCGATGCAGGCCCACTCGCAACGCGCCGGACCCACGCAGGCGCTGGGGGTGCGAAGCGCCGAACCGGAGCCGCCCAGATCGAAACCGGCATTCGACAGATCGTCATAGCAGGATTGGAGATGATCCGTGGTGGTGCCGAGCAGTATGGCGTCCCCCGTGGAGCCGTGCATGTTGGTTAGCCCGCTGCCGTGCTTGTCCCAGATGTCGCAGAGTTTGCGCAGGGTGTCCGTTTTGTAAAACCAGCCCGTCGGATGATTGACGCGCATGGTATGAAACGCCTGCACGTTGGGAAATAGATCCGGGCGGTCCGAATAGCGCCCGATGACTCCCGAACCGTAGCCCTTGACGCCTACAATGCCTCCGTGTTTCCAATGCCCGATCCTGTCTTTATAGGAAAGCTCCAGTTGATGGATCAGGTCCCTGGCCATGGGATTTTTTCCGGCGGCCTGCTTCAAATCCTTCACAAAGCTTGGCCACTTTCCTTTTTCCAGCTCGTCCAGGAGCGGAGTTTCTGAATTTGCCATTTTTGCCTCCTTCATCAACGCATTTTATAACTTAGGAGCATAGACTTTCTGCTCAATAGCACTACTCACAATTCGAATAGTACTCTTTTTATGAGATGTGTCAAGTATTCTTGTTATGTTTTTCGGAAAATTGTTAAACACTATCCAAGCATCTGAAAAATATATAAAAAAATAATAGGCATGACTGGCTTTTACTCAAATTTGATGAGCAAAAACCAGTCATGCTCGATACTGATGAACCGTTACGTTTTAATCTCGCCGGGTCATATTCCCCGAAGCTTGCTTCGTTCCTTGCCGCTATAGATACCTCGTAGCTTGCTGCGAGGTAGTTTATTGGCCGGCAGGGAAAAATGTATAACTTACCCAAACCAGTCCGACAAGCAGAACCACTCCGAGAATGAGACTCCAGGTGATCAATTTCTTTTCAATTGGCAGGAGGGGCTCATATTCCATTTTTTCCATTTCGCTCTTAATTTTAACATCATCCATGATAAGCTCCTTTCAGTGTGAATTATTGAACCAGCGGCGGCATCACACCCTGGAAGAATATCCATGATATGAACAGCCCTACCCAGATGATGAAACCGAACAGCGCGATCACATAAACCAGCATCAGTTTTCCGATGCCTTCTTCCCAGAGTTTCTTAAAGTTGGAAGCCAGCCCGATGGAGAAGAAAGTCAAAGCGAAAAACAGTTTTCGGAATACGTCGGTTTCCGAGGCGGAAATTTTTATTTGCGACTTGATGTCCGGCCAGTTCAAACCGATAATGAGCATGATGATGAAAGTCACAAAATAGCCGATGACAAATTTGGGGAAGCGGTCCCATATTTCTCCGGCCCTGGCTTTGTCACCCTTGGTGGGATTGATTTTGGTTGTCCAGATGACGGCCAGGATGAACGCCCATATGCCGATGAAAATGTCGATGAAAATTTTAACAGTCGTGGCCGCGCCTACAACCCAGCCCGGCTGATAATTGATGCCCTGGGCCGCGTTTTTGGCATAGATCAGAGATTCCACGATCTGGCCGCTGGCGACGGCGGCTCCGTCCGTCTTAACGGCAAGGCCCATCCATGCCCCTGCAACCAGCGGCTGGTTGGGAAGCAGTTCTGTTGCGACAAACGGAAGGATGATCAGTTCAACGACGGCAAAAATAACGACCAGAGAAGAAACCATGACGGGAATGATCGGACGGGCGCGGATGGCGCCGCCTGTGGCAATGGCCGCCGACACGCCGCAGATGGATATGCCGGAAGCAAGCGGCGCCGCCCATTCACGGTTGAACTTGAAATATTTTCTGGCGATTAAATAGACGACAGCCCAATAAATCAGATAGGCTTCGACAATGGCGCAAAGTCCTCTGAACATCATCGATGTCGCCAGCCCCAGTTGTTCGGCGGATTTCACGCCAAGTCCGACGCCCATAATAACGATGGCTGTTTTGATAAACCATTCCGCCCTTGCCGCCTCTTTCAGTGAGTTGGCAAACTTCGGCATAAAGTTGCCGATAAAAAGACCGACCAGCAAAGCCAGAATCAATCCGGCTTCACCGGTCAGCTTCAATGACCAGTCCAGTCCGAACTTTTTCAGGTCAGCGGGTGTCTGCGCGGCGATGACCGCATAATGTCCAATGATATTACAGCAATAGGTCAACCAGAAAATAATCGTAAAGCCATAAACGAATTTTTTCAAATCATAACCCATGGCCCTTGCGCCGACCATGAGCAATCCCAGAACGGCAAGAAATGTCAAAATGATGGATATGATCGGATGGAGTTCTGCATAGCCCTTGGATGCGGGGGCTATGGATTTTGAAATTTCCATCCACACTTTAGGCGTTACGGCCCATCCTAAGAGATCCAGGCCTAAAAGCGAGCCAAGTGAGATTATGAAAATAAATAATCCCAGCCACACTGACCACCAGTCCTCGGTCTTGAAAAGACCTTGCTTGCTGCCCATAGAGACCTCCCTTTTCATTGATTTTTAGTTCTGAAATACGACCGGTAATGTTTCACCCCCCCTCCCAAATTATCGTTAAAGAAGCATTTTAATCATTCAGACCTAAAACCATTGTTAATTGAACTTTGAGCGAGGACAATTTTTCGTTTCCGGTTCATTGCTGAGGATGTTTAAGATATGGAGGCGGAGATTGCTGATGGAGCTGAAAGGATTATGAAAAGCCGCAGGAAGGGCAAGATCGAATTCAAATTTACCGCTGAATATCGATGCCACAGGAATCGTCATGCGACATCTCCAAAGGGATGTTGAGTTCGGGGATCGCAGCATCCTTTTTGAGTCGTTGTTTACGATTCGGAGTATAAAAGACTCAATCTTGCATGTCAAGAAAATATAGGCGACAGAAAATATAGGCGACAATGTAGGTGAAAATATAGGTGAAAATACAGGCGTGGCCGATATTTTATCTTGACGTTTTTTTCGTCCGTCTATACATTCTAAAAAAACAATTCATGGAAAACAGATGATTGAAAATCTGATCAACAATTTAGCCTTGTACATACAGGGCTCGGTGATCCTGGCTTTTGCGGCCGCCTACCTGGGAGGCGTGGTGATCAGCTTCACGCCCTGCACATACCCGCTCATCCCCGTCACGGTGGGATTCATCGGCGCCCAGAAAGCAACGACGAAGCTGCGCGGCTTCTTGCTGTCGCTGTTTTACGTTCTGGGGCTTTCAGTGACGTATGCGGCGCTTGGCGCAGTTGCCGCTCTGTCAGGCCGGCTCTTCGGTCAGATGCAGACGACGCCGCTTGTTTATTTCCTTATGGCCAATGTCTGCCTCGTCATGGGGCTCGCCATGCTGGACGTTTTCAAAATATCGATTCCGATTCCGCAAAAAATCCTGAACTACACGGGCGGCGGGAAAAAAGGATTTCTCCCCAGTTTTCTTTTGGGCGCCGCTTCCGGCTTCGTCATCGGTCCCTGCACCGCGCCGGCGCTCGGCGTGCTTCTGGGATTCGTCGCCCTCAAGACCCACGTGGCGATGGGCATCGGCCTGTTGTTTGTGTTCGCCTTCGGCATGGGAACGCTTCTGATCCTGGTCGGGACGTTTGCCGGACTGATCGCCGCGCTGCCGCGGTCCGGCGCGTGGATGACAGTCATTACAAGGGTTTTCGGCGTTATTTTAATTGGCGCGGCCGAATATTTTCTGTATACTGCCGGCACACTGGCATTTTAACAAGGAGCATCATGCAAAAGATATATCGCGTTTTCGTGGCTTTGTTCTTGATTCTCGGCCTTTCCGCCATTCCGTCTGCCGGGCAATTTATTCCCAACGCGCCTTTCAAGCCGCAATATACGCCCGCGCCGGACTTCACCCTGAAGGATCTGAAGGGGAAAATATTCCGCATGAGCGCCCAGCGCGGCAAACCCGTCCTGATTTTTTTCGGGACTACCTGGTGCCCCGGCTGCCGGGCGGAGATCCCGAAATACAAAAAGGTTTATGAAACCTATGCGTCCAGGGGGCTGGAAGTGATTTACATCAACATCATGGAGCCGGCCAAAAAAGTGGCGCGGTTCGCCCAGGCCAACGCTCTGCCCTATCGGACGCTGCTCGATGAGGACGGCTCCGTCGGCGCCTTGTACAACGCGGTCGGCGTGCCCATGATGATCCTGGTGGACAAGGACGGCAATATGATAAAGGTCGGTTTCAGCTCCACGCAGATGCCGCTGGACAAAGTGACGCCGGTGCAATAAGATACCTGCGTGCTTTGCTTCGGCGCCTGACTCCGCAAGCGGAGCCCCCGACGTCATTTACCCCGGATCAAGGATGGACCCATGACAACGGATAACTGGTTTGCCGAATTTGCCAAATCCGAAACCGATCGCTGGATCGGCGGCGTCTGCGGCGGTTTGGGAGAGCATACGCCCATTCCTTCCTGGGTGTGGCGGCTGTTGTTTACCCTGCTGGTGCTGTGTTTCGGCACGGGATTTCTTCTCTATATTCTGCTTTGGATCTTTGTTCCGCGCCGCGCCGCAAACCGGCCGGGATGACGTTCGGGAAAAAACAACTGCATAAATTTACCTAAAGGGGAAAGTGTGTAAAATGAAGTACCGGGAAGACATTTATGTTTACGAATGGGCCAATTATTTCGACAACAACTGCAACAGCTACTATATCGGCGGCAACGTCAAGGCGCTCGTCGATCCGGGGCTCACGCGCTACCTGCCGGATTTGCTCAACCAGATGGCCAACGACGGCATCAGGAAAAAAGACATCCAATATGTCATCAACACGCATTCGCACCCCGATCACTTCCAGGGGTCCGAGCTTTTCGACCATGAAAAGGTGAAGATTGCCCTGCACCGCAAGGAAATGGATTTTCTCAAGGGCATCGGCGGCGAACTTTACGGCCTTTTCGGCATGACCGTTCCGCAGATGCAGATCAATATGCAGCTCGAGGACGGCCGGCTCGAACTGGGCGGCGGGCTTTTCAAGGTCATTTCCATCCCCGGCCACACGCCCGGCTCCATCGGACTTTACTGGCCTGCAAAGAAAGCGCTTTTTTCCGGCGATGTCGTCTTTCAGCAGAATGTTGGGCGCACCGATTTTCCGGGCGGCAACGGCGCGCATCTTAAAAAAAGCATCGTGACGCTTTCGGATCTGGATGTTGAAATGCTCTTCCCCGGCCACATGAGCATCATCGAGGGCCACGACAAGGTTCAGGACAACTTCAACATTATCATCCAGAACATATTCCCCTACATTTAGGAGTTCTCAATTCGCGGGAGGATCGGCGGCGCATGGCCAATGAAGGGAACAAAGTCATCTATTCCATGATCGGCGTGAGCAAGGTTTACGAAAAGAAACCGGTGCTCAAGGACATTTACCTGTCCTATTTTTACGGCGCGAAAATCGGCGTGATCGGCCTCAACGGATCGGGCAAAAGCTCGCTTTTGAAAATTCTGGCCGGCGTCGATGCGGAGTTTCTGGGCAAAACCATTTTGTCCGCCGGCTACACAGTCGGCTACCTGGAGCAGGAGCCCCGGCTCGACGAGGCCAAAACCGTGCGCCGGATCGTGGAGCAGGGCGTCCAGGCCACGATCGACGTGGTGAACGACTACAACGCGGTCAACGAAATGTTCGCCCAGGAAATGTCGGACGAGGAGATGGCCAAGCTCTGCGACCGGCAGGCCGCCCTGCAGGAAAAGATGGACGCGCTCGACGCCTGGGATATCGATTCGCGCCTGGAGATGGCCATGGATGCGCTGCGCTGTCCGCCCGGCGATACGCCCGTGCAAGTTCTTTCCGGCGGAGAACGCCGCCGCGTGGCCCTGTGCCGCCTGCTGCTGCAGAAGCCCGATATTCTGCTGCTCGACGAACCGACCAACCACCTGGACGCCGAGTCCGTGGCCTGGCTGGAGCATCACCTGCAAAAATACGAAGGAACGGTGATTGCCGTGACGCACGATCGCTATTTTCTGGACAACGTCGCGGGCTGGATTCTCGAACTCGACCGCGGCCAGGGCATCCCCTGGCAGGGCAATTATTCCTCCTGGCTGGAACAAAAGCAAAACCGCCTGAAAAACGAGGAAAAGACGGAAAGCGCCCGTGTCAAAACCCTGGAGCGCGAGCTGGAGTGGATTCGAATGTCGCCTAAAGGAAGGCATGCCAAATCCAAGGCGCGCATCAAGGCGTATGAGGAACTGCTGGACAGGAATCTGGAAAAAGAATCCGGCACGCGCGAACTCTTTATCGCGCCCGGTCCCCGCCTGGGCGATCTGGTGATTGAAGCCGATGCTGTCTCCAAAGGATACGGCGACAAACTGCTGGTGGATGCCATGACCTTCAAACTCCCGCCCGGGGGCATTGTCGGCGTCATCGGCCCCAATGGCGCGGGCAAGACCACGCTCTTCCGCATGATTACCGGCCGGGAGATGCCGGATGCGGGCGTGATCCGCATCGGCGAGACCGTCAAACTGGCGTATGTCGATCAGAGCCGCGACGCGCTGGATCCGGAGAAAAACATCTGGGAGATGATTTCGGACGGCCAGGACATCATCCCTGTCGGCGGCCGGCAGATCAATTCCCGCGCCTACGTCTCGCGGTTCAACTTCTCCGGAACGGATCAGCAGAAAAAGGTCGGAACGCTTTCCGGCGGCGAGCGCAACCGCGTCCACCTGGCGCGCATGCTCAAGGAAGGCGGAAATGTTCTGCTGCTGGACGAGCCGACTAACGACCTCGACGTCAACACGCTGCGGGCGCTCGAAGACGCGCTGGAGAGTTTCGCCGGCTGCGTCGTTGTGATCAGCCACGACCGCTGGTTCCTGGACCGCATCTGCACGCACATCCTGGCCTTTGAAGGGGACAGCAAAGTGCTGTTTTTCGACGGCAACTATTCCGAATACGAAGAAGACCGCAAAAGCCGGCTGGGCGCGGCGGCCAGCCAGCCCCACCGGATCAAATACCGTCAGCTCACCAGAAGGTAGCCGCGGGACGCGCAGACCCGCCGCCGTGCGGCGCCCTGTTCCTTGAGAGGGAGGTGGAAATGAAAAAAATAAGTTTGGCATTGATGGCGGCGGCTCTGCTCATTTCCGGTTTGCCGCCGGCGCAGGCGCAGGAATACGGAAAGGTCCGCGCGCTCCAGGAGCGGGCGGCCTATGTGATCCGGCAGAAAAATGATTTCGTCGTACGGGTTTTGCGTTCCTACAAGATTCCGCATGAGGTCAATGATCAGGGTGTTGTCGTTCGCATCAACATGAATGATCGGTGGATGGACGTCACGGCCATCGAAATCGTTCCCATGTTGAGGGAAGCCGAGGACCGAAGCCGGCAGGTGGCCGCGCACGAGCTGTTTTTCTTTACGGCGGACGGGATTCTGGACGTGGTGTCGGCGCTCACGATCCGCTAGAAGACTTGCCGTCGCCGCTTTTCAGTTCCGCTAGCTTTTCCCGGTCCAGGTAGTATTTCCCGTCCGGCGTTTTGACGACCAGTTTGTCCGTTATCAGAAGATGAAGGGCCCGGGGGCGCAAATTGCCCGTTCCGACCCGAAAGAAATTTTTCCGCTCATCCTGAAGCCGGATGGCCCGGGACACCTTGAAGGCGCCCGCCTCTTCCAGTTCGGCGATGATTTTGAAGCAGACCCGCCGCAGGCCGAAACCCGCGAAATACATCACCGCCAGGACGAAGACCGCAAAGCCCACGACCCACAGAATAATTTGTATATAAACAGGCATATGACTATTTTCATCCTGCCGGAAGCGAGGATCCCGCGCATCCGGATTCTTTGCATTGCCGCTAGATGAACTTCACTTCACGCGTCGCCTTCGTGACCACAAAGCAGCGCTCGACATTGGATTGAGCGTCCGCCGGAATGACGAAAAACCCCTGTCGGTTCAACTGATACCCCTGGGTGGTTCCCACCAGGACCTCGCCGTCCTTGAAGAGCACCCGGATCTTGCGGCCCAAAACGGGTATGCCCGGCTCAAAATTCTTCCGGTCCTCATGTTTCGGATTGCCGGAGAAATCCTTGACGAAAAAAATGGCTTTCAGATCGGCGACGCGCACTTCCAGCGGCTTGTCGCTGGGCGAAAATCCCGCCGGCGTGACATGAAAAATATCCCGGTTGGGGGCAAAGTCAACCGTGACGCCTTTGACAAGACGCTTGTCGGTATAGCGAATGACGATCTTGTTTAACATGGCGGCTGGGTTCCTTTCCGGCGTGAGCCGCGTTTCAACGCGATTTTTTACCGGACATCGTTGCTTTGCTTACACCAACCGATGGAACTTTGTCCAGTGCATCGTTTGAAGAACTCTTGGCATGTTTCGGAAAGTTGTGGTACAAAAAGCCCGCTTTTTCGTCGACTTTTCCGAATCCGGATACTGCTTTTATCCGAAACGGCAAAAAATGTCGATGACGAAATGACGGGGATAAGGGACAACATGAACATTCAGGCCAATCAGGCAATCGGCGTTTTTGATTCCGGCATCGGCGGACTGACGGTGGTTCGTTCCCTCATGGAACGCCTGCCTTTTGAAAACATTATTTACTTCGGGGATACGGCGCGGGTGCCTTACGGCGTCAAATCGGTGGAAACCATCCGGCGCTACGCGCTACAGATCGCCGAATTCCTGTTGAAGCAAGACGTCAAGCTCCTGATCGTCGCCTGCAACACCATGGCGGCGGTCGCCTATCAGGCCATTCGGGATCTCTCGCCCGTGCCGGTGCTGGAAGTGATCGAGGCCAGCGCGAAAATCGCCGTCGCCCGAACGCGCAGCAAATCCATCGGTGTGATCGGCACACCCGCCACGATCAACTCGAACGCGTACGCCAGGGCCATCCATATTTTGGACCGGGACGCGAAGGTTTTTTCGCAGGCTTGCCCCCTCTTCGTTCCGCTGGTGGAGGAAGGCTGGTTCGAGCATCCGGCCACCAGGCTCGTCGCCGAGGAATACCTGAAGCCCGTCATGGCCGAGCGCGTGGACACGCTGGTCCTCGGCTGCACACATTATCCGCTCCTCAAGCCCCTCTTTCAGGATATTACCGGCGGGCAGGTCCGGCTGATCGATTCGGCGGAAGCCATGGCGGACATTGCCGCCGACCTCATACGGCAGAACAATCTGGGCAGCACGGCAAACCGGCCGCCGGAGTATCTTTTTTGCGTCAGCGATGTGCCGTACCGTTTTCAGACCATCGGCGAACGCTTTCTCGGCCGGACGCTGCCGCGCATTGAGATGGTGAGGCTTTGATGATGAAGGTGCTCCTGGCCGGCTGCAACGTCGATTACGATTTGATCCGTGAGCTTCACGAGAAGAGCGGGCTGAAGCAGGACATTACGCCGGAAACGATTTCCGCCGCCTACGCCCGCATCAGCCGCAGCCCCAGGTCCGTGGATCAACTGCGTGTAGACGCCAGGGCCGAAGTCGAAAAAGCCCGCCGATCCAACCGCAACATCGTTTTCGAGATGGGGCACAGCTCGGTGGCCGAACACGCGGTCTTCAACATCGACGTGATCGGCGTTTCCCGCCTGCTGGTTGAAGAAATCGAAAAATTCCGCCTTTGCTCCTATACGGAAAAATCCCAGCGGTACGTATTGTTTGACCGGGACTTCGTCGTGCCTGAAGAAATCGTCCGGGCGGGAATGCGGGAGGAATTTGTCGAAACGATCCGGCTGCAAAACGATTTTTACCATGATCTCTATGAGCGGCTCCGGCCTCATGTCTTTGAGAAAAATCCGGAACTGGCCGCAAACCCCGCCAACCGCTCTTTGCTGGAGGGCTGGGCCAAGGAAGATGCGCGCTACGCCATCGCGCTTGCCACCCAGACGCAACTGGGGATGACCGTCAACGCCCGCAATCTGGAGCTGATGCTGCGCCGGCTGGCCTCCCTGCCGCTGGCGGAGGCGCGCCTTTTCAGCGAGAAGCTCTATCACGCAACCCGGGAAATCGCGCCGTCGCTGATTCGCTACACCCAAGCTACAGATTACGACCGCCTGACCCGGCCGCGGCTGCGGACCATGGCCGGAATCCTTTTGGAGAAGCGGCAAGTGAAAGCAGACCGGGAAAAGTTCACCGATGTCCGGCTCGTATCCGCGACGCCCGGCGCGGACCGGCAGGCCGCCGCCGCGGTTTTGTTTGCTTCTTCCTCTCAGAGCTACGGACGTTGCCAGCGCCGCGCCGCCCGGCTGAGCCCCCGCGAGATGAAAGGCTTGTTCCAAACCGTGTTTGAAAACATGCAGCTCTACGATGCCGCGCTAAGGGAACTGGAAAACGTCGATCTGCGCTACGAGCTGACGGTAAGCGCGAGCTGCTTTGCCCAGCTCAAGCGCCACCGCATGGCGACCATCATCGCCCAGGACTACGCCCCCAGGCTGGGCGTGACCGTTCCGCCCTCCGTGCGCCTAGTCGGCCGGCAAAAGGAATTCATGGCCCTCATGCGGCAGACGGAAAAGAGATATGATCGCATTCTGGAAAAAGCGCCGCAGGCGGCGGCTTATCTTCTGACCAACGCGCACCGCAGAAGGGTACTTATGAAATTCAACGCCCGGGAGCTTTACCATCTGTCCCGCCTGCGGGCGGACGCGCACGCCCAGTGGGATATCCGGAATCTGTCGGAAAGCATGCTTCGGCAGGCGCGCCGCCTCATGCCGCTGACGCTGATGATGGCCTGCGGCAAGGACGGCTTTGCCGCGCTGCATAAAAAAGCCTTTCCCGGAAAGTAACCCCCTTTCCTGTGACGGGACCCATGGCCACTCCGAAAAAACTCCCCATTGTTCTTTTTGCCACCACGATCAGCTCGTTTACGACGCCCTTCATGGGGTCTTCCGTGAACGTCGCCCTTCCCGCCATCGGCCGGGCTTTTTCCATGGATGCAATTTCCCTGAGCTGGGTGGCGTCTTCGTTTCTTCTGGCATCGGCCATCATGCTGCTGCCGATGGGGCGGCTCGCGGATATTTACGGGAGAAAAATATTTTTCCTTTCCGGATCGCTGATTTTTGCTCTCTCCTCGCTTCTGGCCGTCTTGCCGGAAACGGAGAGCCTTTTTATCGCGTTGCGCGTCGCTCAGGGATTCGGCGCCGCGATGATCTTCAGCACCGGCACGGCTCTCCTGGTTTCCGCCTATCCCGCGGGCGAGCGCGGCAAAATGCTGGGGATCAACATTGCCGCCGTTTACACCGGCCTCACCGCCGGTCCGTTGATCGGCGGCCTGCTGACCCAGCACCTGGGATGGCAGGCCATTTTTATCGCAAACGCCGCGCTGGGAGCAGGTGCCGCGGGGCTGGCCTTGCGGATGGAGGACGAAAAAACGCCCGCCGCGGCGGGAGAACCATTTGACCTGAGCGGTTCCTTCCTGTACGCGGCTGCACTGTTTGCCCTGATGTACGGCTTTTCGCGGCTTCCCTCTTCCCGCGGCGCCGTTCTGATTGCCGCGGGCGGAATCTTTTTCATTATTTTCATCCGCCGTCAGCTCCAAAAGCCCTCGCCGCTCATCAATATCCGCCTGTTTCTGCGCAACCGGGTTTTTGCCTTCTCCAACCTGGCCGCCCTGATTCACTACAGCGCAACCTTTGCGGTCACGTTCCTGATGAGTCTTTATCTGCAGCACGTCAAAGGGCTCACGCCTTCCCAGACCGGTTTTTTGCTGGTCATCGAACCCCTGCTGCAGGCGGTCTTCTCGCCGCTGGCGGGGCGGCTGTCCGATCGCCATGAACCCCGCATCATTTCCTCGATCGGAATGTCAATCACGGTCGTCGGCCTCGCCGGTTTGATTTTCGTTGCCAGGGATACGCCGCTTTGGACGATTCTGTTTTGTCTGGCGCTTCTGGGAACCGGCTTCGCGCTTTTTTCTTCTCCCAACGTCAATGCGGTCATGAGCTCGGTGGACGGCAAATTTTACGGCATCGCGTCCGCGATGCAGGCGACCATGCGGATGGTGGGGCAGATGCTGAGCATGGGCATTGCCATGCTGGTTTTCGCCTGGATCATCGGCAGCCGCGGCATTGACTACGAAAACGGCGAGCTGCTGATCACGAGCGCGAAAATCATTTTTGCAATTCTGGCGGTGATCTGCGTGGGCGGCATTCTGGCTTCGCTGGCGCGCGGGCGCGTACATAAGGCTTGATTTTCAGGACGTGATCCGTATGATCGTAAACGGCGATGCCGTTTATTTTTGTGAACGGGGGTTGAAAATGAGGACGCAGTGGATCAGTTTTGCCATCGGTCTTGCCGCCGGCTGTTTCGGCGGACTGATTGGAATCGGCGGTGGAATCATCATGGTTCCCCTGCTGGTGGAGATACTGCATGTGGATCAGTGCCGCGCGCACGGCACGTCCCTGGTGGTATTGATTTTTACGGGAATCAGCGGGGCCGTCTCTTACGGACTGCACGGCCAGGTGAATTGGAAAGCGGCCGTTCTGCTGGCGGTTCCGGCCATGCTGCTGGCCGCGGCGGGCGCCCGTCTGGCCGACCGGCTGCCCGACTGGAAGCTGAAAAAATTTTTCGGCGGGTTTCTGATTTTTTGCTCCGCGCTCCTGCTTTTGAAGCCCATTCTCGCCGATTGGATCGGCGTTCTGCCGGATGCCGTCTCCAATGTCGCCCTGGTCGTGACGGGGGGCGCTACGGGATTTCTTTCCGGTCTGATGGGGATCGGCGGCGGAACGATCATGATTCCCGCCATGATCCTTCTGGGAGGCTTTACACAGCACGTTGCCCAGGGAACCGCTCTCCTGGTCATGGTCCCTTCAGGATTCGTCGGCGCTTTCGCGCACTGGAAGCTGGGCAATGTGGCGGGCAAACTGCTGTTCAGCATGGTGCCGGGCATTGTGCTGGGCGCCTTTGCCGGCGCCGGAATCGCCCAGTTTATTCCGGAGGAGCCCTTGCGCTGGATGTTTGTCCTGGTGGCGGTTTACATGGGATGGCGCTATGTAAAAGTCGTCTCGCCGAATACGTGCTGAAGCACCGGCTTGCGGTTTTCAGGCCCCCATGAACCTTATGGCTGCGGCCCGAACCCCGTCGCCTACGCCTTCTTCCCGTACTCCGGATCGATCTTTACCAGCGCCGTGACGATGAATCCCGGGATCGTCGTGAGCAATATCCAGTAGTAGAAATGAATATATCCGAGTTTTTCCTGAATCCAGCCGCTGGACATGGCCGGCAGCATCATGCCCAGCGCCATGATTCCCGTGCCGATGGCGTAAAAGACGGTTTTGTATTCACCCTGTGAAACCATGATCATATACATCGTATAGGCGGTAAATCCGAATCCGTAGCCGAATTGCTCGGCTGCTACCGCGGAACCGATCAGCCAGATATTATCCGGCTGCGCGTGCGACAGATACACGAAAATTACATCGGGCACATGCATGATGATCACCATTGGCCACAGCCAGAATTTCAGGCCGTTGCGGTAAATGACATAGCCGCCCAAAAGCCCGCCCAGCATGAGCGCCACAACGCCCACGGTGCCGTAAATCCATCCGACCTGGGCGGTGGAAAGCCCCAGGCCGCCTTCGGCGCGGGAATCCAGAAGAAACGGCGCGACCATCTTCACCAGTTGCGCTTCGGCAAAGCGGAAAAACAAAAAAAAGCAGATGATGACGACAATATCTTTGCGGCGGAAAAACAGGGTGATGATCCGGAAATATTCAGCCACAACGCCCCGGCCTTTGTCCAGCGGCGCGCTGTGGTCGGCTTCGGGATAGGGCAGAACCAGCAAATGATACAGGCAGAGAGCCAGAAAAAAAGCGCCGACGACCACGAATGTGATCGACCAAGCGCAAGCTGCCGGATAACCGCATTTTTGCAGCGTGCCGGCCAGAATCACCAGGCCGCCCTTGGACGCAATGGTGGCGACGCGGTAAAAAACAGTGCGCACGCCGACAAAGGCGGCCTGTTCGGGCGTGGTGAGCCCCAGCATATAAAAGCCGTCGGCGGCGATGTCATGCGTGGCGGAAGAAAAGGCCATGATCCAGAACATGGCGAGCGTATAGCGCACAAAATCCGATGCCGGCAGCGTGAGGGCGACGCAGGCAAATGATCCGCCGATGGCCAGCTGCATGGCGACGATCCAGAAGCGCTTGGTGCGGAAAAGATCGACGAAGGGGCTCCACAGCGGTTTGATCACCCAGGGCAGGTAAAGCCAGCCGGTGTAAAGAGCGATGTCGGTGTTGGAAAGCCCCAGATTTTTGTACATCACGACGCTGACGGTCATGACGATCATGTAGGGAATGCCTTCGGCGATGTAGATGGACGGTACCCAGAGCCAGGGGTTGCGCTTCGCATTCATGCGCCTGCCTTTGCTGGCTTTGTCATCGTCTCCTCGGCGTATGGCGCCATACGCCTGCGTCGCCTCTTTCCCGCCGCCTCGGCATGCTTTTGACTGCGAAGCGCGACCATCGTTTGCATGTTGATTGGGATCAGACATGAAGTTCCTTTAGTTGGCTCTTGCACCCGTTTTCCAGGTCATCCTTGAGGACGTCAATACAGTTTTTTCAACATTGCGCCGGTAAAATAATGCGACAGAATCTCTTCGGCGCTCCGTCCCTGAGACGCCATCACCGCCGCCCCGATCTGACACAGGCCCACGCCGTGTCCCCATCCGCCGCCCTCCAGAAGAAAGCCGAGCGCGTTTCCGTCCGGATCCCGTTTGGCTGAGACGACGAAAGCGCTGGAGAGCAAATGCGTGGGCGAAAGCCAGCGGCGGATTTCCAGCTCCCTGCCGACAACCGCCGCGCCGAGCGAGCCTTCGATTTTCAGCCGACAAATTCTTCCGGACGGACCGCGCTGCAGCGCCTCGATATTTTTCAGCCTGCCGAAGTCGATGCCGGATTTCGACCTGATAATTTCCTCCAGCTCTTCGGGCTGATATTCAACCCGCCAGCGATAGAAATTCAAGGTCTCCAGATCAAACGAGGGCAGTATCTTCCGCAGAATTTCCGGATCGTTGGTGTTGCAGTATGCGTCGGGTTTTGCGCGCAGCCATTCGGCCGCGTCTTTTTCCGTATGGATCGGCGCGCGCTGTTTCTTGCCGTCCGTGATGCTTGTCAGATAGGGGAAAGAGGCATCCTCCCATGCGGTTGCAAAAACATCCGTCCGTCCGCCGCAGCATTTATAGTAGCGCGCATCGCAGATTTCACCCGCGCTGGTCAGAAATATTCCGCGTGTGGCGTCGATGGCCCGGTTGACATTTTCCGAAACGATGCGGGTGATGCCCTGATAGCGCTGACAGTGGTCGTCGGCGCACACGTCGAAGCCCTGATGATCGTTCACATCCTGCCAAACGATGATTTCGCCTTTTGTTTTTGGATGGCGTGCCCGGATGGATTTTTTTTTCGCCAGCATCGCCGTCAGCCAGCTTCGCGCGGTGACGGCCTGTGCTTTGAGAAACTCCAGAGGGGCGCTGGCCGCCATTTCCGAAGAAATCACCGAGGCCAGGTATTCCTCGAGCGGAACGATATTGATGAGGTGAAAGGCGGATTGGCCTTGTCCCGAAAGCAAAAGCGCTCCCCGGAATGACTGTTTCTGCGCCCGCTGCCAGTGAAAATCGATGCCGATCTTTATGCCGGATACGGTAAAAAAAGATTCAGCGGGCGCGGCGGGAGAAAGCAGAATGTCTTTGCCGCGGATCCCCCCCCGGCCTTCTGTGTCGGTCAGAAAAACCTCGCCGCCGTCGGCGCGGACCATATATCCGCCTTTGATAACGCGCCCGTCGGGAAGAATGAAATCGCCTTCCAGGATCAGCCGGGCTTCGGAAGTATGCTGCAGCAGGGCCGCCTGTATGTTCGGTTCGTGATCGATCATTCCCTCATCCCACAGCGCGAAAAGTCACAGGCCTTCTTAAAAACAATAGTGGGATAAGTCAAGAAAGTTGTCCCGGACCCTGCTGTGATTTTCCGGGTGAAGGGCTGCTCCATGCGGTCCCGCCGGGTGAAAAATTTCAAACTGTTTAAAATCATTGACAATATCAAACTTTTTTCTTGAATCCTGTTCGTTTTTCGTGTAGGAAACTACTAAAATCATTGAGCGGATGGTTTATGGCGCATATTTGGCCGATTGGCGGAGGCAAAGGCGGCTCCGGCAAAAGCTTTATCACCAGTTCGCTGGGACGGTTGTCGGCGGGGCTGGGCAGAAAAACGCTGGTGATCGATTTGGATCTGGGAGCGGCCAATCTGCACACGCTGGTCGGGGTTCCCTATCCTTCGAAAAGTTTGTCCGATTTTCTTCAGAAAAAGACGGAACGCCTGGACGACACGGTCGTGGAGACGCCTTTTGAAAACCTCTTTCTCATCAGCGGCGCCCAGGACCATTTCGCGATTGCCAATCTTCCCCACGAACAGAAGGTCAAGACAATGCGCGCCATCATGAAGCTGGATTACGACTGCATTCTGCTGGATCTGGGCGCCGGAACGTCATTCAACACACTCGATTTTTTTCTGATTTCCCAAAACGGCATTTTCATTACCACGCCGGAGCCCACCTCCATTGAAAATGTGTACCGCCTGATCCGATCCGTTTATTTCCGGCGAATCCGTTACGGTTTCAGCGTGTCGCAATTCAAGGCGCTGGAGGAAGAGGCGATCGAGCAGTTCGGCGAGGGCGCCTCGGGCCGGCCGGAGTTTATGATGAACGTCATCGCGCGGGACTACCCGGAGCGCTTTCGGGAACTTCAGAAGGATTTTGACGCCTTCCGGTTCAGGCTCATCATCAACCAGCTTCACAGGCGGGACAATCCCGCCCTTGGAGCACATGTTTGCAGAATTATCGAAAAACACATGAACCTGCACGTCGAATTCATGGGCAATGTCTCTTACGACGATCATGTCCACGATGCGATTTGTCAGCAGGTGTCTTATCTGGACCGTTACCCTTACACGAAGACCGCGGGCGAGCTGCGCGCCGCGGGCCGGCAGATCTTTCAGCCGGCGGGCCGGCAATTGATGCTTCAGTACGTGTAGAAAGAGCCGGGCTTGGCGCACAACCGTCGGGGAGGCCTGAGTGCGGAAAAGTTTTGCCGAGTTGAACTATTATGAAATGCTGGACGTGAGCCCGACCGCGGCGGCGTTTGAAATTCGTCAGGCGTACGGCACAGCCCTGCAGATTTACCGGACCGGTTCGGCGGCGAGCCATTCCTTTTTCACCGAGGCGGAAAGACGGGAAATCCTTTCTCTGGTGGAGAAAGCTTACAGGACCCTGGCGGATGAACTCACCCGGAAAGCCTACGACGACGAACTGGCAAGCCGGGGAGAAATCGACCGGCCGGCGCAAGCCGGGCCCGACGCCAAAAAGCCGGTCGGCATATTCAACATCAGCCGCGTCCGCGACCGTCAGCCGGTCCCGGCAAACCAGGAATCCCTGAAAAGCAAAATCCGCGAAAGCGAACGAATCAGCGAGCTGACGGCCCGCAGTTCCCTGAGCGGAGCAGGCCTGAAGGAGATTCGCGAGGAGCTCGGTGTGGCGATTGCGCAGATTGCGCAGGCGACAAAAGTCCGGCAGGACCATCTGGTAAACATCGAAGAAGATCGCGTCGAGCGTCTGCCCGCGGCCATTTTCCTCAAGGGGTTTGTCAAATCCTATCTGAAATATCTCTGTCTGGAGCCGGTGGAGGAATTATCCGCCCGCTACATGGAAACCATCGCGCGTCTGCTGCGAAGGGAAGGGGCGCAAGAACAGGAGTAAGAAAGGAGCGGTTATGGAATCCGATACCATTCAAACGCCCGAAGGGGATCTGGTCATCCGGTTTGTGGGGCACAGCTCGCTCATCTTTTTCTGGGCGGGCAAAAACATTCACGCGGACCCCGTGTCGCTGGAAGCGGATTATGCGAGACTGCCAAAGGCTGATGTGATATTGATCACTCACGGGCACGGGGATCACATGGATGTGAATGCCGTGAACATCATCAAAATCCCCGCGACCAAAATTGTCGGCAACGATGAAGTCGGCAGTCAGATCCCCGGGACACTGGTGATGAAAAACGGCGAGGAGCGGGTGGTGGAGGGCCTGAAGATCGAGGCGGTGCCGGCCTACAACCTGAAGCACATGAGAGCGCCGGGAAAGCCCTTTCACCCGAAGGGCGTCGGAAACGGGTATGTCGTTACTCTGGGCGGTTTGCGCGTCTATATTGCCGGCGACACGGAAAACATTCCGGAGATGAGACGGCTTCAGAACATCGACATTGCCTTTCTGCCGATGAATCTGCCTTATACCATGACGCCGGAAATGGCGGCCGACGCCGCTCAAATGTTTCATCCGAAAGTCCTGTATCCCTACCATCAGGGCGAGACGGATACGGCAAAGCTGCTTGCGCTGATGAAGGATCACAAGGACATTGACGTTCGCATTCGGACAATGAAGTGACAAAGCGCGCGTCAACCGCCGCCGGCTGAAAAGTTTCGCGCGAGGATTTAGAGACGGAGGAATGGATTCAAATGAACGGCAACGGCGTTGCATTCTGGAAAGCAAGCGGCAGCGGCAATGATTTTATCATCATCGACAACCGCGATTTATCGCTGAACGTGGGAGAATTGCCGGCTTTTGCCCGAAGCGTGTGCCGAAGAAAAGTGTCGGTCGGCGCGGACGGTCTGCTGCTTGTCGAGCCCTCTGCGGTCGCCGATTTCCGGTGGCGGTTTTTCAATTCCGACGGCTCCGAGGCGGCCATGTGCGGCAACGCGGCGCGTTGCGTGGCGCGCTTTGCCTTTGAAAACGGCATTGCCGGACAAACCATGTCTTTCGAAACGCAGGCCGGCATCATCCGCGCGGAAGTGGCCCGCGACGTCGCGAAAGTCCGGCTGACCGATCCCTCTTCCCTGAAGCAGGACATTCGGATTCATCTGTCGGGAGGCGAGTGCGGACTGGACTGCATCGACACGGGCGTGCCCCACGCCGTCTGCTTTGTCGCGTCCGCCGAGGCGTGCGACGTGACGGCCACCGGAAGGGAAATCCGCCGGCACGCAGTGTTTCAGCCCGAGGGCGCAAACGCGAATTTTGCGCTGGTGATCAACCGGCATAAAATGCGGGTCCGGACCTACGAACGGGGCGTCGAGGACGAAACCCTGGCCTGCGGCACGGGTGTGGTCGCCTCCGTTCTGGCCGCGGCCGGACGCCGCTTTGTGGATTCGCCGGTGGATGTGACCGTGCAAAGCGGCGAAACCCTGCGCGTGTATTTTTCCCGTCAGGACGGGGCTTTTTCGGAAATTTATCTTGAAGGGAAAGTGAAAATAGTCTATCAAGGGGCGCTTTTTGAAGACGCGTATCGATAACCTCTGATCAGGAAGGAATGTTCATCGTGCAGACGGCGGAACGGTTAAAGAAAATCCCCCCTTATTTGTTCATGGAGCTTCGGAAAAAAATCAACAAGGCGAAATCCGACGGCGTGGACGTTATTTCTCTGGCCATCGGCGATCCCGTGGAAGCGACTCCCGGTTCCATCATTGACGAACTGTGCCGCACGGCCCGCGATCCGCTAAACCACCGCTATCCCACCGACGAGGAAAAAGGCATGCTCGCGCTGCGCAGGGAAATCGCCCGCTGGTACGCCCAGCGCTACGGCGTGGAGCTGAATCCGGAAAAAGAGATTCTGGGCCTCATCGGCTCCAAGGAAGGCTGCCACCACTTTGTTTTGGCGCGCGTGAATCCCGGCGACATCGTGCTGATGACCGATCCCGGCTATCCGGCTTACCGCGCCAGCATCCTGATGGGGGAAGGCGTTCCCTGCAACGTGCCCATCCTGGCGCAAAACGACTATCTTCCGGCTCTGGAAGACATTCCGTCGGAGACGGCCAAAAAGGCGTCGGCCATGTTTTTGAATTATCCCAACAACCCGACGGGCGCGTGCGCCACGCTGGAATTTCTCAACAAACTGGTGGCGTTTGCGCGGGAATACGACATTGCCGTCTGCTACGACAATCCCTACGGCGAAATCGTGTTTGCCGGACAGGAGCGCATCAGCTTTCTTCAGGCGCCGGGCGCGAAAGAAATCGGCGTCGAGCTGAATTCCTTTTCCAAGCCCTTCAACATGTGCGGCTGGCGAATCGGCATGGCCTCGGGCAATCCCGACCTGATCGCGGCAATCAGCAAGGTCAAGGAAAACACGGACTCCGGCATTTTCAACGCCGTGCAGTTTGCGGCGATACAGGCGCTGCGCGGCGAAGCGGGATTTATTGAAGAGATGCTCTCCATTTACGGACGCCGCCGGGAGATGGTTTTAAAGACGCTTCAAAAGATCGGCATTGATTTTCAGCCGCCGCGCGGCACGTTTTATCTGTGGGTGCCCGCGCCCAAAGGCATGACGTCGCTGGAATTCACCAACCGCCTGTTTGACAAAACCGCCGTCGTGGTAGCGGCCGGAACGGCTTACGGCCGGTATGGCGAGGGCTTTATCCGTATTTCGCTCACCGTGCCGGACGACCGGCTCAACGAGGCGATGGCGCGAATCGAAAAGGAATTCTCGTAATGGAAATGGGAATTCTGGGGCTTCCCCAAAGCGGGAAGAGCACCCTGTTTGAAATTATGACCGGCGTGAAAATAAGCCCGTCGCACACTGAAACGGTCGTGCGCGGACAGGCGTCGGTGCCGGATGAGCGCTTTGACAAACTGGTCGAAATCTACAAGCCCGCTAAAGTCTCGCCGGCCAGAGTTCCGTTTGTCGATGTGCATGCCGTGGGCGAACATCCCTGGGAGGCGATCCGCCAGAACCTGAGCGGCACGGACGGCATTCTGCACGTGGTGGACGGTTTTTCCCTGCCGGATATTTCGATTGCTCTCGACGCCTGCCGCAAACTCGAAGACGAGCTGGTTCTCTCCGATCTCATCATCATTGAAAAGAAGCTGGAGCGCCTGGCCAAGATGTCCAAAAAAGCCATTGCACCCCAGGAAGCGGCGCAAAACGAACTTTTGCCGCGGTTGAAGGACTGCCTGGAGGCGGGCAAACCGCTGCGCCGGGCGGGGCTTACCGCTCAGGAAGTCTTTACGCTTAAGAGTTTTTCATTCTGGACGATCAAGCCGGAACTGGTTGTGGTCAACGTGGCCGAAGACAATCCGGCGTTTGCCGATGAATTTGCCAAAGCCGCCCATCTTGCCGAACCGGTGATGGGAATCTGCTGCAAGATCGAGGCGGAGCTCGCGGGGCTGGACGCGGCCGATCAGAAAGAGTTCCTGGCCTCGATGGGCATCGCCGAACCTGCCTTCGGCCGGATCATCCGCGCCGCCTTTTCGCTTTTGGGGCGCATGTCCTTCTTCACCGTGGGCGAAGACGAAGTCAAAGCCTGGGTCATTCCGCATTCCACAAAAGCCCCCAAGGCCGCGGGCGCCATTCACAACGATTTCGAACGCGGCTTCATCAAGGCCGAAGTCATGTCCTTTGACGATTTCATGGCGCACGGCGGGTCGCAGGCCCAGGTGAAATCCGCCGGCCGTCTCCGTCTGGAGGGCAAGGAATATGTCGTTGCCGACGGCGACATCATCACCTTCCGCTTCAACGTCTGACGGGCGCCGCGGCCGCGTCCTCCAATGCTTTCAGGTAGTACTCTGTTTCCGCAACCGATCGATTGACCAGCGGCTGATTCAGTCCGGCGCCTTCCGAGGAAACGTTCACGAACCAGTTGTTGTCGTTGATCCGCTGGAAACGGATGGTGATCAGCGTGTTGCCGTTAAAGAAGGAATCCCGATGGATTCTGATCACGCCTTCCTCATCGTCCTTTTCGCATTTGTCGCCGGGGAATGTTTTCTTTGCCGTTTCAAAAGCCAGATACGTCGCCTGCCAGTGCGTTCCCGTGAGAATGACCGGTCGCAGCGGAGAGGACGGGGCTGCCGATGTCTGGGCCGTGCTGCAGGAGGACAGCAGCAAAACCGCTAAAAACAAAAATATCAAAGAGTTCCGTTTTTTGCTTTTCAATCGCTTTCCTTCGCCTGACGGCTTCAATTATTTTTTCTCATGCAAGATTTCCTGTATGGTTCGAAAGCCTTTGAAATCGTTGGATGCCCAAACATTTAAATCCTGCACCGTAACATTACTGGAGCAAACAAATTGTCTGGCGTCAGGTTCCAGTTTTGACTTGCTCTGCTTCTTCTTGAAAATTTTCAATGCACCGTCTTTAAAGAGCACAATGTAGAATTCCATTTTTGCCTCTCAAGAATAATAAAATCCTATCATGAGTAATCCTTCTTTCGCCGAACGCTTGAATTAGCGGGCTCTCCACTGCGCAAAGCGAAGTGGAGAGCCCGCTGGAATACTTCGTTAGACATCCTTATTCAGAGTAAGGCGGCTCCCCTTGGACGGAATTTGCCAATTCCATGGCCTTTTTTACTTGATCCCGGGTTCCCCTGAAAACAAGCCATACGCCTCCTTCCGCGCCGCTGACGCCGCCCGCGCTGCACTGGAAGGCGGTCACTCCCGTCAGGATTTTAATGGCTTCGAGCTCTGTGACGATTTCGCCTGTAATCAGCCACTGGGAGGGAATAAGGTGACCGGGAAACCGATTCGTCGACTTACCGGATGCAGGAGGCAGCAATTGCACCGGCTCCCGCGTTTTCAGCGTCAGCTCCGCAACATCGCCTGCAACCACCTTCTCGAGGCCGACCGGAATCACGAGGTGAACCTTGCGCGCCACGATCATGGGCATGGTGATTCCCGTCGTTCCCCCTTCCGGGTGCAGAATATTAACCGCCGCCATCTTGTTCCTGTAGTCGAGGGCATTGGCGCCCTTGATGACCACGTCGCCCGGCTTCAGTTTCTTCGCCGCTTCGCCAAGCGGAATATCCACGATCTTGCCTTTTTCCAGAATCACGTGGTTGACGGCTTTCGCCTCGGGCAGGTTTTTGGTTCCTTTCTCGGGTTCAATTCTTCCCGTCACAAAGGCTGCGTGATCGGCTTTCTTTCCGGTGATCTCTTCCGCCACATAGGCGTTGGTTGTCCCCTTGATGATAATGACCATACCGTTGGCCAGAGCATTCTTGACGATCGGCATCTGCGCCACAGCCTTGCCGATCAGCCTCTTGGATTCGGCCACCGTCAGAATCGCGCCGCTCTGAAAAATTTTTTCCTCGCTTTCCGGTCCCGCTGCGGTAGAAATTCCGGCAAACAGCAACGGTCCGCAAACGGCCATCGCCAATAGCAAGGCAATCCCTCTCCATCCTTTTTTCATGAGGTGTTCCTCCTTTCGCTTTAGATTGATTTTGACTTATTTTTTAAACTAAAACTTCACAACCCGCTGGGGACACTGCAATCGGAAGCTTAAAAAAGGTTAAAGCCAGGTTCAAGAACTTTTCGATAAAAATCGGAATGGGAGAATAAAACTGGCGGAGAGAGCGGGATTTGAACCCGCGGTACACCTTTAAAGGGCGTACAATCGCTTAGCAGGCGATCGCTTTCGGCCACTCAGCCATCTCTCCGCTGATTTTTTCAGGCCTGTATGTTTAAAACAGTACGTCTCAATCTGCAAGAAGTTCTGTATTATCTGGCGGAGGGAGCAGGATTCGAACCCGCGAACCTTTCGGTCAACGGTTTTCAAGACCGCCGCCATAGACCACTCGGCCATCCCTCCATCGTAATGTTTTTCCCGGTTATCCTTCCGGCCTTACGGAGTGATCCGCTCGAGGCCTCTCATGTAAGGACGCAGCGCCTCCGGGATGATGACGCTTCCGTCGGCCTGCTGATAGTTCTCCAGAACCGCGACCACGGTGCGGCCCACGGCCAGTCCGGAGCCGTTCAGGGTGTGGACGAATTCCACCTTGCCGCTGTCTTTCCGGCGGAAGCGGATCGCCGCACGCCTGGCCTGGAAATCCTCAAAGTTGCTGCATGAGGAAATCTCCCGGTACGTGTCCTGTCCGGGCATCCAGGCTTCCACGTCGTACGTTTTGGATGAAGAGAAGCCCAGATCGGCCGTGCACAGGCAAACGGTGCGATAAGGGATGCCGAGCCTTTTCAGGACTTCTTCCGCGTTGGCGGTCAGCTTTTCCAGCTCGTCGTAGGATGCCTCCGGTTTGGAAAACTTGACCATCTCCACCTTGTTGAACTGGTGCTGTCGGATCAATCCCCGTGTATCTTTGCCGTAGGAACCGGCTTCCGCGCGGAAGCAGGCTGAATAAGCCACAAGATAAACAGGCAGCTTGTCTTCCTCAAGAATTTCATCCCGGTAGATATTCGTCACCGGGACTTCCGCCGTCGGAATCAGGTAATAGTCCATGCCTTCAATTTTAAAAAGGTCTTCCTTGAACTTGGGAAGCTGGCCGGTCCCGGTCATGCTTTCGGCGTTGACCATGAAAGGCGTAAACACCTCCGTGTAGCCGTGGTTTGCCGTGTGCAGATCCAGCATGAAGTTGGTGATCGCGCGCTCCAGTTGGGCGCCCGCTCCCCGGTAGAGTGTGAATCTCGCTCCGGTGATTTTCGCGCCGCGCCCGAAATCCAGAATGTTCAGGCTTTCACCCAGTTCAAAGTGCTGCTTCGGGGCAAAACAGAAAGACGGCTTTTCGCCCCAGGTCCGCACGACCGCATTGTCTTCGGAACTGCCGCCCTGCGGCACCGATTCGTGCTGAACGTTCGGCACGATCATGACAAAGGCATTGAGCTCCTCTTCCGTGACGCGCAGGGTTTCGTCATATTCCTTGATTTTGGCCGAGACGTCACCCATTTTGGCAATCAGTGCGGAAGCGTCCTCTTTCTTCTTTTTCAGCTCGCCGACCTGCCTGGACACACTGTTGCGCTCATTGCGCAGGGTTTCCACCGCCTGCAAAATGTCCCGCCTTTTCGCGTCCAGGCCGATAAAACGGTCAAAGTCAATGTTTTGCCCCCGTTCGTTCATTTTTCGGCGAACGGCCTCCAGGTTCTGCCTCAAGTACTTAATATCCAACATAATTTACCTTCAGTGCTTTGGCTGACGAATCCCGCCAAAGACGCGTTTCCCTATCACTTTGAACAATTGAAGTCAATGGTTTTATCGGGTGAATCAATTCCCGGATCCGGTCAGCCTCTTTTGAATCATCTTCAAAAAGGCTCTCATTTCCGGGCTTTTGAGAAGGTAGGCGCACGCAAAGTATGCGACTGCCCCGGTCAGAACAGCAAGGACGAGATAGATCAGACGTTCCCGAAAGCCCGAGGACGTGTTCCAGGGCATTCCATATTCCACGAGTCCGATGGCCGCCAGCATCGCGGCGGATGAAGCGATGATCTTGAAAACGGAGGTGTAAAACGCACGGTCGAGATACGGTCCGATTTTGTTTCTCAGCACGAACGCAAGGACTCCGACATTGACGGCCGCGGAAATGGAGCCGGCCAGCGCGATGCCGTTGTGCCGGAGCGGATACATCAGCGTCAGGCTGAAAACCACGTTGACGACCAGCGTAATGATGCCCGCTTTCAGAGGCCATTTGGAATCCTTCAGGGAATAGAAGGCGGAAACGAAGACGCGCAGGACCGAGTAGGCCCAGAGCCCCAGCGCGTAGCAGAACAGCGCCTGGCCGGTATAGACGGCTGCCTGTGCGTCAAACGCGCCGCGCTGGAACAGCACGGAGATGATGGGCAAATGGAGCGCCATCAGGGCGGCCATCGCCGGGATGGTCAGAAAAAGCAGCAGCCGCAGGGAAAAGGAAATGCTGGATTTCAGCTCTTCGGTTTTTCCCGCGGCGGCATGAGCGGAAAAACTGGGCAGCGCCGCCGTTCCGATGGCAATGGCGAAAATCCCCAGCGGGAACTCCATGATCCGGTCGGCGTAAAACAGATACGTGACCGAGCCGCTGGGCAGGAGGGAGGCCAGCACCGTTCCCACAAAGACATTGATTGTGCCCACGCCCGCGCCGAGGATGGCCGGAAGCATCAGCGCGCCGATCTGCCGGATGCCCGGGTGGCGCAGATTGAACCGGAAATGAAACCTTACGCCGAATTTCCCGAGGGCCGGCCACTGCATGGCAAGCTGCAGGACGCCGCCCGCCAGAACGCCCGCGGCCAGCGCCGTGATCGGCTGGTCAAATTTGTCGTGCAGAGCGACGGCGGCCGTGATCATGGCGATGTTGAGCATCACCGGAGACAGAGCCGGAGAGGTGAAATGCCGGAAAGAATTCAGAATCCCCATGCACAGGGCGACCAGTGCAATGAAAAAGATGTAGGGGAACATCAGGCGGTTCAGAAAAACCGCAAGCTGGTATTGGTCGGGATTGGCCATGAAACCCGGGGCGATCAGTCCGACAATCACGGGCGAGAGCGCAATGCCCAGCGCGGAAACGGCGGCCAGGATGACGGAAAGGATCGTAAACGCGTTGTCGGCCAGCTCCAGCGCTTCCGGTTTTGTTTTTTTCTGCAGGTATTCGGTAAACACCGGAACAAATGAAATCGTAAGCGAGCCTTCGCCCAGCAGGCGCCTCAGCATATTGGGAATGCGAAACGCCACCCAGAAGGCGTCCGTCATCCAGCTCGCACCGAAAAAGGCGGCGATGACCATGTCGCGGACCACGCCGAGAACGCGGCTGACCATCGTCGCTGCGCCCACGATTCCGGCGGCCTTGGCGACTTTTGCATTTTCTGATTTTTCCGTAGGATCGTCCATTTCTTCAATTGCGCTTTGCTTATTGCCGGCGACTATGCGTCAGGAGGGAAATCCAGGCTTCGGAATCTTTGCTCCAGTTCCGTTCGATTGATGTCGCTGACCAGGATTGTCTTCTTGCGTCCCTTGGCCCCCGCGGAAATTTTCAACAGGCTTTTCCTGAGCCCCAGTTTTTTGGCCAGCAGTTCGATGCAGGCGTCGTTGGCCGCGCCTTCCACCGGCGGCGCGGTGACCTTAACTTTCAGCATGCCGCCGGAAATGCCGGCGATCGCAGCCCGCGAGGCGTGCGGATTGACGTGGATGTCAAAGGATAAGCCGTTCTTTGTTTCCCGAATGAGGAGCGTATCGGTCAAAGCGTTTGCCTTTCTAAAAACTTCGCGCCGCCTGGATCAGTGTCTGGACCAGGAAATACTGCAGAAAGATGATGATCAGCAAAACGATCAGCGGCGAAAAATCAATCGGCAGGCTGTGCCGGGGAAGCATCCTTCGAATCGGTCCCAGCACCGGTTCGGTGACGCGGTACAGGAAAATGACGATCTTGTTGTAAGGATCGGGATTCACCCAGGAAATGAGAGCGCGGGCGACGATGATCCACAGATAGACCGTCAGAACAATGTCGATGACTTTTGCCAGCGCGATGATGAAATTGCTCAATGCAAACATAACTTCCTCACTGATGGATCTTTTGCTTCCCGCAGGGAGTTTGTGTCAAAGAGTCGGGCCTTCCGTGAAAGCTTTTCTGCCGGCGATTCCTGTGAAGAATCCATCAGCCGGCATCCGGACGACGCCGCTCAGGGACGGGGATCCGAAACAATTTCCCGGCAAAAAGTGATCAGCGCGTCATTGAACGCCTCGGGCCGCTCCAGCATCGCCATGTGTCCCGCGCCTTCAATCAAAACAAGTTTCGCTCCGGCAATTCCGGCGGCGATCCGCTCCGACGAGGCGGGCGGCGTCATTTTATCTTCCTTGCCGCAGACGGCCAGTACCGGCACGCGGATCTTTTCCAGTTCTCCAGTCAGATCAAACTTGCTGCACGCCAGCATGTCGCCCGCCACTACATCAACACTGGTCTGGCCCAGACTTTCCCGCAGCGGCCCAAAGAGCTTCGGGCGGTTTTCTTTGGCAATGGAGAATTTGCACATCAAATCCAGGATCAAATCCGGCTGTTTGGCAAACCCGTCCAGAATGTCGGGGTTGACCGGCATGGTCAGGCCGCCGCCCGCCGCCACGACGGCGCTTGCATCCTGCGGGTGTTGTGAGGCAAAACCCAGGGCAATAGCCGCACCCAGCGAGTGTCCGACCAAAACCGGGCGCTTCAATTTTAAAACTTCGAGGATTTCCTTTAAACGCAGGACATAGGCCAAAATATCCTTCTCTCCGCTTCCCTCCGATTGCCCGTGCCCCGGAAGGTCGACGGCCGCGATGTTGAACGATTTGTGCAGGACCGAATACTGTTCGGACCAGGCGCCGGAGTTGCCGCCGGAGCCGTGAAGAAAGACCAGGCCCTGCGCGTGGGCGCCGAAATCAGCCGGGTTGATCCAGCAGGCAATGTTGTTGTCCCCGACTTTGAAATGTTTCAGCATGAGTGTTCCCTCCCGAGCCCGTGACTACCACAAAAGCGGGTTTTTATACAATCTTCAATATTGTATTGACAGGATGCCGGGAAAAAGGGCATGTATTGGCCATCCGGAGGACATAACCATGTTTACAGGCAAGAAAGTTGCGATTCTCGGCGGAGGCAAAATGGGCGGCATTCTGGCGCGGGGGATGATTACCCGGAAGCTCCTTGCCCCGCAGAATATCACCGTGACGGACATTGATCCACAGAGGCTGGAAGAGTTGCGTTCTGCGCTGAAGCTGCGGGTCAGCGATGACAACCGTCAGGCCGTGAAGGGGGCCGATATTATTGTTCTGGCCGTCAAGCCGCAGAATTTTCCCGACCTCCTCAAAGAGATTCGGCAGGCTGCGAATTCCTCAAAGCTGTTTATTTCCATCGCCGCCGGCGTGACGACGGATGCGATTGAAAAATGGTTGACCAAAAAACCGCGCGTTTTGCGCGTGATGCCCAACGTCGCCGCGCTGGCGGGCGAAGGCGCCGCGGCCGTGGCGAAGGGGCATTTTTCCCGCCCCGATGACGTACAGTACGCCCTGGCGATGCTGGGCGCCGTCGGCCTGGCCGTGGAAGTGGAGGAGAAGCTCATGGATGCCGTGACGGGACTCAGCGGCAGCGGCCCGGCCTATTGTTTTGTAATGATCGAAGCCCTGGCGGATGCCGGCGTTCAACTGGGGCTGGGCCGTGATCTGGCCGAAAAGCTTGCCGCGCAGACGATGCTGGGCTCGGCCCGCCTGTGTCTTCAGGGAAGTCATCACCCCGCCCAGTTGAAAAATATGGTGACCTCTCCCGGCGGAACCACTGCTGCCGGTTTGCGGGTGCTGGAGGAGGGGAAAATTCGCGCGACGCTGACGGGCGCCGTGGAAGCGGCCGCGAAGAAAGCGAAAGAACTTGCCGGTTCATGAACTAAAAAGCCGTGGGGGAAAAATGGAGATCAGGGGGAAAACCATCATCGTGACGGGCGCGGCTTCCGGCATCGGCCGGGGCCTGTGCCGGCGGTTTGCAAAAGAAGGCGCGAAGGCCATCGTCGCCGCCGACATCAATGAAGCGGGCGCAAAGGCCGTCGCCGGGGAAGCGGGCGGAGAGGCTTTTGCCTGCGACGTACGCAAGGAAGCGGACATCATCCGCTTGGTAAAATTCACGGAAGACCGCTGGGGCGGCGTTGACCTTTTCTGCTCCAACGCCGGCATCATCGCGATCGGCGGCTATGAAGTGGACAACGAAACCTGGCAGCGCATCTGGGAGATTAATGTTCTCGCGCATGTTTTCGTGGCGCGGGCGGTCATTCCCGGAATGATCCGGCGAGGCGGCGGCGCGATCATGATCACCGCTTCCGCGGCCGGGCTGTTGAGTCAGATCGGATCTCTGCCGTATTCCGTCACCAAGCACGCGGCGGTGGGCATGGCGGAAAATCTGGCGATCACCTACGGCGGCCAGGGCATACAGGTGTTTGCGCTTTGTCCGCAGGCGGTGGAGTCGGAAATGACGCGCCAGCATGAAGGCGGCGGCGTGGCGGGGGTGGACGGCCTGATGAAGCCGGAGCAGCTCGCAAACGCCGTCATGGAATCGTTCGCCGCCGATGAATTTCTGATTCTGCCGCACAAGGAAGTCAAAACCTACATCCAGCGCAAGGCGGCGGATTACAACCGTTGGATTCAGGGCATGCGCAGGCTGCAGGACAGGTTCCTGACGGGCGCGCCGTTAAAGAAAGTCTAAAAAAAGCGTTTCCGGCATTTTTGCATCAGCAGAGGGAGGGAAGCCCGTGGACGTCGAAAGATGCGCGTCGGTGGACAACCTTCAGGATCTGGATCAGGCACTCCTGGCGGACGACAGAGTGATCGCCATGGTGTACGCCACCTGGTGCCCTTTCTGCCGAAAGGTCCTGCCGGTGTTTGAAAAATGGGCGCTAAAGGAAAAGCGGCGCCTGCTTCTGGTGGCCGACGACGACGAGCGCGCCGCGGACGTGTACGACATCGATATTTTCCCGACGCTGATCCTGTTTGAAAAGGGCCGCATCGTCAAGCGGCTCGACGGAAGGCCGGGCGTCGGCCTCAGTGAGAAACAGATCGCCGATTTCATCAAATCCTGTCCGCCGGCCGAGCCCGGCTGAAATTCGGAGTCCGACACATTTGGATATTTTTGTTCGATACTGCGGCGGCTGCAACTGTCAACTGGACCGGTCCAAACTGGTGAGCGACGTTCAGCGTGGGCTTGGCCCTGAGTTCCACCTGACGACGGATCTTTCCGGCGCGCCTTGCCCCGCCGGGCTGCTGGTATGCGGCTGTCCGGCCGCCTGCGTCTGGAATTCCGAAGTCAGCGCGGCGGCCAGGCGCTGGGTAATCGTTGCCGGAAAAACGGTGAATGCCGTTGAAATAACGGAGGACCGTCTGGCGGAAGCGGTGGCCGTGGAAATCAAATCCATTCTCTTTTCTGAGTAAAAATAAAAAGATATCACTACTGTCCCAACGTTTTCGTAAAGAGATGAAGTAAGTTATAGAAAACAATGCGAATAATCAATAAAAAGTTATTTATCGATTTGAAATATTTTTCTTCGGGATGCCATAGTCTCGCATTACATT
>Ga0209719_1000445_pt1 | contig 60240 bp, 51 predicted proteins | sample AD_JPNAS2_MetaG_FD_184421 | JGI IMG/M metagenome (GOLD analysis project Ga0209719, IMG submission 184421) | Active sludge microbial communities of municipal wastewater-treating anaerobic digesters from Japan - AD_JPNAS2_MetaG (SPAdes) (version 2) | ecosystem: Engineered > Bioreactor > Anaerobic...
TTGAAAATATCCAAAAAGACAGCAAATAAAGTGTTTGCTGCAAACACTTTATTTGCTGTCTTTTTTTTTAATTAAAGTGGTGAAAGTTAATTGCGAAAAATTGATGAAAATTAATTTGCTATTTACAACTTACACTAAAAGTAGCTCCTGTACAAGCTGTTGTTGCCGAAATACTTGAAATAATACAGTCAGAAACAATATCGCAGTTTACCGAACCAGCGCCTGGAGCACCAATGTTGGTTTGGTCTAATGTTATATTGCCAGTACAGTTTGCCCAGTTACCAATAATAACAATGTAATAATCCCCAACATTCACAGGATTAATATTAATATATTCAGTGTCATCTGTAGAATAGCTGGCATCTGCCAAATTACCTGATGGCAAAGCCAAAGCATCAACTACACATGGGGCAGTACCTGTATATGTAGTTCCACTATTGCCAGAATCATACCAGGTGTAAGACCCTGAACCAGTTAAGTCTAATGGGTCGCAGGTTATATTATCAAAAGGGCCATAACAAGCATAGTCAACATCTCCACATGAAGAAGCTATTTCCATTTCAATATATCCTAAAGATTCAATCTGAAAATACCACCATGTAGGGTTTCTTAAAAAGCTACACTGATCAGCAGGTGCATCTATATATGGATCATTTGACTGTGCTCCAAAATTAATTCCCACACCTTCTTCGGCACAAACAGCCATTGCATCTTCGCAATTTTCGGAACCTACAATAACAACACCATCTGTTAATGTTAAGGTATAACTGGGAATACAATCGGGAGAAGGATAAGTTGATACAAGAAAATAATAGGTAACTCCAGCAGATAGAGAAAACGGACCACCACTAGCATTAGCACCAGAACTTGTTGCTGGTGTTCCAACGCAAGTACCAACATCGGGACAACCTTGAGTAACAATAACTCCTACCCATGATGCGTCTGTGGTTAAATCTACCGAAATATTTACATTACTCGACGGGGTATATTCATAGACATATTCTTCTCCACCTAGGTAATTTGAAGCACATGCGTCTGAACTGGAGTAATTATTACAAGCACCGCAGGTAGTTCCAGAATGTACGAAAGGGAATGTTGTTCCTGAAGGTATAAGGTGTGGATTAGAACAATTGGAACAAACTGCACCACCACAACTGGTACATGTAATAGTTGTAGTACAAGAATTTGAAGCTGTTCCACAAGCAGCATCAGTATTATAATGTATATAATAAGTACCACTGACTGTAGCTGTCCATGATAATGGGCTCCAACCATGGGCAACTACGGTACCATCGTATGTTCCTCTACGAACAGTAATGTAACTACCACAATCACTTGATGATTGATATGTTTCTCCGGCAACAACATTAGAAATTGTGTTATATTCACTTTCGTATTGTACTGTTGTAATTGTAACCGGTGTATTATCTGTAGGAGCAGTTGCCGAACCGAATGAAGTGGTATTCGTACACTGTGAATGCACATACAATGCAGAGAAACTGATAAAAACAACCAAACTGAATTTAACTATAATATTTTTTATAATCTGGAATATGTCATTAGTAAAATTATCTTATTTAATAAACTCGTCTTCGATTTTCAAACCGAATTCCTCAAAAACTTCAATAACAAAATCGGCATTAATTGGCTCTGCTGAGCTTATTTCGAAATGAATATTATCGTTTATGGATATATCATTGAAATTTCCTTTTTCTTTAAGTAGTAGGCTTGCGTTTTTAATATTGTTTAGATTTGGTGTATCTTCGAGTTTAAAAGCTACGCGATAGAATTTACCGTTATAATCGGATTTTTTGAATGCTCGTTTTGAGTTCGAGTTTTCATTCTTTTTTCTTGCAACAGCTTCCTCTGCTTTTTTAGCTAAATCTTCAAGATACATTTCTTCATCTACATTAGTTTTGGAACTTGCAGATAATTTCATTTCTGCCATTTTTTGTTCTTGCTCAAACTTTTCTTTATCAAGCAGATAAGTCCCTGATTCATAATATTTATCAATAATTTCATCTAAAATTACGGCAAGTTGCTCATTTGTAAAATCATCTTTTGTTTCGCACATACAGCGCCAATACTCCTTACCATGATCCAAATAAAACCTTATCACCCCAGAATTTGTAAGCACTTGGTCAACAATAGATTGCACATAAGTTTCTGGGATTTCACCATAAATACTCAAATAACAGATACGAGTTCCATTTTCATAAAACTTTTCGGCATCTGTTTCTACTTTATTAATCCAACTTAATTCTGATACACCATTCTTTTCTTGTCCAAATAAAAAAGCATTGAACAAAAAAGAAAAGAAAATAACAATGACTATTTTTTTCATATAAAAAACTTTAAATATTTTTCACTTCTACTAACTTCTCTAAAATCAAGCTAAAAACTCATTCATATTCAAGAATTTAACTTAACAAATAAACACCAACTTCTCATTATTTCATCGTATTAATTCAACACACTAATTAAACAATACAAACAATATGTAAAATTACACAAAAATTTATATAAAACAAAAAAAAACACTTTTTTTTATAATTAAAAGCACTTTTTTATTTTACTTTTATTCTCAAGCCAGCTAAAACCCTAACACACAAAAAGTTAAAAAAAATAAAAAAATTTAATTTTAATCTTTCATCAAAATTTAGCTACTTTTGAATAAAATCAAACTTTTAGTGCCCAGAACAAGATTCGAACTTGCACATCCATACGGACACCAGCCCCTCAAGCTGGCGTGTCTACCAATTCCACCATCTGGGCAAAAATTAAAACGCAAAAATAATTATTTATACCAAATAAACCAACAAAAAAAATGAAAAATGTTAAAAAAATTTAAAATAAATGCCTAATCCTAAAAAAAGCTGATACGATTTATTACAAATGTTCTTTTTTACAAATCAAACTTTTAACCCTCAATTAAATTAAATCCAAAATTCTTAATTCCCAATAATTGTCATACTAAAAACTAAAAACTAAAAACTAAAAACTCAACACTAAAAACTCAACACTAAAAACTAAAATCTCAACTCAAGAATAGCTTTAACAACTTCTGGACTAATATCCCTATTTTCGCCCAATTTCACAAAATTCTTTTTTTCTAAATTTTTGCAAATAGCATCAATAGCTTCGCGTGGAATGTTATAATCAGATAGTTTTGTTTTAATTCCAACTTCATTAAAAAACTCTTCTGTCTTTAAAATTGCCTTTTCTACATTTTCATCATCATTTTCTGAATTAAAACCCCAAACATTTTTCGCATAATGAAGTAATTTTCCGAACTTTTTCTCTTTTTGCGTCCTCATAACTCCGGGCAAAACAATTGCTAAAGTTTGTGCATGGTCTATATTATATAAAGCTGTGATTTCGTGACCTATAACATGAGTGCTCCAATCCTCAACCACTCCTTTTGCAAGCAATCCATTCAAACCCATTGCAGCAGCCCACATTAAATTAGAGTTTGCATCATAATCTTGTCTATCTTGCAAAACTGCACGTCCATTTTTTATAATTACCCGTAGCAAAGCAGCCGACCATTCATCTTGCAAATCTGCATTCATTGGATAAGTTAAATATTGCTCCATCACATGCACAAATGCATCAACTATTCCATTTGCAATTTGAATATCAGGTAGCGAGTACATAACTTCTGGTTCTAAAACCGAGAATTTAGGCATTAAAAGATAAGATTTAAAACTTATTTTATCTCCTACCGACTTTCTCGAAATAACTGCACCGCCATTCATTTCTGAGCCTGTTGCAGGTATTGTTAAAACACTACCCAAAGGCACAGCATCTAATACTTTTTCACCCTTTGCAATCATATCCCATGGGTCATCACCTGAATATTTTATAGCTGCTGCAATAAATTTTGTTCCATCAATTACAGAGCCTCCACCAACAGCCAATAAAAAATCAACTCCATTTTCTTTCCCTAATTTTACGGCTTTCATCAGTGTTTCATAAGAAGGATTAGGTTCTATTCCTCCAAATTCTATAAAATCTTTACCCTCTAAAGCAGAAACAACCCTTTCGTAAATTCCATTTCTTTTTATACTGCCCTTACCATAAGTAAACATGATTTTATTATAAGGCTTTAGCTCTTCAGCAATATTAGCAATCTTATTTTTTCCAAAAATTATTTTTACAGGATTATAAAATTCAAAATCTCTCATATCAATAAAATTTATTCTTTTTTAACTTTAGCTTTTCTTTTAAACCAACCATAACCTCGCCCCATTAAAAACAGTCCAAGCAACACAAAAGGTATGCTTAATAATTGTCCCATTCTAATAGCTTCTGTCCAGCCATCAAATTCAACAGGATCGACTTTTGTAAATTCAATAAAATATCTAAATACAAACAACACTGTAATAAACCAACCTAAAAATACTCCAGGTTTCCACTTTTGAATATATTTTTGATAAATAAAATAAAAAGCTATAAACATTATGAAATAAAAAATTGCCTCATACAATTGAGTGGGATGTCGAGGAGTCCAGAACTCTGCCAAACAAGTCAAATCTTCAAAACCACATTTTCCGCCCGAAGCATTAATTGCAGGAATAAGGTCTTCTGTGTTTCTCAAAAATTTAAAACCCCAAGGCATAGAAGTTTGCACTCCTATTATTTCGGAATTCATTAAATTTCCAAGCCTTACCATTCCTCCGGCAAAAGGAACTGTTAAAACAACTCTGTCCAACAAACTTAAATAATTAATTTTTGATTTTCGCGAAAACAACCATACTGCTAATAAAATCCCTGCAGCTCCACCATGACTTGCCAAACCTCCTTCCCAAACATATAAAATTTCTATAGGATTACTTAAATAATACCCAGGATTATAAAACAAACAATGACCTAATCTCAATCCTAAAACAACTCCAACAATAACATAAATTGCAAGTTTATCAACAACTAATTGCTGCACTCCTTCTTTTTTCATCTGCCTTGATAGAAGCAAATAACCAACTAAAAAACCTATAGCTAACAATAAGCCGTACCATCTTATACCTCTGTTGCCAAGATAAAATATAACTGGATCAACATTCCAAGTAATAAACAAAAAATCCATAATTTTTTAATTAAAATTTCATTTACAAAAATATAAAACTAAACAATATTAAAAAATATTTTAAACATATGCTAAAACAAATCAATGTTTTTTTGGTAATTAAAAAATAATATAGTATTTTTGCAACGCTTTTTGGGTTAAACGATGAGATTAGGGGGCACATTAAGTCCCCTATTTTATTAAAAATTATTGATGATAGACAAAAAAGAAATAGAGAATCTTTGTAAATCTGCACTAACTGAAACTCAGTTTTTAGTAGAAATTAAAATTAGTAACAACAACGATATTTTTGTTACTATAGACGATTTTAATGGACTAGAAATTGAAGAATGTAGAAGGATAAGTAGATTTATTGAAGAAAATTTAGACAGAGATAAAGAAGATTTTTCTATTGAAGTAAGTTCGCCTGGCTTAACAAATCCTTTTAAGGTGCCAGAACAATACCAAAAAAGCCTAAATAAAGAAGTAGAAGTTATTTTAAAAACTGGAGAAAAAATTACTGGGACATTAACAACTATAAGAGATGACGAAATCATTATAAGTTATTCCTACTTTGCAAAAATGGCAAACAAAAAGCAACAAATTTCAGAAATTTCTAAAATTAAATTTAAAGATATAAAATCAACAAAAAGTGTAATTTCATTTAAGTAAATAATATTTTAAAATAAAAATTATGGATCTTCAGAATAATTTAATAGAAAACTTTGCAGAATTTAAAGAACTAAAAAACATTGACCGTCCTACAATGATAGGTGTTTTAAAAGATGTTTTTACTTCTACGCTTCTAAAACTTTTTGGAGAAGAAAGCAAATTTGATGTTATTGTGAATGACGCAAACGGAGATGTCCAAATCTGGAGAACTAGAACTGTGGTCGAAGATGAGGATTTTGAAGATGCAAACACACAAATTCCACTATCCGAAGCTCAAAAAATTGACGAAGACTATGAAGCTGGAGAAGAATTTTCTGACGAAATTAAACTTCAAGATTTCGGACGCAGAGCTATTATGGCACTAAGACAAAATTTACAATCAAAAATTGCGGAAAGAGAAAAAAATAATATCTATTTAAAATACAAAGAAAGAGTTGGTGAAATTGTTGTAGGTGAAATTTATCAAATTTGGAAACGAGAAATTTTAATACTCGACGACGAAGGAATAGAGCTTATTTTGCCTAAAGCCGAACAAATTCCAAACGATAGATATAGAAAAGGTGACACTATTAGAGCCGTTGTGATTTCGGTTTCAATTGAAAAAGGTTCGCCACTTATTACACTTTCTAGAACATCACCTGTATTCCTTGAAAGATTATTTGAATTAGAAATTCCAGAAATTCTTGACGGACTTATTACAATAAAGAAAATTGTTCGTATTCCTGGAGAAAGAGCAAAAGTTGCGGTAGAATCTTACGATGAAAGAGTTGACCCAGTTGGTGCTTGCGTAGGAATGAAAGGTAGTCGTATTCACGGAATCGTTAGAGAATTACATAACGAAAATATCGATATAATAAATTACACTACCAATACTCAGCTATACATACAAAGAGCTTTAAGTCCAGCAAAAATATCGTCTATAAAAATTAAACCCGAAGAAGATAAAGTTGATGTATATCTAAATCCAGACCAAGTCTCTCTAGCAATTGGTAAAGGTGGTTTAAATATTAAACTTGCAAGCCAACTACTTGGAATGACCATAGATGTTTATAGAGAAATGGACGAAGATGAAGACGATGTTGCATTAGATGAATTTAGCGACGAAATAGAACAATGGATAATAGACCAGTTTAAAGCAATAGGTTGCGATACAGCAAAAAGCGTTTTAAACTTAAATCTAGAATACCTTGTAAAACATACTGATTTAGAAGAAGAAACAGTTATAGAAGTGCTTAATATCTTAAAATCAGAATTTGAATAAAAATTTTAGTAATTAAATATAGTTTATGACTTCAGACAAAAAACCGGTAAGACTAAGTACTTTAGCCAGAGAACTAAATGTGGGGACAAGCACAATTATTGAATTTCTAGCTAAAGAAGGTTATGAAATAGAGGGTGGACCGAACTCTAAATTACCTTTTGAATGTGTTGAACTTCTTGAAGAAGAATTTAAGGAGTCAAAGACTTTGAAAGAAAAAGCAATTAAAAACACTGAACAAGCTCGTGAAACAAAAGAAATGAATATTTCTATTGAAAAACAAGCTAAAATTAGTGAATTGGCTAAAGAAAAAGAGACAGAAACTCTCGAAGAAGCTACAATAGCTAAAACCGAACAAACTACAGCTACCGAAAGCGAAGAAAAAAGCAAAGTTCAAACAGAAAGTACTGTAGAAGAAAAAACAACAAAACCTGCAAGAGCTAAACACGAAGTTAAACCTATTGAAGATAGCGAAACTACAACAAGCACAACCGGTCCAAAAGTTGTAGGCACTATAGACCTAGACCAAATAAATCAAAAAACCAGACCAAAAAGAAAAACTAAAGCCGAAAAAGAAGAAGAACGTAAACTAAAAGAAGAAGAAGAACGTAAACTAAAAGAAACTGCTAAAAAGAAAAAAGATTCGGAAGCTAAAAAAGAAAAAACTAAAGCTACTGAAGAAAAAACTAAAGCTACTGAAGAAAAGAAAACCACTGAAACTAAGGAAAAATCTGAAATTACTGAACCCAAGAAAAAAGTTGAAAAAGAAAAAATTGCTGAAAAACCACGAGTATTTAAAGCTCTTACAGTAAGCGAAGAAGCTCAACAAGCAGAATTTATTAAAACAAAAATTGAGAAACTGTCAGGTCCTAGCGTAGTTGGTAAAATTGATATAGACTCATATTATACTCGTCAAGAAGAATCTGAAAAAAGAAGAAGACAAGAAAAAGAAGAAAGACAAAAATCTAGAGAAAAGGAAAAAGAAGAAAGAAAGTCTAAACGCAAAAGAATTAAAAAAGTTAAGGTTAATATTGATGACGACCTAAAACCTTCTGAAGGAAGAAGAAGAAGAGCCAACAAAAAGAATCTAAAACCTGCCAAACCATCTGTTGACCAAGAAGATGTTCAAAAACAAATAAAAGAAACTTTAGCGCGTTTAACTACACCTAAGCAAAAATCTAGAACATCAAAATACAGACGCGAAAAACGAGACTTAGTTTCACAAAAACGCCAAGAAGAATTTGAAAAACAAGAAGCCGAAAAAAACATCTTGAAAGTTACTGAATTTGTTTCGGTAAACGAAATGTCAATAATGATGGATGTGCCTGTAAATAAACTTATTGCAACTTGCATGAGCTTAGGCTTGTTCGTTTCTATCAACCAGAGATTAGATGCTGAAACTATGGCTTTAGTTGCTGATGAGTACGGATTTACAGTTGAGTTCGTTAGTGCAGAAGTTCTCAGCGAAATCGAAGAAGAAGAAGATGCCGAAGAAGATTTACTTCCTCGTCCACCAATTGTAACAGTAATGGGACACGTTGACCACGGTAAAACAAAATTGTTAGATAGAATTAGAAATACAAACATAATTGATGGCGAAGCTGGTGGTATCACTCAACATATTGGTGCATATTCAGCAAAACTTCCTAGCGGAAGACATATCACTTTCTTAGATACACCTGGACACGAAGCGTTTACAGCTATGCGTGCTCGTGGTGCTCAAATTACAGACGTTGCAATTATCATTATTGCTGCCGACGATAGCGTGATGCCTCAAACTGTTGAAGCAATCAACCACGCAAGAGCTGCTGGAGTTCCAATGGTTTTTGCAATTAACAAAATTGATAAACCAACTGCAAACCCCGAAAAAATTAAAGAAGCTTTAGCTAATATGAATTACTTAGTTGAAGACTGGGGCGGAAAATACCAATCTCAAGAAATTTCTGCTAAAGCAGGAATAAATATTAACGAATTATTAGAAAAAGTAATTCTCGAAGCTGAACTTCTTGAATTAAAAGCAAATCCTAATAAAAATGCTGTAGGCACAGTAATAGAAGCTAGCTTAGACAAAGGACGAGGCTATGTAACAACTCTTTTAGTACAAGCTGGAACATTAAAAGTTGGCGATATTCTACTTGCTGGTTGCCAAACAGGAAGAGTTAAAGCTATGTACAACGAAAGAGGAAACAGAGTCGAAGAAGCTGGACCTTCTACACCTGTATTAGTTCTTGGATTAAATGGGGCACCGCAAGCTGGTGATAAATTCCATGTTATGGAAAGCGACCACGAAGCTAGAAATATTGCTAACAAAAGATTACAACTTCAACGCGAACAAGGGCTTAGAACTCAAAAACACATTACAGTCGACGAAATCGGTCGCCGCTTAGCTCTTGGTAATTTCAACGAAATAAATCTTATTATTAAAGGTGACGTGGACGGCTCAGTTGAAGCACTTTCGGACTCTTTGATAAAACTTTCTACAGACTCGTTTGCTGTTAATATTATACATAAAGCAGTAGGACAAATTTCTGAATCTGACGTAATGCTTGCTACAGCTTCTAATGCTATAATTGTTGGTTTCCAAGTACGTCCTTCTAGTCATGCACGCAAACTTGCCGAAGAAGAACAAATAGAAATTAGATTGTATTCTGTAATTTACGATGCCATTGAAGAAATTAAAGATGCTATGGAAGGTATGCTTTCTCCAACCATTAAAGAAAAAGTTACTGGCTCTTGCGAAGTTCTCGAAGTATTTAAAATTACAAAAGTTGGTTCTGTCGCAGGATGTATGGTTACAGACGGAAAAATCCATAGAAAATCAAAAGTTAGACTTATTAGAGACGGTATTGTAATTTATACTGGCGAATTAGGTAGCTTAAAACGCTTTAAAGATGATGCGAAAGAAGTAACTGCCGGCTTAGAATGTGGATTAAATATTGATAAATTTAACGACATTAAAGTTGGAGATATTGTTGAAGCATTCGACGAAATTGAAGTTAAACAAACTCTATAAAATCTTAAAATAATCAATGCTCAAAATAGGCGAACTCGAATTTTGCGATAAACCTGTTTTTCTTGCACCAATGGAAGACGTTACTGACCCTTCGTTTAGGTATATGTGCAAAAAATTTGGGGCAGATTTAATGTTTACCGAATTTATTTCATCAGATGGCTTAATTAGAGATGCCAAAAAAAGCGTAAAAAAACTTGATATTTTCGATTACGAAAGACCTGTTGGAATTCAAATTTACGGACATATTCCAGAAGCAATGCAACAAGCAAGTTTAATGATAAACGAAAATGCTAATCCAGATTTGTTAGATATAAATTACGGATGCCCTGTAAAAAAAATTGCAAACAGAGGAGCAGGTTCTGGAATGATGAGAAATTTGCCACTGATGAAAGAAATTACAGAGTTAGTTGTTAAAACTTCAAAATTTCCTGTAACTGCAAAAACTCGCTTAGGCTGGGATTCAGATTCTTTAAATATTGAAGAAGTCGCTTTACTTTTACAAGACTGTGGCATTCAGGCACTTACAATACATGGGCGAACTCGTACACAAATGTATAAAGGCGAAGCCGACTGGACTTTAATTGGAAAAGTAAAAGAAAATCAAAATATTAAAATTCCTATAATTGGAAATGGCGATATAACAGATGCTCAAAATGCTTACGATAAATTTAATAAATACGGCGTTGATGCAATTATGATTGGTCGTGCTGCTATTGGCAAACCATGGATTTTTGCAGAAGTAAAACATTTTTTAAATACAGGGAAGCATTTGCCAAGTCCAGGAGTTACAGAAAGAGTAGATTATGCAAAAGAACATTTGCAAAAATCACTTGAATATAAAGAAGATAAAAAAGGAATTTACGAAATGAGAAGGCATTTTGCACTTTATTTCAAGGCTATTCCAGATTTTAAAGAAACAAGATTAAAACTTTTAACTGCACAAACAAGCGAAGAAATTTTAGAAATTTTAAATTTTATTCAAGATAAGTTTGGACAATATGATTCCGATTTTTTTGAGAATTTAAACGACAATAACAAGTGAGTTAAAAAGTTTTTAAAGTTTAACTAAAAACTAAACACTCTCCAACTAACAACTAAAAACTAAGAACTTTTATACTTCAACTGCGACACTACAACTCCAGAAATCACAATAAAAACTCCAATAATTTTTCTAATGCCAAGCGGTTCGTCCATTACAAGCCAAGCAATTATTAAAGTAAAAATTGGAATTGTATTACTAAAAACATTGGCTTTAGTAATTGGCATATATCTTAAAGCATAAATATAAAGTACAAAAGCTATTGTTGAAGCAAAAACCCCTAAATTCACAATTGCAATAGCACTGTCATAAACGAAACCAGTAGCCTTAATTGCTTGAATATCAAATATCGCAACAATTGGAAGAAACATTATAAGTCCAAAAAGATTTTGCCAAAATATAATATTTAACACAGAATGGTCTAATGGCATTTTTTTAATAATAACACTATAACCATTTGCTGCTATAACAGCTAAAGAAAGAAGTAGCAAACCCTTTAAAGGAACTTGCAAATTCATATGTTTATCAAAAACCAAAAATATTATCCCCGAAATCGAAATAAGTATTCCTAATATATTTACTGCACGTATTTTTTCTTTTAAGAAATAATAAGCCACGAAAGGTGTAAACAAAGGAATAACAGCAATTATCGCTGATGTCATTGAAGCATCAACATATTTTAAACCATTAGTTTCGCCGATAAAATATAAAAAAGGTTCAAAAAACGCTAATATTATAAATAGGTGTAAATTCTTTTTGTTGGGAAGTTTAAATTTTTTAGTCAAGAATAAAACTGGGAATAAAACAATAACAGATACTAATAATCTGAAAAATATTACAGTAAAAGCCGAATAAGCTTCCAAAGCAACTTTTCCCCAAACAAATGAGGCTCCCCACACTGCCATACTTATTAAAAGTAAGACATACAAAATTGTTGGCTTTGGTTTTTTCATTATTTTTAAAAATTCTTGCTAAACAAATTTAAATTAATTGCTTCAACAAGTTTTTAATATCAACTTTTTCTTTTACAAGGCTAGCTACTTTATTAATAGGTATTCTTTCTTGTTCCATGCTATCTCTGTACCTAATAGTAACAGTATCATCTTCTAAACTTTGATGGTCAACTGTAATACAGAAAGGAGTTCCAATAGCATCTTGTCGGCGATAACGTCTGCCAATAGAATCCTTGTCTTCGTATTCACAATTCATATCAAATTTTAGCTCATTCATTATTTTGCGAGCTAATTCAGGCAAACCGTCTTTTTTAACTAAAGGTAAAACTGCAACTTTTATTGGTGCTAAAGCTGGAGGTAAATTTAAAACTATACGTGTTTCGTTGCCAACTTGTTCTTCGTTATATGCGGCAGACAAAACTGATAAAAATGTTCTATCCAAACCAATAGAAGTTTCTACAACATAAGGAATATAGCTTTCGTCGGTTTCGTTATCAAAATATCTAATTTTTTTGCCCGAAAATTCTTCATGTTGTTTTAAATCAAAATCTGTTCTTGAATGAATACCTTCTAATTCTTTAAAACCAAATGGAAAATCAAATTCTATATCAAAAGCAGCATTTGCATAATGAGCAAGTTTGTCGTGTTCGTGCCATCTATATTTTTCCGGGTCAATTCCCATAGCAAGATGCCATTTCATTCTTTTTTCTTTCCAAGCCTCGAAATAAGTAAGTTCATCTCCAGGTTTTACAAAATATTGCATTTCCATTTGTTCAAACTCACGCATTCTAAAAATAAACTGACGAGCTACAATTTCGTTTCTAAAAGCTTTTCCTATTTGAGCTATACCAAAAGGAATTTTCATACGTCCTGTTTTTTGCACATTCAAATAATTTACAAAAATTCCTTGAGCAGTTTCGGGTCGTAAATAAACTGTATTTGCTCCTTCGCTTAAAGAACCTAATTTGGTATCGAACATTAAATTAAATTGACGCACTTCAGTCCAATTTCTACTTCCAGAAACAGGACACACAATTCCCTCATCTATAATAATTTGGCGAAGTTTTTCTAAGTCGTTATTTTCTAAAGCCGAAACAAAATTAGATTTTATTTCTTGAATTTTTTGAGCATATCCTAATACTCGTGGATTAGTTGATACAAATTGAGCCTCATCAAAAGCATCTCCAAATCTTTTAGCTGCTTTTTCTACTTCTTTTTTTATTTTATCGTTAATTTTCTCAATATGTTCTTCTATCAACACATCAGCACGATAGCGTTTTTTTGAATCTTTATTATCAATAAGTGGGTCGTTAAAAGCATCAACATGACCAGAAGCTTTCCAAACTGTCGGATGCATAAAAATTGCAGCATCAATTCCAACAACTTCTTCGTTAAGCTGGGTCATAGCTTTCCACCAATATTCTTTAATATTATTTTTTAATTCTACGCCATTTTGACCATAATCATAAACTGCACTTAGTCCATCATACAATTCAGATGATTGAAAAATAAAACCATATTCTTTACAGTGTGCAATAATTTTTTTAAAAAGCTCGTCTCTATTCATATGTTTTTTAAATTATCTATTAAATAAAATTCCTATTTGTAAGGTGGGGCAAAAATACAAATCATTTTTGTTATATAAGGTAATAATTGTCATTAGCTGGGTAGTTAATGCAATTTTTTCTGTAAAACAATAATCAAAACTAAACATAGGGTTCAAAGAAACACCTGAATAAAAAAACAACTCACTCTCGTTTAAAACTGTTTCAGTTTGACTTTCAATATGTAAGTTTCTAAGTTTTCCCATTCCTATTCCAAGCGAAGAGCAAAATCTTAATTTATTCTTCTTTGCAGTAAATCCTACAAAAGGTCCACCGTAAGCAAAACTAATATACGAATTTTCTGAGTTTTCAGATTTATAAATTGCCTTATTACTTCCCCCATGAATACCTAATGTTAAATGTTTTTTAAAGTAAAATCTAAGTATTCCGCCAATTCCTGTGCTAAAATTATTTATTTTTTGATAAGAATTGCTTGCACTAACATAGCCAGGCTGAAAAAACAACATGCCTCCGCTATATAAGTTTTTGTTTTCTTGAGAAGATAGATTTAATACAAAAAAAATCAACAATCCACTTAATAAAAATCTAATCATCGTCTATACTGATTTTGTCCTCCTTTATTTTGTGGTAAATTTGGATTATCATCAACAATTATATCGGTTTGTCTGCCTCCACGAAACATAGACTGAAAAGTAATATTTCCTCTTTGGTCGTAATAAGTTGATTTTCCTTCTTTAACTCCATTCTTATAATTAACTTCTGATTCTATTGGTCCAAAATCATAAAAAGTTTGCCATTTCCCATCTGGCTTATCCATTTTATAAAATTCTATTTTTACAGTATTTCCGTTATTATTACTATAAACAAACTTTCCATTGCGAAGTCCTTCGTAATAAACTCCTGAAATAGTTTCAGTTCCTCTAATATTAAAAGTTTTATAAGAACCATGCAAAACAGAAGTTGTTCTTTCTTCTTCTCTAAATTTGCCCGAAGATTTTTCTTTAATAATTTTATAATTTTCTTCTACTTGTTTTTTTCCGTTAGGATACCAAAAATAATTTTTCCCAGAAAGAACTCCATCTGTATATTCCACTTCTGATTTTTTACTTCCGTTTTCGTGCCAAGTTTTCCAATTACCAACCATAACACCTAAATCATAGTTTCCTTGCATTGCCAAAACTCCATCATCGTACCATTCTTTCCACAAACCATTTTCAAAATCATTTTCAAAATTTCCTTCTCTAAATTTATTTCCGTTTTCAAAATATATATTCCAAACTCCGTCTTTTATTCCAGCGGCATAGTCAACTTCTTTCCACAATCTTCCGTTAGCATACCAAAAATTCCATCTTCCTTCCATTTTTCCTCTTACAAAATGTCCTTCATTTCCTTTACTACCATCGGTTCGCCAATATGTCCACAATCCATCTTGCAAATCATCTTTAAAATTTCCGTCAATATCTTTTTTACCATCTTCAAACCAAAAATGAGCTTCGCCTTCCATCAATCCATTTTTATAATTAATTTCACTTTGTTTATTTCCATTTTCATAATATTTGATTTGCACACCGTCTCTCAAGTCGTTTACATAATTATTTGTACTTCTAACTTGTCCGCTTGGATACCAATATGTCCATGTTCTTTCTCGTTTAGAATCAATCAAAGTTCCTTCCATTTCTTTTTTGCCCGACTCAAACCAATAAATATTTAAACCGCTTTCGTAATTTAATTCGCTTTTTTTCTTGCCACTTTCAAACCATTCTTCCCATTTTCCAACTTGTTTGCCTTTTTCAAAATTTCCTTCTGAAGATTTTACTCCATTTTCATAATAAAAAGTCCATAAGCCCTGCTCTACCCCATTTTCTAAATTCCCTTGAGATTGAACTTTTAAACTATTAAAATAATTTATCATTTGTCCATTGCCATCTTTAACTATTTGTTTGCCAACTAAATCGTAAGCATTTAAAATTTTTATCCTCAAACCTTTCTTATATAAAACTTCTAACTGAGGATTGCCGTTTTCGTAATAAACTTGCCAAATACTGTCTTTTAAATTACTATGATAAAAACCTTTTAGCGATGGTTTTCCATTTTGATAATTTTCGTAAAAACTACCATGACGCTCATTTGCCCAATAATTATATTCCTCTTTTACCTTACCATCAGGATAATAAATAATATTTTCGCCATGCAACATATCTTTGTGATAATCAACTTTTGCCATCAATTTACCATCAGGAGAATAATATTCCCAAGTACCTTCCTTCAATCCTAAATGCAAAACACCTTTTTCCTTTATATTGCCATTTTGATAATTCAAAACATAATCACTATACTCTTGAGCAAAAAGTCCAAGATTTAATAAAATTATAAAAGATAAAACTGCTTTTTTCATAAATTATAATTTAGAAATTTCTTAATCTACAAAAATAACATTTGTAAATCGATTTTCCACCTTTAAAAAAAATCTTGTAAACAAAATTTCAACAATTAATGTTAAATGCAATTACAATTTAAAAATAAAATTTCACAGAAAAAAACACAAAAACTTAAAATTTAGCGACTTAAAATACGAAAAAATATGAAAAAACACAAAAAAAGTTAAAAATAATTGAAAAAATATTTGGAAGTTATTTTTTTTTAATATATTTGTTGATAAAATTGTTAATAACTTTTTATTATGAAAACTAAAACTACATTATTCATAATATTTTGTTCAATGTTTTGTTCAAGCATATTATTTGCTAACGAGATGATTTTGAGTGGTGTATATCAAGGTAAAAATTTGTATTTTACCAATCCTAGCATAGATGATAGCAAAGAATATTGTGCCTACGAAATTATTGTTAATAACGAAATTTATGAAAACGAAATCAACTCAAGCACTTTTGGGATTTATTTAGATGTTATTGGTCTAAAATTTGGTCAAGATTTTCAAATTATTATCAAACACCACGAAGGTTGTTCACCAGAATTAGTAAATCCTGACGTACTAAAACCGCTTAGCACTTTTTCAATTACTGAAAGTAATTTAGCATTAAACGAAAATTTAGTTTTTAAAACTAAAGACGAATCGGGAAAACTTGTTTTTTATGTTGAAGAGTATAGATGGGGAAAATGGAATGAAATAAAGAGAATCCCAGGCGAAGGTGGTCCTCAAGAAAATGAATACTCGGTAAAAGTTTATCCTTTCAATGGCGAAAACAAATTTAGAGTTTACCAAATTGATGATAAATACCAAAGGTATTATTCAGAAGAAATGGTATTTAATGTTGAAAAAGAACCTGTAAAAGTAATAACTAAGCTCAATAAAGTTAAAAAAGAATTGGTTTTTTCTGACATTACTCGCTTTGCAATAATTGACGAATACGGTGCAGAGTTAATTGCAGGACAAGGGCAAAATGTAGATGTCTCTGAATTGAAAAAAGGAAATTATTATTTAACTTACGACAACGAATATGTTGTTATAAAGAAAAAATAGTTTTATAAAAACTTTTCTAAAATAGCTTGATTATTTTGCTTAAAACTATAGTTTTAGACTACTTCTTTTATATTTTTGCAAAATAAAAATGCTAAACTACGAAAAATATATTAATCAAATTTTCGACATTAAAAGCGAAGAGGAATTTGCAAGTCTTTGCTTACAAGCCTTTGAATATCAATATAAAAACAATGAAATCTATAAACAATTTTGCGACTTTCTTAAAATAAAAACAGCAAACAAATTAAACGAGATACCATTTTTACCAATTTCATTTTTTAAAACCAACAACATTTTAACTAAAACAAAAGATTTTGAAGTCATCTTTTCATCAAGTAGTACAACAGGTTCTATTCCATCGCTACACTATATTTCAGACATAAAAGTTTATGAAAAATCTTTTGTAAAAAATTTTGAATATTTTTATTCTTCACCATCAAACTATGTTATTTTAGCTTTGTTGCCTTCATATTTGGAAAGAGAAGGTTCTAGTTTGATTTATATGGCAAAAGATTTAATAAACTTATCTCAAAAGCCTGAAAGTGGTTTTTTCTTAAATCAGCACGAAGAATTACATCAAACTATTCTAAACTTAGAAAAAAAATCTCAGAAGTATATATTATTAGGTGTAAGTTTCGCTCTTTTAGATTTTGCTGAAAAATATAAATTAAATCTAAGTCATGGAATTATTATGGAAACTGGCGGAATGAAAGGAAGAAGAAAAGAAATTACTCGAAACGAACTTCACAAAATCTTAAAAACCGCTTTTTCTTGCGAAAACATTCACTCTGAATATGGCATGACAGAGCTTTTATCGCAAGCATATTCAAAAAAAGATGGAATTTTTGAATGTCCTCCACAAATGAAAGTTTTAATTCGCGACCCTTACGATGCTTTGTCTGTAAAAACTGTTGGTAAAGGAGCTTTAAACATAATTGACCTTGCCAATATTAATTCATGCTGTTTTATCGAAACTAGCGACTTAGGCTCTGTTTTTTCAGACAAAAGTTTTGAAATTTCTGGAAGATTTGATGATAGCGAAATAAGAGGCTGCAATTTAATGATAAACGAATAAAACTATTCACACTTATCCATAGGTTCTATATGAATTGTTGCATGAATATTCATCTCGTTTAAAATATCTTTTTCTATTGCACTTGCTATTTTATGTGCTTCTGCAATATTGTAGTCTGGATTTAATTTTATATGAAAAGTAAGCTCTTGGTGTGTTGAGTAATTATGAATATGAAAGTGATGAGCTTCAACATCGTGAATGTAATTTTTAGAAATTATTTCCTTTACTTTATTTATTAAATCGTCGCTAGCTTCTTCGCCAAGTAATTTGCTTATCGCTTCTTTAATAATTTCAAAAGTTGCATAAAATAACATTAAAGAAATTATTATTCCTAACACAGAATCTATCCACCAAAAATATTTCGCCACAGCTATTCCTGCCAAAACAACTACAGACGAAAGCGCATCTGACCTATGATGCCAAGCATCGGCTTTTATTGATAAATTTTTGGTTTTACGTGCAATATAAAAAGCATATTGAGTAAAGCCTTCTTTTACTACAATAGAAATTGCAGTAGCATAAATAGCAATTTTGCCATAATGCACAGCTTGATGTTCGCTAAATAGTTTTACAGACGAACTTAAAAAATCCCAAGCAATAATTCCTAAAATAAAACCTACAAACAAAGCTGCTATTTGCTCCCAGCGTCCATGTCCAAACGGATGTTTTTTATCTGCTTTACGCGAAGACAAAAATATTGCAAAAACAACAACTATAGAACTAATAGAGTCCGACAAAGTGTGCCAAGCATCAGCAATAATTGCAATTGAGCCAGTTTTTACTCCAGCCCAATATTTTAAAGCAAATAATAAAATATTTACAACAACAGAAATTCCAGCTGCCCAATAGCCTGCGCGCACCCTATCTATTTGACCATCAGCCTTTTTCATCACAAATAATATCTCATGTCTTTTATATATTTATACACCTTTTCTGGCATAAAATATCTTACATCTTTATATTCTTTTATTGCTTTTCGGATAAAGCTAGAAGAAATTTCCATCATTGGTGCATCTACAATTTCTATATCAGCTTTTTCGCCAAAACTTTTAAGGTCTGGAATTATTGCCCCCGGTCTTTTATAAACATATAATTTATAATTTTCCAAAATAAGTTTGTAATTTTTCCATTTATGAAAAGTTTCCAAATTATCTCCACCAATGAGCAAACTAAATTTTTTGTTAGGAAATTTTTCTTCCATATATACCAAAGTATTAATTGTATAATTAGGTTTTGGAAGATTAAATTCTATATCCGACACTCTAAACTTTGGATAATCGCCAATAGCAAGATTTACAAGATGTTGTCTTTCTCTATTACCTAAAAGATTTTCATTTTGTTTAGCTGGATTTTGCGGTGTTATTACAAACCAAACCTCACGCATTCCATAAAATTCTGTAAAATACGAAGCAATAGCCAAATGTCCGTTGTGAATAGGATTGAACGAACCAAAAAACAGCAATATTTCTATTTTATTTTGCATCTAATAAATCAATTTCAAAAACTAAAGTCGAAAATGGTGGAATAATTCCATATTTTTCCTCGCCATAAGCCAAGCGGAAAGGAATAATCAAAATAGAATGACCTCCAACATTCATTTTCGACACTCCTTCTTCTAATCCTTCTATCACTTGATTTTCGCCCACAACAAATTCAAAAGCTTGATTTCTTTCCAAGCTAGAATCAAAAACACCTCCATCAATAAAACCTGCTGTGTAATGAATTTGCACCTTTTGTCCTTTCGTAACTTTTTTGCCAGAACCCTGCTTAATTGTCATAATTCTCAATCCCGATTCTGTTTTAACTGCCGGATATTCAAAATTTAAAAGATACCTTTCAATATGACTATCTTCTTGATTTATGTAATAAGCATACATTTCTTTATTTTTCATAACATACTCAGCATCAGATACAATCTTCAACATTTTAATATTAAAAATTAACTTATCGCCTTTTTTAATATTTTTTGGAAGATTTACTTTGCCTTGAGTATAAGTAAAAAAGTTATACGCATCTATTCTAAATGCAGCTGAATCGCCTTCATACATAAGCAAAAAAGCTTCTTCAATACAACCGCCTTCATGAGATGGTGTTGTTAGCCTCATCTTAAAGTTTTTATCAATATCTGAAGTTTTAAATAAAATAGAATCTGATTCTGTTTTATAGCTCATATTTATAAAAATAACATCTCCTATTTTTGGTCTTAACTTAGATTTTGATTTTGTAATTATTCTATACTCCAAACCAGATTTTGTCTTTTGATAAGCTTTATCTGTTCCTCCTTCCACATATTCAACTTTACCATCGTTACCAAAAACCAAAACTGCTACACTTTCCGATGCCGAATCAGCATTATATTTTAATTCTGGCTTTTTTTTCAAGTCAGTTTTTTCTTGATTTTCAGACTTTTTGTTTTTACACGAAAAGCCAAAACCTAATACAAGAAATAAAACTATGAAGATTATTATCTTTTGCATTTATTCAACTTTTAAAAGTTCAACTTCAAAAATTAAAGTTGTATATGGTAAAATATTTCCTTTGCCTTCTTTTCCATAAGCAAGTTTAGATGGAATTATCAATGTCGCTTGTCCACCTTCACGCATCATAGCAATTCCTTCTTCCCAGCCTTGTATAACATTTTTATTACCTAATTGGAATCTAAAAGGCTCTCTTCCCAAAGTAGTTTCAACCAAATCTCCGTCAATAAGCATTAGAGAATAATGAACAGTAATAAAAGAACCTTCTACGGCTTGTTTGCCTTTTCCTTTTACCCTTTCAACATATATCAAACCTGATTCTTCTGGTTCTTCGGTAATATTAAAATTATCCAAATATTTTTGTAAAAATCTCATTTCAGCTTCTTCGCTTTGATGATATTTTTCTGCTAAAATTTTAGAATAATCTTCTTTAGTAATTTTTTCTAAAACTCTAACTTTAACAATTAAATAATCTTCATAAGTTATGCCTTCTGGCAAATTAGCAAACATTTCTGAAAATCTCAAAAAACTTTCGGCATGAACTCTAAACACGGCAGAATCTCCAGCTCCCAACATCAACATTCCGTCTTCGAAGCTACCACCGACATGAGCAGGTTTTGCAATAGTTCTAAGATATTTTCTTTCAGAATTTTTAGAATTAAATATTTCTTTACCATCTTCGGTTTCATAGCTTAAATGTAAGGACACCAAATCTCCAACTTTAAGTAAAGAATCTTCATTAATTTTCTCAATTATATTATATTCCAATCCCGACTTGTGTTTTTGAAATTTTAATTCATTTCGTCCACAAGAAATTATTAAAACTAAAATTGTAAAAACAAAAACTAAATATTTCATATTCTTTATTTTAATACCAACCATCTTCTAAAACAACCTCATCTTCAGGAAAATACAAATCTACTAATTCCACATCATAAACTAAACTAGAATAATAAGGAATTCTATATCCATCTCCTGGAACGCCATAAGCCAAATATGGAGGCGCAATAAATCTCGCTTTTTCGCCTTTTCTCATTTTTAAAACTCCCTCGCTAAGTCCTTTTTCGTCTATTTCGTGTCCCAAGTGAATTTCTCTTAAACCAAACTCGTCTGAAGTATAAACAACACTTCCGTCTAACAAAGAAATTGTATATTTTAAAACTGCAATCATATTTGGCTCGGCTTTTTCGGCATCTGTTTTAAAATAAATTTGCCAAAACAGTCCAGTTTCAGATGTTTGCATATCCCATTTACGTCTTTCAATAAATTTTTCTATAACTTGATAATCTACTTGTGTAATATCTTTATTCCAATCTAATAATTCTTGTCTGTGCTTTTTCTTTTCTTCGGAATAAGGGACAACTTTCTCCTTTTCTTGTTCTTTTCCACCACCAGAACAAGCAATTACGAAAATAGATATGGCTATAAAATATAAATAAGTAATTTTAAAATTCATAATTTTTCAACTCATTTGAATAATTATCTAAGATAGAAACGAAATTTTTCACAGTTTCGTGTATTGAATCGTAAGATTCTCCTCCCGAAGCATTTACATGTCCACCACCATTGAAATATTTTGTAGCAAATTTATTAACATCGAAACTACCTTTAGAGCGAAAACTAATTTTTACAAAATTTTCTCTTTCGATAAAAATCGCTGAAAAAATTATCCCTTCGATACTTAATGGGATATTTACAAAGTTTTCGGTGTCGCCATATTTTTCATTAAATTCCGCTCTATCTTCAGCTGTTATATAAATATATCCTGTTTTTAATTCTGGAAAAATCCGCATTCTATTGAGCATAACATGCCCTTTAAATCTCATGCGATCAAAAGAAAAACTATTGTAAACCTCATCAAAAACTTTGTCTTTTTCCACACCAGCTTCTAGCAGTTTGCCAACAATTTCGAATGTTTTTGGCGAAGACGAATTATATGAAAACGAACCTGTATCAGTCATAATTCCAACATATAAATTTGTTGCCACATCTTTATCAAACTCATTTTTAAGACTAGTAGCCATAATCAAATCATAAATCAACTCTGCAGCAGAACTGCGAGTAGTATCGGAAATTAACAAATCGCTAAATTGCTCAGGATCAGGATGATGGTCGATAATTATTTTATAAGCTGACGAGTTTTCAAAAGCTAATTGCAACCTATCCAATCTTCCCAAAGAATTAAAATCAACCCCTATAAGCAAATCCACATCAGCAAAAGTATTGTCGTCTATTTCTCTTCTTTTGCCAATTACATTTATTTTATTTGCAAAAGGCAAAAAATTTAAAAAAACAGGAAATTGCGAAGGACTAATTACTTCGACATCTTTACCCATTTTTTTAAGAATAATAAATAATGCAAGTGCTGAACCTATTGCATCGCCATCAGGATTATAGTGTGGTAAAATCTTGACTTTCTTACTCTTACTAATCTTGTCTTCAAGAATTTCTATTTGATTTTTAAATTTTTCAACAACCATAAAACAATTTATCTCACAATAATTTCTTTAACAAACTTACGTCCCAACCTAGCATTAATTCTTTTCACTAATTCGTTACGTATAAGTAAAATTTCATTTCTAACAATAGATGACGATTTTATGCTAACATAAAGTTTTCCTTTATCAAAAACTATTTCTTTTGTCAATTTTGCAATATGCTCGCCTGTTTCTTCAGCCCAAATAGTTTTTATTCTATCTGCATCTAAGCCGTCTTGCAAGTTATTTTCCTTTATGCTTTGTCTCACAAGGTCGCCAAGCCGTACTGTTTCAGATCTTCTCATAATTATATTTCAAACAAAAAAACTATTTTTATTCATAAAGCACAAATTGCGGTTTTTCTAAATCGCCTTGTATTTTTAATAATCTAAAAATTCTTTTTGGCTTTTTCGGTAATTTCACTTCACTTTTCTCAGAAAAAGCATATAAAGCAACTTTAACCAAATTAGTATAATAATGTTCTGGAATGTCTAACATAATACTAAAATTTAATTTTTTCAATTTCAAATCTATATCGCCAACCAAATCTGCGTTTAAATCATTAAGTTTCATTCTAAATGGCAAAAGATTTAAACTGTCGTTTTTTAATATAAACTTTGCTTCAAAATCAGATATTTTTAAATACTTTTCATCAGCAATACCGTATTCTCCAAAAATATCTGACTGCTGTTGAAATTGTTGTAAAGCAATTCTATTTTCACCATAAGATTTTGCTGAATTTTCTTTGTCTAAATAAATCGTATTATGAATATTAGCAGTTAGCCAACCCGAAATACTTGTATCTTTTTCATCAAGAAAATAATTTAAAGCAAAATTATTCAAATCAAATTCTGTTATAAACAAATTGTCTTCTCCTTTTTTCAGCTTTTCAAAATTAAATTTTAAATCTCCTTCTTCAAGAATAATTTTATTTGATTTAAAAACAAGATGTTCGGAATCCATTATAAAATTGGTTTCAATATTAAAAATGTCTTTATCGAAAATATTTAAAGTGTCGATTTTACAAGTTGTGCTTAGTTTAACTTTACTACTAAAACTTGGTTTCAAATTCTTCGAAGGAAATGAAGGGATAGGCTTTTTTGATACTTTTTTATCACCTATTTCAAACTTAGGAATTGTTAATTTTGAAAAATTAAATTGACTAGCAAATAAAATTGGTTTTTGTTTTATATAGTTTGTAAAATCACCGAAATTTATGACAAAATCTCCCTGAGAATATTTTGAATAAAAATCAGAATTAAGAACAAATTCATTATTTTTAAATTCTATTTCTGCATTTGTCATTTCAAAATTGAAACTTGTAAAATTTGAACTAACTAAAAAATCGCCTTGTTTAGAATTTTTATGTAAATTATATTCATATTTTAAATCCGATTTGGCTTCAAGATTAAAATCAAAATTTTTATTTTCTAATTCTAAAATTTTAGCAAAGTTTTTATAACTAAACTCTCCGTTTAAACTTGAACTTAGACAATAATTTGTATCAGATAATTCCATAAAAAAATCACCAGTTAAATTTTCCTTAGCTGAACAAATATTTAGATTTTTAAGACTGCTTGTATTTGCAAAACTCTCGGAATTATTTAGTTTAACATCATATTCAAAATTTATAAAAATAGAATCTAATGATTTTTTATTCTTAATTACTAAACTATCTGCTAACAGGCAATAATCTAAATTTGAAACACTCATATTTTTTAAAGACACTAAAGCCTCAAGGTCAAACAAAATCTCGCCTTTATAATTATTTGTTTTTGATTTTATATTTGACAAATCGGTATTTGCATTAATTGTGATTTTAGAATTTTCAAGGCTATCTGTATTCATAAAGAATTTGCAACTAAGAGGAAATTCATTCAAGCAGATTTTAGCATTTGCAGACAAATCATCTTTAAAACTTACAAAATCACCATTGGCTCTACATTTTAGTTCATTTTGCAATTCTGTAGAATAAAGACATTCAAGATTAAAATTTGCTTCTAAATCTTCCACATCAGAATTAAGTTCTAGTTTAAATTGTATATCTGACAATTTTTGCTCTTTATTATTTTTTCTGTCAATATTTTCTATTATTCCATCTGTTAAAACAATTTGCCTAAACTTAACCGACATTTTTTGAAAAGCCTCATCATCTTTATAAAGACTATCTTTTTCAATAATTTCTTTATTTAAAATATTATCCCAACACAAATTTTCATTTTCTGAAATTATATTTTTGATAGTTAAGTTATCCAACAAAATATTGCTAAATACAATAGCATTTGTTTTTTTGTCAAAGTCCTCTAAATCAAGTCTTAATTTTTCACAACTTATTAAAGTGTCGTTTTCAAATTCGCCTTGTCCTATTATTAGAATATCACGAATTTGTATTTGCCCTGCAAAAAACTTTAAATCTAGTTTTCCAATTTTCACTTGTGCATTAAAAACCTTATTCAGTTCTTCTTCAAGGCTCTTCTTAAAAAAGAATTTCAAAGAAAGAAAACCTGTGAAAATAATTGCAATAACTATTAAAGCTATAATATATCCTTTTCTTACTTTAAAAGCCACTTGTAATTTTATTTTTTAAGTCAGATTAATACATCAAATGTTTTTTGCTATTATTTTGCCAACCTGCATCTGATTTATATTCAGTAAAATAAATTACCAAATCAGCATCGGATTTATACTCGCAAAAATAAATTTTCTTTTTTGCATCAGATTTATAATTACAAAAATACCACAAACCTTTATTGTCGGTAGCATCACTTTGGTAATCACATTTATACACAACTAAATCAGCATCGCTTTTATAAGTTGCCACATAAACTTTCACATCTGCATCGCTTTTATATTCGCAAGAATAAACTTTTTGAGCACTTGCTGAAAAACTAAATAAAAATAAAAACGATAAAACTGTTATTAACTTGTAAGTCTTTTTCATAACGATTTTTTTAATTATTAATAATTCGGCAAAAACTTTGCCAATAAAACTGCTAAAATAAGAAATTAATTGAAAACTTGATACAATAAATATTTATTTTTAAAGTTTGTAGAATAACCATATATTTGTATAATTTCAAAACTGCTTATTATGAAAACAAAACAACTTGCCTTGTTGACAATTACTGTGTTTCTTACTTGTCATGGTTTTTGCCAACCTTCTGTTTTATCCTTAAAAGAAATAGAAAAAAATTTTGTGAAAGTAAATGACAATCTTTTTGCTTATAAATATGAAACAAGCAATGAGTTTTACAATTTATTTTTATCAAAGCAAACAGGTAGCGATATTAATTTATTGAAAGTTGACTCTGCAAATTGGCGATTACTAAAATATAGCAATGAACCTTATGCACAATATTATCATTTGCATCCTGCTCTTTCAAATTACCCAGTTGTTAATATAAGTTACGAAGCTGCTGTTGAATTTTGCAAATGGCTCACCGAATACTACAACAATTATCCTGATAGAAAATATAAAAAAGTTGAAATTCGCTTACCATCAAGTGAAGAATGGGATATGCTTCTTTCAAAAATTGAAACTAAAGCTAATAAAAAACAAACAGATAATAATGTCCGCCCAGTTGATAAATACAAAAATACTGGTAGTTTTTTTAATGTTTTAGAAAATGTTAAAGAAATGACTAACACTAAAGGTCATGCTAAAGGTGGCGATTTTGAAAATGGAATTAATCCTTCTGATTTTGATTATAAATATAAAGAAGCAAGTTTGCCTTTTGTTGGGTTTAGATTTTTTATCTCCATAATGGAAGAGTAATTTTTTAAATGTCAAAATATTTTATTATCTTTGAGCAAGAATTTTAAAAAATTATAAATTTATGAGAACAAAAGTTTTAGTTATTTTTTTAATCTATTTAGGATTTAGTATGAATATGAATGCACAAGAAATTAAATTACCAGCACCAGACAAAAAGGGCGGAAAAACTTTGATGGAAACTTTAAATGAAAGAAAATCTACTCGTTCGTTTACTGATAAAGAATTATCAAATCAGCAGTTGTCAAATTTGCTATGGGCAGCTAATGGTTTTAACAGAGATGATAAACGAACAGTACCTACAGCTAGAAATTGTCAAGAATTAGAACTTTATGTAATTTTAAAAGATGGTATTTATTTTTACAATGCCAAGGAGCACAAACTTACATTGACAATAAAAGGCGATTATAGAAAAAACGCAGGGTTGCAAGAGTTTGTAGCCGATGCAGCAGTTAACATTCTCATTGTTGCCGACACTGAAAAGGCAGCTAGTTCACACTACTCTTACACAAACTGTGGATATATTTCTCAAAATATTTATCTGTACTGTGCTTCAGAAGGCTTGGGAACTGTTGCAAGAGGAGCTTTCGACAAAGAAGAACTTCACAAAATATTGCAATTACCTGAAAATCAAGAAATTCTATTAGCACAAACTGTAGGGTTTGCGAAATAAAAGATAATTTTAAATATTTAGGGTTTTGAATAAATCAAAGAAACATTATTAGAAATGTTGACAGAAATTAACTAAATTTGCAGCATGGAACTTGAAAAAACATATAATGAAAATTGTTTAATTACAATGCAGAACATGCCCGACAATTATGTTGATTTTGTTATCACATCACCACCTTATGATGATATTAGAAATTATAATGGTTACCAATTTGAATTTGAAAAAATAGCAAAAGAATTGTTTCGCATTACAAAACAAGGTGGAATAATTATTTGGGTTGTAGCAGATGCAACAATTAACGGAAGTGAAACAGGGACATCGTTTAAACAAGCATTATTTTTTATAGAAATTGGTTTCAGATTACATGATACAATGATATATTATAAAAATAATCCTATGCCACAAACAGGAAATAGATATCATCAACATTTTGAATATATGTTTGCTTTTTCAAAAGGTAGTCCTAAAACATTTAACCCAATAACAGAACCCACTAAATATCAAGGACTTGCCAACATGAAAAACAGAGGACAAAATGGCAGTCTTGACTATGAAAAAGTAGAAAGAACAAAAGAAAAGAAAGTTGGTAATGTGTTTTTTTATTCTGTCGGCGGAGGAATTTCAACAAAAGACAAAATAGCATATAACCATCCTGCAATTTTTCCTGAAAAACTTGTTGCCGACCAAATTAAAACATGGACTAACGAAAACGATTTAGTTTATGACCCTTTTATGGGAAGTGGTACTACTGCTAAAATTGCTCATCTATTAAAGCGAAGATGGATAGGCTCTGAAATTTCAGAAGAATACGTTAAAATTTCAGAAGAAAGATTAAAAGAATACACTATAAATAATCTCTTTACTTCAATATAATATGAATTTAGTAGAAAAAGGTTCTCAAACAGCAAAAGAAGGCTTTAAAAATGAAGATGACATTGTAAAAAAATTTAACAATTGGAAAAAAGATAAAATAGCTCAATCTTGGCTTATTTTAATGAAATACAAACTGTCTGAAATCGAATTTGTTGAAGCTGTTAAATTATCTGCAAATTAATTCAAAAGAACTTTTGTCAAACATAGATAATTGGGAAGAAGCAGATATTGCATCAGAAGTTCAATGAGGCAACTTAAATATTTTAAACAAAATTTTTCTACACAACTAAAAAACATTTGTAATAAAATTGTTTTACAAAAAAATTATATATATTTGTTAAAATTTTAGATTGTATGAATATTAAGATTTAAAAAAGTTCGAATAAAATAACTATATTTGCAAAAAAAACTAGTATGGCACTTTGGAATAATAATATAGAAATTCGATTTTTCACAGAGGCTCTCAAAAACTTTGCCTCACCTGAACAACTGTTTTATAAATTAAAAAAAGGAAACTTTGCATACGTACCAAAAGGGATGGAAGCAGAAGGACAAACCTTGCAAAGTAGAAACTCACTTATAGGACAATTTACCGAAAAATGGTGCAAAGACCTTTTAAGCCCAATTGCAAAAAGTTTAGGACTGTATGCTGTAAATGGAGTTATTTGTGAAGAAATAGGTTTAACAAAAGTTTCAAGTGCAGATTTGGCTTTTTGTAAGAAAAATACAATAGAGCAAAAAGCAAAAGACATTAAAATAATTTTTGAAATAAAGATGAGCATTGTCTCCAATTATCAGCTAACTAAACCAAAAACTATAAATTTTATTAGTGATTATAAAGGGCACAAAGGGGTTCCTTCTTTATTACGATCTGATAGTATGTTAAAAGCTATTGGAAAATCAATAAGCATAAGAGTTTCTGGAGTAGAAAGCACTTCTATACCAATTGTTATTTTAGGCAACTCACCCATTACCGAAAACTATATAAAAAAAGTTGACTTTTTAAAAGAAAGTGGTGTAATACAACATTTTATTTCTCTTAATCCTACACCGATAAAAACAGATTTCATCAAGAATACACCACAAAAAGGATTCATTACTATTACATCTGAAAATCAATTATCAAAAATATGCTCCGACTTGATAAATTCAGACCTACATTATTTTTCTTCAATGATTAGTAAAAAAGCATTGGGACAAATGATAACAATCTCAAGTAAAGAGAAAACAGACATAGCACGTGCTGAAAAATTTTTAACTTTAATTCGTCAATAGAAATGGCTAATAATAGAAAAAATGGTACAGAAACAAGTGCTTTTGGAACAAGCGGAAGAATTAATCACGATAGTTCTAAATTTTACAATTCTAAACTTTACACAGAACTTGACAAGAAAAAAATATTAGACAAAAATGAAAATGATTTTCCTAGTAAATTAGAAAATAAATTTATACTTGGTTCGGCTGAAAACATGAAAGAGTTACCTGACAACTCTGTACATTTAATGATAACTTCACCACCATATAATGTGTCAAAAGAATATGATGAAGATTTATCTCTAAAAGAATATTTACAGCTTCTTGAAAGTTCGTTTAAAGAGACATATAGGGTTCTAGTCAATGGCGGTCGTGCATGTATAAATGTCGCTAATCTAGGCAGAAAACCATATATCCCTTTATCTGACTACATTTCTAAAATGATGATAAACATAGGATTTAATATGCGTGGTGAAATCATTTGGAATAAAGCAGCCAGTGCAAGTCCATCAACAGCTTGGGGTAGTTGGCAAAGTGCTAGCAATCCTATATTAAGAGATGTGCATGAATATATTTTAGTGTTTTCAAAAGGCGATTATAAAAGAGAAAAAAAAGGTAAAGAAAACACTATTTCAAAAGAGCAGTTTATGGAATGGACAAAATCAATTTGGACAATGAATGCTGAAAGTGCAAAAAGAATTGGACACCCAGCACCATTTCCCGAAGAATTGCCATATAGATTGATACAATTGTACTCTTTTAAAGGCGATATAGTTTTAGACCCATTTATGGGAAGCGGAACAACAGCAGTTTCTGCCTTAAAATCTGATAGAAAATTTGTAGGATACGATATAAATCAAGAATATATTGAACTTGCTGAAAAAAGAGTATTCTCACTCAAAGCTCAAACTAAACTTGATTTTGATTATAAAAATCAACAGACAGAACCACAAACAGTTAATATAAGTCAATAATTCAAGTTCAATAACACAACTAAATATTTTTAATTAAACAAAATTTTTCTACACAACTAAAAAACATTTGTAATAAAATTGTTTTACAAAAAAATTATATATATTTGTTCAAATTTTAGATTGAAAAATAAATTTTAAGATTTAAAAAAGCAAATAATAACCTGTAAAATTAAAGTTATGAAAAATTTCCTATTAGTGCGTTTTTATCAATACTTTTGATTGTAATTCTTGTTGCATCTTGTACAATTCAAAAGAGACGTTATATGCCTGGTTATCATGTTAATCGCATTGGTAACAGACCTGTAGCTGAAAGAAAAAGTGAAAACAAAAATTTTAATAAAACAGCTGATTTTGTTGAAGTACAAGAGCAACTTAATGCTACTAATGCTACTGAAACAAACAAAACTGTCGAAGAGCCTCTTTTATATGCTTCAGATGATGACTTAAACATAATACCACAAGAATCAGAAAATTCAACTCTAGTTTCAAAAGCAAAAAATGATTCAAAAAAGTTAGTTACCACTTCAGATATTGAATGTGATATAATTATTTTAAAAAACGGAGATAAAATTTCTGCGAAAGTGTTGGAAGTTAATCAATACGAAGTTAAATATCTAATGTGTGATAATATTTATGGACCAACTTTTACAGTAAATAAAAGTGAAATATTCAAAATTAATTTTTCTAATGGCACATCAACAGTATTCACACAACCTAACTCAAATCGCAGTAATGACAATGATTCTATAATACCAAAAAGTAACAATCCAAAAGATAAAAGTTTAGTTGTTGCTATAGTTTTATGGTTTTTCTTAGGACTTTTAGGAATACATAGATTTTATTTAGGACATATAGGCATGGGAATACTATATTTACTAACAGGGGCATTGTGTGGAATTGGTTGGATTATTGATATAATATTGCTTGTAACAGGAGGGTTGCAGCCCAAGGAAGGAAAATATATTGATTAGTAACCTATAATTTTTGAAATAAAGAACTAAAACTCAACTTTTTAGAAAAAAATCAACTCCCTATATTCAGAATCTCTTTCTACAGCAATAAATCCTGCATTTTCGGCGAGCTCTTTAATTTCATCACAACCGAGTTCAGGTTTTTGTTCGGCACCAGCCATAGAATAAATTTTTGTAGTATTTGAAATTGTGCCATCAAAATCATCTGCTCCAAACGACATTGCCAAAAGAGCTGTTTCCTTGCCACACATGGGCCAATATGCTTTTAAATGTGGTATATTATCTAAAAACAAACGAGAAATAGAATAATTTTTCAATTCATCAATCAAAGAGGCTTCTTGCTTTAAAGCAAGTTTATTTCCTTGAATTTTGTACTTTAAAGGAATAAAACTATTAAATCCATTTGTTTCGTCCTGCAAATTGCGTAAAAGTTCAAGATGTTTTACTCTGTCTTTGTTCGTTTCAATATGTCCGTAAAGCATTGTGCAATTGGTTTTTAAGCCAAGTTGGTGAGCGTATTTATGAATTTGCAACCAAGTTTCAGAATTTGTTTTTTCGGGACATATTTTTTTACGAATATCATCATTTAAAATTTCTGCACCTCCACCTGCAAGCGAGTTTAAACCAGATTCTTTTAACAGTTTTAAAAGCTCAAAAAGATTTATTCCATCAACTTTTGAAAAATGCTCTATCTCAACAGATGTAAATGCTTTAATATGTAAATGAGGATAAGTTTTTTTTATTTTTTTAAATAAATTTGAATAAAAATCTGTTGTTTTTTTAGAATGTAAACCGCCTGTAAAATGTAATTCTGTAATTCTTGTTGATACTTTTTCTTTTACAATTTCTAAAACATCTTCAGCTTCCAAATCCCAAGATCCATCTTGACCTTTTTCTCTGAAAAATGAGCAAAATCTACATTTGTTTACGCAAATATTTGTAATTTCTATATGAATATTTTTATTGAAAAATATTTTATTTTGATATAACTGAGTTCTTTTATAATCAGCAAGTAAGCCACAAAATATTGGGTCTGCATTTTCATAAAGAAAAAGAGCTTGGTCAAAACTCAATCGTTTATTTTCAAACACAGATTTTGCAATTCCTTGATGCTCGGAAGAATATTTTGATAAGAATTTTTGCATTATTTAATTTTATCTTACTCGGTCAACTGCTTCTAACCATTGAGAATAAACAAAATTTCTTTCTGATTCCTTCATTTTGGGTGTAAACTTCTTTTCTATTTTGCGAATTTTCAAAATTTCGTCCAAAGTTTTAAATTTTGTTGAAATTGCAACCATAAAAGCCACACCAAGAGCTGTTGACTCAAGGATTTTTGGTTTTAAAACTTCAATATTTAAAATATCTGCTTGAAATTGTAATAAAAAATTATTTGCAGCAGCACCTCCATCTACATTTAAAACATTAATTTTTGCATTTGCGTCTTTTTGCATTGCTTCTAGCACATCTTTAGTTTGCAAAGCCATGGATTCTACAGCTGCTCTAACAATATGTTTATAGTTTGTTGCACCTGTAATTCCGTGAATAGCTGCTTTTGCATTCATATCCCAATATGGCGCTCCCAAGCCAGCAAAAGCAGGCACAAAATAAACTCCTTCGCTTGATTTTACAGACAAAGCAATTTCTTCGGTTTCTTGAGCGGTTTCAACAATTTTAAGATTATCTCTAAGCCATTGAATTACAGCTCCTGCAACAAACACACTTCCTTCTAAAGCATAAGTAATTTTGTTTTCAATTCCCCAAGCTATTGTTGTAACAAGTCCAGATTCACTTTTTGCAAATTTTTCGCCAATATTCATCAACATAAAACAGCCTGTACCATAAGTATTTTTCACATCTCCAACATTAAAACAATTATGCCCAAACATTGATGCTTGTTGGTCGCCAAGAATTGCTGCTATATCAATTTGATTATCTCCAAAAGTTTGTTTTGCTGTTTTACCATAAATTTCAGAAGAATTTAAAACTTTTGGTAAAATTTGTTTTGGAATATTAAAATATTCAAGAATTTTTTCGTCCCAAACCAAGTTGTGAATATCAAACAACATAGTTCGAGAAGCATTTGAATAATCTGTAACATGAAGTTTTCTGCCGCTTAAATTCCAAACCAACCAAGTATCAACTGTTCCAAAAAGAAGTTCTCCATTTTCTGCTTTTTGTCGAGCATTGTCCACATTGTCTAATATCCATTGAATTTTAGAAGCAGAAAAATAAGCATCGACTACAAGTCCGGTTTTATCATTAACATAGTTTCCAAACTCAGATTTTCGTAAATTTTCACAACATTCAGAAGTTCTTTTATCTTGCCACACTATTGCATTATAAACAGGTACGCCTGTATTTTTGTCCCAAACAATCGTTGTCTCTCTTTGATTAGTTATTCCTATTCCAATAATATCATTATTGTTTATAGATAATTTTGCAAGTAATTTTCTAGCAACATAAACTTGAGTTTCATAAATTTCTATTGCATTTTGTTCTACCCAGCCAGGTCTATGAAAAATTTGTTTAGTTTCAGACTGCTCAATTCCAATAATATCAAAATTATTGTCGAATAAAATCGCTCTTGAAGATGTTGTACCTTGGTCGAGTGCTAAAATATATTTTTTAGACATTTTATATTATAAATGCTTTGTTATCCAATTTAAAATATCATTATAAACCTCATCTTTATTTATTTCATTGAGGATTTCGTGTCGAGCTTCGGGATATAGTTTTACGTCAATATTTGAAAGTCTTGCTTTTTTATAAAATTCTACAGCTTGCTTCACTCCTTTTCCATAATTTCCAACTGGGTCTTTATCTCCCGAAACAAATAATATAGGTAAATCTTTCGCAATTTTTTTTGCCTTATTCAATTGGTTTACATGCAATAAGCCAGAGAAAAAATTATAATAAAAAGAAGAAGAAAAAACTCCTCCACAATAAGGATCGTCAATGTATTCGTCAATAATTTTTTGATCTCGAGTTAGCCATTGATATGGTTTGTCGTAAGATTTATTAAAGCTTGAAAACGACAATTTATCTAACAGTTTTGCTGGTTTTGCTGGGCTTCTAAAATTACATTGCTTCCAAGCAATAGCTTTTGCAGTATTTAAAATTAAATTTGAATTTGTTCCTGTTCCCGAAAGTATTACTCCATTTAATCCTCTGCTATATTTTGTTATAAAAGAACGTGCTAAGAAAGATCCCATGCTATGCCCTAATATAAAGTTTGGTTTATCTGGAAAGTTTTTTGCTGTAATATCGTTAAGAACTTTTAAGTCGTCAACTATTGTAAACCAAGCTCCTTTTTTTGCCCATACTCCATATTCTCCAGGTCTTAAACAATTCCTTCCATGTCCTCTATGGTCAGATGCATAAACAGCTGCTCCTTTACTAGTTAAGAATTCTGCAAAATGAGTATATCTTTCCGAGTGTTCTGCCATTCCATGAAAAATTTGAACAACAAATTTTACATCGTCTATATTATCAGGCAAAAACTCATTATAAAAAATATCTTTTCCATCAGATGCTCTGAACCAATTTTCAATTACTTTCATTTTTCACACTAAATAATCACAAACTTAATCATTAATTTTAAAAATTTTATAAAAATCTTTAAGTTTATATTCTAAAATTATATTTTTAATTTCTTCCCACAAAGATTGATTTATCGGCACTCCTGTTTTCGACCTTTCTAAAAAAGCTTCATACTCTTTTTCGCCTGCAGTATAAATTCTATCTTTCCCTGGCATTTTTTCAGAATTTCTTAAATCCCTTAAAATATTTCCTGTTGCTTTTTTAAATTCATCTAGTTCAATAAAAGCTTCGATATTTATTGCGATAAAGAAATGTCCTAATCTGTATGGCACTTTTTTACCATTTTCAAATCCAAGAAGTGCTTTCATAAAGCCTCCTCCTTGCAAAGCAGCAGATAAAATTTCTACAACAGTAGCATAGCCATAACCTTTATATCCTGCTGTTTCTTCTCCTATTCCTCCAAGAGGTGTAAGTGCTGCATTTCCATCAACCAAATCTTGTAAAACTTGCTTAGAATCTGTTTTTGATTCTCCATTTTTGTCAATAGCCCAGCCTTTTGGTAAATCTTTTCCAATTTTTGCATAATACTCAAACTTACCTCTTTGGCTTACCGAGGTTGCACAATCTAAAAAGAAAGGAAATTCTTCGTCGCTTGGCATCACAAAAGTAAGTGGATTTGTTCCCAACATATTTTCCACACCAAAAGTAGGTGCTATAGATGGTCGTGCATTGGTTCCTGTAATTCCTATCATCCCTTCTTTTGCAGCCATAAGACCATAATATCCAGCAATTCCATAATGAGAGCTATTTCTTACCGCTACCATTCCCATACCATAGGTTTTAGCTTTTTCTATGCAAATTTCCATTGCCTTTTTAGAAACCACATGTCCCATTCCGTTATTTGCATCTAAAACAGCGGTTGTAAAAGTTTCACGAATAGTATCTATTTTTGTTACAGGATTTAAAATTCCATCTTTAATTCTATCTAAATAAATTGGTTTTAGCCTATTTATTCCATGAGAATCTATTCCTAATTTATCGGCTTCTAACAAAACATCAGCAACAATTTTAGCGTCATTTTCAGGCACTCCTGCTGCGACTAATGCTTGAATAGAAATTTTTTCTAAAGTTTCAAAATTCAAATAATACATCTTGTAATTTTTCACAAATATAAAAAATAAAATTATAATTTTAAACTCATTTTATAAAACAGACTAATCTATTTTTTTATTGAAATTAAATTTATTATTTTTACAAAAAAAATTAGTAATTATGAAACGCGATAAAAAAGTATTTGAAATTATTGAAAAAGAAAGAGCCAGACAATTGCATGGCATAGAATTAATTGCTTCTGAAAATTTTGTAAGCGAACAAGTTTTAGAGGCTATGGGTTCAGTATTGACAAACAAATATGCTGAAGGTTATCCTGGCAAGAGATATTATGGTGGTTGTCAGTTTGTTGACCAAACCGAACAGTTAGCAATTGACAGATTAAAAGAATTGTTTGATGCAGAATATGCAAATGTTCAGCCACACTCTGGTGCACAAGCTAATGCCGCTGTATTTTTAGCATGTTTAAAACCTGGCGACACTTTTATGGGCTTTGATTTGGCTCATGGCGGACACTTATCACATGGTTCTCCAGTAAATTTAAGTGGAATTTTGTATAATGCAATTTCGTACAAAGTGAAAGAAGAAACTGGCACTGTTGATTACGATGCAATGGAAAAACTTGCTTTAGAACAAAAGCCAAAAATGATTATTGGTGGTGCATCTGCTTATAGCCGTGAGTGGGATTATAAACGTATGCGCGAAATTGCAGATAAAATAGGTGCTATTTTTATGGTTGATATGGCTCACCCAGCTGGTTTAATTGCTGCAGGATTGTTGAACAATCCAGCAAAATATGCACATATTGTAACTTCTACAACTCACAAAACTTTAAGAGGTCCACGTGGTGGTATTATTATTATAGGTAAAGATTTTGAAAATCCTTGGGGAATAAAATCACCAAAAGGTGAAATAAGAATGATGTCAGAACTTATCAATTCTGCTGTTTTCCCAGGTACGCAAGGTGGTCCACTTGAGCACGTTATTGCAGCTAAAGCAGTAGCTTTTGGCGAAGCTTTAAGTCCAGAATTTAAAGAATACCAAAAGCAAGTTAAGAAAAATGCAGCTACAATGGCAAAAGCATTTATGGACGCTGGATATAAAATTATAAGTGGCGGAACAGATAACCACTCTATGTTAATTGATTTAAGAACTAAATATCCTGATGTTACAGGAAGACAAGTTGAAAACGCTTTGGTGCAAGCAGATATTACAATTAACAAAAACATGGTTCCTTTCGACACTCGTTCTCCTTTCCAAACCTCAGGTATTAGAATTGGAACGCCAGCTGTTACCACACGCGGGTTAAAAGAAAATCACATGCCAATTATAGTTGACTTAATCGACAGAGTTATTGCTGATTATACAAACGAAAAAGTAATAGAAAAAGTAAGAGCAGAAGTTAATGAAATGATGACACCATTTCCTTTGTTTTCTTATTAAAAAACACATAACTGTATAAATAAAAGAGGCTGTCTCAAAACAAATTTTGAAACAATGAATTTTTAAGGTGTTTCAGAAGTGTTAAAATGCAAGGCGCTGAAATTGAGGACGAAGGAGCGTACCAGAAGCGATGCACTGAGCAAAGCCGAAGTGTACGTGACTGAGTCCGAATATTGAAAGCAACGTGGTTGCTGAACGAAGTTGAAGTAAAGCAGTTTGACACTTATGAGACACCGCCTTTTTTTATACATATATAGAATAAAGTTTATAACAAGAATTTGGTTTTTATTATTAATTGTATTTCCTTTACACCTAAATTATTATTAACAAAATTAAATTTAAATTTATGAAAAGAATTGGATTATTAGTAGCAATTGTGGCATTTGCTTTATGCCTTGTTTCTTGTGGTGGAAGTGGTCCTACTGCAGACGCTAAAAAAATGTTAAAATTAACTCAAGACCTTACAGCGACAATAAACAAAGCTGCTGAAGACAAAACAATCGCTGACGATGAAGCTAAAAAAATTAATGATGGGCTTAAAGAATTTTTTGATTTCGTAAAAAAAGTAGACGAAAAATATAAAGATAACGAAGAAGCTCAAAAAGAATTTGAAGAATATCTTGATACTGAAGAAAACGAAAAATTAGGTACCGCTTTTGAAGAAGCAATGGGTAAATTATTCGAGTGCGAGGGATTTGAAAAAATTAGTTTTGAAGGCTTTATGTAAAAAGCAGAATTTTTTAAAAGATAAAAAAGTTATCCCAATTCAGGATAACTTTTTTTGTTCCTAATATTCCGAACTAACAGGAAATATTTTATCATCTTATAAATATCCAATTACCGACTTCAACATTCAGTTCAATCGCTTTGTATGTATTTTAGTGTTAGAGTTTTAAAAAAAGAGGAAATAGAATAAGTAGATTTAAAATTTTATCTTATTCTTCAAAATCATCATGTTTTTTGTTTTTATAATTTTGTTTATAATCTCCACGTCTTTGTGTATGTTCAGGACGTTTAGGGTTATAATGTCCTTTTCTCTCATTATGATTTTCTGTTCTTTCGTGTGCTTGACTAACAACAATTGTGCGTCCTTCAAGTTCTGCACCGTTTAATTCTTCAATAGCTTTTTTAGCAGCCTCATCGTCTTTCATTTCTACAAAACCATAGCCTTTGCTTTTTTCTGTAAATTTGTCAGTAATAATTCTTACTACGCTAACTTCTCCGTACTCTTCGAAGAATGATTGTAAATCGCTGTCCTTCACTGAGTAAGGTAAGCTTCCAATAAAAATATTCATTCTAAAATTTTAATTAAATTAAGATGCAAAGGTAATCAAATAATTTAGAACAACACTAAAATAAATGGAAAAAATAAAACAAATTTGCACATCTCACAATATACTAATAATCAATGACTTACACTGAAAGACTTTTCCCCATTCCCTCCCTCACTCCTCATATGGCGGCTCAATTAATTTTAAATTTTGAGGTAACTTGAATTTTAAATATTTTATAATTCTATTTTCTTGATTCCACATTTTTTCATAATGTGTTTTTATTGTTAAAGCTCCTGTATAGTATTTAGATTCATACAAATTATCTGTATCAACTATTACTTCCAAATTGTTTAAGGAAACAACAGATTTTGTATATTCATACAAAGTGTCGTCGTCAGTTTTTAAATTAACAAAGCCATCATCAATTAAAAATTTTTGGTATCTAGATAAAAACTCCGAAGAAGTCAATCTTTTTCTAATTCTTTTGCGTGGTCCTTTTTGTGGGTCTGGAAAAGTAATCCAAATTTCGCTAACTTCGTTTTTAGCAAAGCAAAATGGAGTAAATTCTACTCTTGTTCGTAAAAATGCAACATTTTTCAAACCCAAGTTCAAAACATCGCTAGCTCCTCTCCACATTCTTGCTCCTTTTATATCCACACCTATATAATTATTTTGTGGATATTGCTTTGCTTGTCCAACAGTATATTCTCCTTTTCCACAACCTAATTCAACAATTAAAGAATTTTTATTTTTAAAAAAATCCTTAGCCCAATTAGCTTTCATTTCATAATCACTAGGATTTTGAAAATTGAATTGAGGTTCAAAAAAATGCTCAAACGTTTTGTTTTGTGCAAACTTTTCTAACTTTCTTTTTGCTGACATTTATAATTTATTTTGCATCAACTTTTTCTACTCTTAAACCCATTTGTGTTATACCCGGCAATTGCTCCATTCGCATAGCCTGTTCATATTCAACCGAATATTTTCCTTTATGAGCAAACCTAACATTCATTTTCCAGGGCATTTGCAAATTTAAAATATCGCCACCTTTTCCATACCATTTTCCTAAATCGTCGGCTAAATTACACTCAAGAGTATCTATTTGAACTAAACCATTTGGTGCCGAAGACTTTACAAAAAGCCAAATGTTTTTATACTGATAATTAGAAGCATGTCTAATATGTATATAAACATTGTGAAGAGCAAGAGTGTCATCTATCTCGAACACAAAATTTATTTTTTGTTTATTGTCCCAAATATTATCTGGAATTTCTTCAAAGCCTTCATATACCTTGTTTCTATCACAAGAAACAAAGAAAACATTTGAAAGTACAATAAATAAAATAAAAACTATTTTAATTCTTTTTCTCATTTGGTTTGCGAAATTTATTATGTCTGTTTTTGTTTCTTCTATTTTTTTGTTTTGGTTTTTGTGGAGTATCAAACCTAGTTAAACTATCTGAATTTAATTCTTCTTTAAAACTCAAGCTAATTTTAGGGCTAACTTTACTATTTTCATCAAAAACTTTTTCAGGGAAAATGCCTTTTTTATTTAATTCTATTATTTCTTTTACTTTATCAACATCTAAAGCACGAATCACAGGAATATCGTTTATCTTAATTTCATAATACATTAAATTTTTAAATACATCATTTTTAATATGAATAGCTTCTCCCTCTGCTAGTTTAAGATTTATGTCGTCGTCTGGAAAATTTTTTCTTGCATCTAAATAAACTTCAAGTTCATAATTTAAACAACATTTAAGCTTACTGCATTGTCCTGCAAGTTTTTGAGGATTTAAAGACAGTTCTTGCAATCGTGCCGAATTTGTTGAAACAGAAACAAAATCATATATCCAAGTAGTGCAGCAAAGTTCTCTTCCGCAAGGACCAATTCCGCCAATTTTTCCTGCTTCCTGTCTTGCACCTATTTGCTTCATTTCAATTCTAATTTTAAACTCTTCAGCCATTTTTTTGATAAGCTCTCTAAAATCAACTCTATCTTCGGCAATGTAATAAAATATGGCTTTTGTCTTATCTCCTTGAAACTCCACATCGCCAATTTTCATTTCCAAACCAAGGCTATCGGCAAATTCACGCGTTCTGAGCATTGTTGGAATTTCAAGAGAAATCGCATCTTTCCATTTTTGAATATCATGAGCGCGAGCTTTTCTATATATTTTTTTAAAGCTCTGATCTTTTGCAAATTTTTGTCTATTCACATGTTGATTTGCAAGATTTCCGATAGCCGACACTATTCCAATGTCATGACCCGGAGAAGCTTCTACTGCAACAATATCTCCAATTTTCAACTGTAAATCGCTAGCATTTAAAAATATTTCTTTTCTAGTATTTTTAAATCTTACTTCAATATATTTATTTTGTGCTAGAGGATCGTCAATATCTCCTAACCAATCAAAAACATTAAGTTTGTAACAACAAAAATCTCTGCTTACGTTAGACGTTGTCTCATCAACTTTATCAACTAAGCAACCTCTTTCATATTCTCTATCTGCCATTTTACTATTTTCTAATTACTCTCATTACCAAAAAAGCTATATCTGTAAAGATAATTTTTGCTGCTCCATTTCTTTCTATTCCATAATGAGCATCATCAAAAATTTTTGCAATACTGTTCACATTTTCACTGTTTAAAAACCTAGCGAAATTTCTTGCAAACTCTTCTTCTTCTTTTGTTAGGTAATAAATATTATTATCATTAAAATTATAAACAAAATTTTCTCTAATCAAAATACTACTGTATTTCAAAAAACTTTTTTGTGGTTCTCTACCTATTTTAGCCATGTCTTCTGCCCATGTCAAAGCTTCTGCAATATTTCGCGAATATGTTAATCGCATAAAATGAATAAATTGCTTTAAGTTAAACTTATTTTCTTCATTTGCCAATATTTGTTGCTTAGCTTCAACATAACTGCCATTGCTTATTCTCACAATATCTTTTGCTTCTTGAGCCGAGAGATTATATTTGTCGATAATATGCTTTTCCATTATATCATCGTCAATTCCCAAAATTTTTACCGCTTGAGTTCTCGACAAAATTGTTGGAAGTACCGACTCTCTTTCGTCGCTTACCAATATAAATATTGTATTGTGAGGTGGCTCTTCTAATATTTTTAATAATTTATTGGCACAAGAAACGTGCATTTTTTCTGGCAACCAAATTATCATTATTTTATATTCCGACTCAAAAGATTTTAAGCTAAGTTTTCTAATAATTTCGGCAGATTCGTCAACCGAAATTAAACCTTGCTTGTTTTGAGAGCCTAAATTTTGCATCCATTCGTTATATGAAACATAAACATCGCTTAAAATCATTTCTCTCCATTCGGAAATAAAAGCATCAGAAATTTTCTTTTTGCCCGCTTCCGTAATTACTGGAAATACAAAATGTAAATCGGGGTGAATTAATTTTTCATATTTTTTACACGAAGGACATTGCCCACAGCTATCGTTTTCTTGTTTGTTTGTGCATGATAAATATTGAGCAAAAGCAATTGCCAAGCCAAGTTTTCCCGAACCGGCAGTTCCAAAAAACAAATAAGAATGGCTTACTCTATTATTCATATAACTCTGAATAAGCTTCTCTTTTATTTCACTTTGACCTAATATTTCTTCAAATTTCATAAGCAAAAATCACAAGATACAAAATTAAACAAAAATTTCAATTCATATTCTTATTAATTTATAATTTTGCCAAATGCAAATAATTATTGAGCAAATATTAGTTTTAGCACTAATTGCCATCATTGGTTTAATTGCCTTTAAGCTAAAAGCCATAACCAAAGAACATAATGCTGGCTTAGTAAAAGTGATTTTAAAAATTACTCTTCCAATTTTAATTTTCACAACTTTTGCTAACACAAATCTTGATAAAGAGATTATTCAAAACTTTCCTATTGTTTTTGTTTCTGCTTTTATAAGCGTGATTTTGCTATATTTTCTCAGTAATATCAGTGCTAAAATTTTAAAATTAGATAAAGAAAACAAAGCCCTGCACAACACTCACACAATGTTTGGGAATACAATTTTTCTTGGGTTTCCGCTTTTAGATGCACTTTTTCCTGGTGGCGAAGGTTTAATTTATGCAACAATTTTTCAATTAGCTCACGATTCGCTTATGTGGACTTGGGGAATTGTAATAATGAGCAAAGCTTCAAATAAAAATCTTGAAAAAAACAATAAAAAACACTTGCTAAATCCAATAAGTCTTGCTTTTGCTGTAGGTTTAATTTTTATGATTTTTAAAATAAAACTTCCAAACTTAATTTTAAAACCTTTACTTGGCGTTGGACATACAACTATTTATATATCAATGATTTACGTTGGAGCGGTTTTAGCTCAAGCAAAACTAAAACCATTAATTCAAAATTTGCGTTCATATATTTTAAGTTTTAATAAATTAATTTTCGCTCCTTTAGTTTTAGCCCTTATTTTATTTTTAGTTAAAAGTCTTGGATTAAATATTTCAGACACTGCTTTAATTTGTGCAGTACTTCAATCAGCAATGCCTTGCATGATAATCATTTCCGTATTAGCCGAAGACTTAGGATTAAACGCAAAACAAGCAGTTGAAAATATTTTGGTTAGCTCTGTGCTTTCAATTTTTACCTTGCCGTTTATTTATTGGGTAATTTCGATTTTTTAGTGTTGAGTTTTTAGTGTTGAGTTTTTAGTGTTGAGTTTTTAGTTGGAGAGTGTTAAGTGTTTGGTAAAACTTTAAAAACTTTTGCTTTCAGCGAGCTCGTAAACTCGGTTCGAACTTGATGAACTTTACAAACTTTATAAACTTTTAACTGTCGCTATTACAAACCTGTCTTTAGCATTAAAATCTTGAATAATTTCAACCTCATCAAAGCCATAATTCTCGCAAATTTCAGCAACTTCTTTTCCGAACATTTCATTTATTTCAAAAAATAAAACTCCGCCTGATTTTAAATGTTGTTTTGCAAATTTTGTAATTGCTTCATAATATACCAAAGGATTATCGTCTGAAACATAAAGTGCTTTTTCTGGTTCATAATCAACAACATTTTTTGACATTAGTTTTTTTTCTGAATTTGTTACATAAGGTGGATTTGAAACTATAATATCAAAAAATACTTGCTCGAAAAATTTATCTTCTTCCGATAAAATATCACAACAATAAAAACACAAATCCACATTGTGATAATCAGCATTTTTACTGCAAACATCTAAAGCTGATGCAGAAATATCAACTACGCTAAGTTCTGCATTTTTTAAATTCTTTTTTAAACTAATAGCAATATTTCCTGAACCTGTTCCAATATCAAGAATTTTTAAATTTTCTTTGGTAGAATAAAACTTAATAATTTTATCAACTAAAATTTCTGTTTCTTGACGTGGAATTAATACTCGCTTGTCAACAAAAAACTCTAAATCGTAAAAATAAGCCTTGTTTAAAACATATTGAACTGGCTCTCCACTAATTAATCTGTCTTTTTTATTTTCAAGCTTTAAAAATTCTTCACTGCTTAAAACTTCGCTCTTTTTTAATAAATATTCGGTATTATTGAAATCTAAAATCTCTTTTATATAAAATTCTGCTATTGATTTTCTTTCTTCAAAATCATAAAATTTTGGAAGCAAATCCTGTATTTCCAAGCTATATTGCTCTATAGTTTTCAATCTAAAAAATTTTTGGCACTAAATTTGGTTATTTATAAATAGTAACTTTTTTGAAAATGTCTGAATTTCCTCCGATGTCAATTCTTAGCCCTAAGAAAGTCGGAGGTTTTTTTATCTTATTATTTCAATTTCACCATTTTTTAAAACTCTAACAACATCTGAGCTTCGTGCTTTACTTAATTCATCTAATCTCAAAGGCACAATATAATCCACTGCCATTTTTATTTCATTTGACACATCAAAATAACCCAAAGGCGGATTTTGTCCAGAAAGATTTGCCGAAGTCGAGACTATTGGTCGTCCAAATTCTTTAATTAGAGATTTGCAAAACTCGTCTCTTGTAACCCTAATACCAATGGTGTTGTCGGCAGCAATTAAATTTTTAGCAATTTTTTTCGGTTTAGGATAAATTATTGTTAAAGGTCGAGTTGAAGCATCTATTAGTTTTAAAGCCATTGCTGGAACTTCTTCAACATAGTTTGCCAACATTTCTATAGAGTCAACCAAAATCAACATGCTTTTTGTTATATCTCTATATTTAATTGTATAAATATTTCTAACAGCCACTTCATCTAAAGCATCGCAACCAATACCCCAAATTGTGTCTGTAGGATATAATATTGTTCCACTATTTTTAAGCACTTTTATTGCTTCTGCCACTATTTCTTCTTTCATAAATTTTGATAAACTCTATATAAATTTTTAATCATATTTTCAATGCTAAAATCCTTTACTCGCAATTTTGCTTTTTCGATAAGTTCTAATTTTAGCTTTTCGTCTTCTAAGATATTTTTTATTGCTAAGCCAATGCTTTTGGGATTAAAAACATCAACTTTTAAAGCTGCTTGTCCTGCAATTTCGGAACAAGCTCCAAACTCTGCTGTAATTACTGGAACTTCTGAACTAAACGCTTCTATAATTGGAATTCCAAAACCTTCGTAAATTGAAGGATATGCAAATACTTGACTAAGTTTATAAATTATTGGTAAATCTTCATTGCTTACATTATTCAAAACATGAAGTTTATGCTTAATTTTATGCTCCTCTGCCCAAGCAATAATTTCATTCAAATATTTTGTTTTCCGTCCCACTAAAACATAATCTAAATCAAAGTTAAAATAAAAAATAGCTTTCAACACTTGCAAGGCATTTTTTCTTTCTTCAATTGTGCCTACAGTTAAAATATATTTTTCGGGCAAATTATATTTTTTTCGTATTCTATCAAAATCTTTTTCAGAATATTTTTGTGAAAAATCTAAATTACAAGATTGATAAACTACTTCTATTTTTTCGGGATTTATTTTAAATTCTTCAATTATATCATTTTTCGTTTGAATACTTGTAGCAATGATTTTATCGGCATTATTACAAGCAAATTTGAATTTTTTATAATAAATTTTTCTATCCACACATTTATAAAGATGTGGTAATTTCAAAAAAATTAAATCGTGAATTGTAACAATTTTTTTAGCTTTTGTTTTAGCAATATTTTTAGGAAGTTCGTTGCTTAATCCATGATAAATATCTGGATTTATTTCTGCAATATCTTTTCCCATTTTAAAACTTCGCCAATAAGATTTTAAAATTGAAATTTTAGTTTTTGGACTAATAGTATTTTTCCTATATTTTTCTTCTAACAAATCGGTTTCGGGATTTGGAGAAAATAAATAATAGGAATTTTGCGGATAATACTCATGCAAGGCACGAATAATATTGCGACTATAATTTCCTAAACCACTTTTATTTGAAAAAGCTCGTTTTGCGTCAAAAGCTATTTTCATAATTCACTTATTATTTTCCTAAACCGACACAGCATGTTCTCTTAATGCATCGTTTAGCGAAGTTTTTTTATCAGTTGATTCTTTTCGTTTTCCTATTATCAAAGCTACAGGCACACTAAACTCTCCTGCTGGGAACTTTTTAGTTATATTTCCTGGAATAACTATAGATCTTTCTGGAACAAAAGCTTTGTATTCTACCACATCTTTTCCTGAAACATCTAAAATTTTTGTTGAGCCTGTTATTACCACATTTGCTCCTAAAACTACTTCATTTTCTAATCTTACACCTTCCACCACAATGCAACGCGAGCCTATAAAGCAATTGTCGCCAATAATAACTGGTGCAGCTTGTACGGGTTCTAAAACTCCGCCAATTCCTACTCCGCCCGATATATGCACATTTTTTCCAATTTGAGCACAAGAACCAACAGTTGCCCAAGTGTCAACCATTGTTCCCTCATCTACATAAGCACCAATATTTACATAAGAAGGCATCATTATTACTCCTTTTGCCAAATAAGAACCATAGCGAGCAATAGCATGTGGTACAACACGAACTCCAAGTTTGTCGTAATTTTTTTTCAATGGAATTTTATCATGATATTCAAAAATGCCGAGTTCTGTTTTTTCCATTTTTCTAATTTGGAAATACATAATTACTGCCTTTTTTACCCAATCGTTAACTTTCCATTCGTGAGCCGAAACAGGCTGAGCAACTCTCAACTTTCCAGAATCCAACAAGCTAATTACCTCATTTATAGCCGATTCCACTTCAGGCTTTGCTAATAAAGCTCTATCGTCCCAAGCCGAATTTATAATAGTTTCTAAGTTCATAAACACATTTTTTTAATTTTCCAAAGTTAATAAATTTAGACAAAAGATTAGTCAAACAAAATATTATTTCTATTCTAAACAAAAAATAAGTATTTTTACCAACTAAAATAAATTGCTAAGATTAATATGAATATTCTTGTTTTAGGTTCTGGTGGTAGAGAACATGCTTTAACATACAAAATTGTGCAAAGCAAATTGGCAAAAAAAGTATTTGTAGCTCCTGGAAATGCTGGTACTAACAAAATTGCAAAAAACATTAATTTAAATCCTTTAAATTTTGAAGAAGTTTCAAGTTTCATAGAAAACAATAAGGTCGAACTTCTTGTTGTTGGTCCCGAAGCTCCTTTAGTTGCTGGAATTACAGATTTTTTAAAATCATTAGACAAACACAAAAACTTATTGATTATTGGTCCTAGCAAAGAAGCTGCTATGCTTGAAGGCTCTAAAGATTTTGCAAAAGCTTTTATGCAAAAATATAATATTCCTACGGCGGCACATTTTTCGGCAAACAAAGAAAACTTAGCTCAAGCAATAAACTTTCTAAAAACTCTAAAACCTCCTTATGTTTTGAAAGCAGATGGTTTGGCGGCTGGAAAAGGAGTTTTGATAATTAATGAACTAAGCGAAGCAATTTCTGAATTAGAAAATATGCTTAATGGAAAATTTGGTCAAGCAAGTTCAAAAGTTGTTATCGAAGAGTTTTTGAAAGGAATAGAATGTTCGGTTTTTGTGCTTACCGATGGTAAATCTTATGTAATTTTACCCGAAGCAAAGGATTATAAAAGAATTGGCGATGGCGACACAGGTTTAAATACTGGTGGTATGGGTGCAGTTTCGCCAGTTCCATTTTACACAAAAGAATTTGCCCAAAAAGTTAAAAATCAAATCATTACTCCAACTGTAAATGGAATTAAAAACGAAAATTTTGATTATTGCGGATTTATTTTCTTTGGCTTAATGAATGTTGACGGCAATCCTTATGTAATTGAATATAATGTTAGAATGGGCGATCCAGAAACAGAAGCTGTTCTGCCAAGAATAAATTCAGATTTTTTAACGCTACTTGTGAATGCTGGCAACAAAAATTTATCTAAGACAAAAATAGAAATTTCGGAGCAAGTTGCTGTAAGTATAGTTGTGGCTTCTGGCGGCTATCCCGAAGATTATGAAAAAGACAAATTAATCACAGGTATTGAGCTTGTTAGTGAAAGCATAGTTTTTCATGCTGGCACAAAATTAAATGGGAATAATATTGTAAGTTCTGGAGGTAGAGTGCTTGCAGTAACCAGCTTAGCAAAAACCATTCAAGATGCTGTTGCAAAATCTTATAAATCAATTGATAAAATCCATTTCGATAAAATGAACTTTCGTAAAGACATAGGTCAAGACTTAAAATGATAAAATTGTTAAAATCAAACTCGCCATTAAATTATTTATTAATTTTTGGAATAATGCTCGTTTTTTGGGCATTTAAGTTTGTATTTATGCCTTCGGGAGTAGAAAATTATGAAGTTTACGGGCTATTTCAAATAAATTTCGGACATAGATTAATTTATCAATATCTAAATACTTTTATTGGTTTTGTCATTTATTTTTTATTAGCTTTACTTTTAGTAAAAGCAAATTCAGACTTGCAAATTGTAGAAAACTCCTATCAAAGTCCAGGAATGGTATTTGCATTTTTAAGTGGAGCATTTATAAACATACAAGAGTATAATAATGTCTTGATTTCCTGTCTTTTAGTTTCTATTTCCATAGCAATAATACTTTATTCTATAAAAAAACACATTGCTTTAGATAATGCTTTTAATGCTGGTCTTGTTTTTGCAATTGCAACAATTTTTTATCCGAAAACAATAGTATTTTTGCCAATATTAATAGCAAGTATGTTTATTGTAAAACCAACTGTTGCCCGCGAAGTTATTAGTCTTTTTCTTGGTATTTTAACTCCACTAATTTTGTTTTTTTCATATTTTTGGCTTTTTGGTGATATTGATTCAATAATTTTGAAAACTAAACTAAGTTTCACTCAAGATTTTATATATATAAGATTTTCTTACTACAATAAATTTATTTTTGTCCCTCTAATTTTCATTTGTATTTACGCCATAATTGCAAAATTTACATTAAATGTTTCTCAAAAGCTTAATACAAGAAAATTTCAAACTATAGTTTTAATTTACTCCATATATTCTTTGGTAGTATTTTTAGTTCCATTCATGCCAGACGAAACTGTGGTTTTTCTTTATCCTTCCATTTCTCTACTTTTAACATTAGTTCTTGTAAACTCTAAAGCAAGAATACTAAAGATTATATCACTCATAGCTTTTGCAGGTTTAATTGTTTCTCATTTATTTCAGATTTATTTTTATTTATCTATTTTTTAAAATAATTTTATCACAATGGCGTTTAGTACAAAAAAACATAAATTGAAGATATACAGAAAAAGAAGACAGTGGAAGTTATTATTGGTATTATTTGCACTTTTTATTGGTGGGATATCAATATTTTTCACCAACAATTTAATGGAAAAACTTGCCGCAGAAGAGCACAAAAGGATTCAATTATGGGCAGAAGCTACTGAGCAGTTAATAAATGTATCGCCAGATCAAGATGTTAGCTTTTTATTTGAAGTTCTTAAAAACAACGAAACTATTCCTGTGATATTAGTTGATATGGAAGATAATATGATTTCGTATAGAAATATTGATTCCGTAAAAATGAAAAACCCGGCATATGTTAAAAAGAAAATACATGAATTAAAAAACAACTCTAAAGAAAATTTCATAATAAAAACCGAAGATGGTGAAGCTCTTAACCAGATTTATTATTCCGACTCTTACTTACTAACTCTGTTGTATTATTATCCATACTTTCAATTAGGTTTGGTATTTCTTTTTATTTTGGCTTCGTATTTTGCTTTTTCTGTAAGCAAACGTGCCGAGCAAGACCAAGTTTGGTTGGGAATGTCGAAAGAAACTGCTCATCAGCTTGGTACTCCAATATCGTCTTTAATGGCGTGGATAGAAATTTTAAAAGACCAAGTTAAAGATCCTGAAATAATAAACGAATTAGAAAAAGACACAAAACGCTTAGAAAAAATTGCTTCCAGATTTTCTAAAATTGGCTCAAAACCTAACCTTTCCGAAGAAAATTTAAGACAAACTTTGCAGTCAACCATAAACTACATGACACGTAGAATACCAAGTTCTATAAAAATAAGTTTAGTTAATTCGCCTCAAGATTCTGATATAAAAGTTAAAATTAACGAAGATTTATTTGAATGGGTAATAGAAAACTTATGTAAAAATGCTGTTGATGCAATTGGCGAAAAAGGCGAAATTTCTATAAGCTACGAAGAAACGCATAAACATATTTGTATTGACATTAAAGATACTGGAAAAGGTATTCCTAAATCTGAGCATAAAACTATATTTAATCCTGGATACACAACCAAAGCCAGAGGCTGGGGATTAGGATTGTCATTGGTTAAAAGAATTGTTGAACAATACCATCAAGGAAAAATATTTGTTAAAAATTCGGAACTTGGAATTGGAACAACCTTAAGAATCATATTAAAGAAATAATTATACCAACTTAAATTATACATTAGTCCAACATGTGCCTGAAAAAATATAATCATACGCGCAAATATATAATAACTTCTGTAGGAGAGAGCAGAGATGTTATTTGTGTTATATATTCTTTTAGTGCGTCTAATGTCAAAAATAACCTATTGCTAAAATCTCGTTTAAATTTAGCCAAAACCTTCTCAGCTGGATTTAGTTCTGGCGAGTAAGGTGGCAGAAAAGTTGCGGACAACTTTCGCAGATTTATAAAGCTAACATGCGAACTATCAATCGATTACAATTTTATTTTGTCAAACTCAGGATTTATGTCATTAGTCAGTTCCAATCCTGAACTATTTTTTAGCAAGGTCAGAAAAAAATTAATTCAAAAAAATATTGCAAAAAATTTTTATTAATAATCATTTGTTAATATCTTAGCACTTAAATAATTACTAATTATTTTAATTTTTTTATTATGAAAAAGATAATATCAATCATTTTTATTTCCTTAATTTCTTTTAATTCATTACTATTTTCTCAGTTTATTGAAAACAAAGGGCAAGTTTTAGACTGGGATGAAAATTTTCATCCGGAAGTACATTATTATTATAGTATTAACGATAACTCATTGTTTTTTGAAAACAATAGAGTCGTTTGTAGTTTTTCTCGCTTTGATGATTTTGATTTTTCAAAATACGAAGGGAATCAGGACGCTATTGATAGTATTTATAAAACTTTAGGACGTAATGTTCAACGAATAGATATTGAGTTTATAGGTGCTTCACAGGACTGTCAAATAATAAATGGAGAAGAAAATTCTCATCACATAAACTATTTTTTAAATAAAAGAAACAACATTAAAGATTTAAAATCATATAAAAGCCTTTGTTATAAAAACATTTATCCCAATATTGATATTGTGTTCCATGAACAACTCAATGGATTAAAATACGATATTATTTTAAACCCCGGAGCAAAGATTGAAGATGTGAAAATCAAATATAATGGAGCTTCTTCACTAATATTGAATGATAATACTATTACAATTAAAACAAAATATTATGATTTTACTGAAAATATACCAGAAGCTTATTATAATGACAATAAAAATCAAAATGCAGATGTAAATTATGTGATTGATAATGATAATATAATTGGTTTTAAGTGCGATTATCAAAATACAAATAAGTTAACAATTGATCCGACTGTAACATGGATGACGTATTTTGAAACAGTTTCATCAAGTGGACAAATAGATTATTATCATTCTACGAGTGATGAAAATGGGAACTTATTTATCTCAGGTTATTGTAACAATTCTGCTAATGATTACCCAACAGTTGACCCGGGTGGGGCTGCATACGTTCAGTTATATACTACAAATGATTTGTATATAGCTAAGTTTAATGCAGATCGTCAACTGGAATGGTCAACATATTTTGGGGGCAATAATAATTCAAGTATGGAATGGCAGCCAGGAACAGAATGTCTTGCTGTTCACAATAATGTCTTACATGTTGTTGGAGACGAATTGGCATCAAATGGACCATTTTTAAATGGTGGCGGGTTTTATCTTAATTCAGGATCCACTAAACCATACTATGCAAGATTTAATGCAAAAACGGGTGAATTATTACATTGTACAAATATAAGTGGAGGATATGATCACAGTATAGCAGTTAGTAGTTCAGGACTTGTTGCTATAATATGTGACGCTTATAGTTTCAATAATGTACATATTCTTAATAGAAGCGGTGCTTACAATCAAGCAACAAATGGGGGGTATAAAGATATCTTTTTAATGTTACTTGATAATAGCTATAATCAAATTTGGGGTACTTTTTTGGGAGGTCCTGGAACTCAACAAAATACTCATGTTCAATTTGATTCAAAAGATAATATATTCTTCTCTGCAGAGGTTACATGGAGAACTAGTTCTCCGGCTAGTACAAGCACAAACGAACACCTTGTCAATCCAGGTGGGGGTGCATATTATGATAATACAATATCTGGTAGAGATATTATGATAGGGAAATTTACATCAACAGGAGCGCTTTATTGGAATACTCTTTATGGTGGAAGTGGTGGGGATGGAACAGACAGTCAAATGGGTAACGGAACAAAATTGATTGTGAGTCCGAAAGATGAATTGGTTGTTATTGGCGGAACAAATAGCACAGACTTGCCATTGTTAACTTTAGAAGGTGCCTACAATATGACCTGCCCCGCGAATGTCAATCCCGAAGGTTCTTATAGTGATTTTGCAAGTTTCATATTGAAGTTTTCCAATAACGGTGCCCTTCAGTGGGCAACCTACTGGGGTGAAAATTCTGCCACAAGTTGGGCGCTTTTGTATGATGCTAAATATACTGACTGTGACAAATTTATTGTTGCAGCAAGGGCTGTCTATACTCCAATATTTTATCCAGGATATTACAATAAGGCTACCGGCGGGCAAAGTTATTTAATGCAGTTTAATAGTAATTATGCTGCTGAATGGTCTTCATATATTGGAAATAATACATCTACTCCTGAAATTAGTTACTCTGATTTTGAAAACAGGCTTTATCTCGTCACAACTTCTTGGTCTTTAACTGAATCAACAGTTAATCCTGGAGGAGGTGCGTTTTATGATGATACGCCTGCAGCTTCGGCTTTTACAATATGGGAATTTAAAATTATTCCCACACCTGTTATTACAGGAGATGTTGATATTTGTGAAGGAGAAACAACTGTTCTTACTGCAAGTGGAGGAGTTGGTTCAACTTATTATTGGTATGATAGTGAAATTGGAGGAACATTACTCCATACAGGAGCAAGTTATACAACCCTGCACTATACAGTAGTGTTACTTACTGGGTTTCGTCATCAAGTGGTAGTTGTACAAGCGAGAGAGTTCCTGTCTTAGTTAGTGTGGAACCTTTTGCAGCTCCGACATCTGCAAATGCAAATCCTAGCAACGTTTGTCAAGGAACTCCAACTTCAATTACTTTAACCGCTTCTGGCGGAACTTTAGGAGACGGAGGCGTAACTCAATGGTACACAGGTTCTTGTGGCGGAACTCTTGTCGGAACAGGAAATCCTTTAGTAATTTCTCAAACATTAAATTCAAACACAACTTATTATGCAAGATATTCGGGAACTTGTGGAAACTCTGATTGTGTTAGTACATCAGTTATCATAAAAACAAATGCAGAAATAAGTTCTGTTACTGCTGACGCAACATCTCTTTGTCCTTCAGAAACAACGCAAATAACAGCAAATGGTGTTAGTGGAACTGGAGCAACATTAACTTGGTTTACTGGTTCAGGAGGAACAGGAACAAACTTAGGCTCTAACAACCCACTTACAGTTGGTTCTGGAACTTATTATGCTAGAGTAACTGGAGAGTGTGGTCCACCTGTTGAAAAGTCAATTACAATTAACGAAAAACCAACACCAACTTGGGTAACTAACTCTGTATCACCTACAACACTATGTGTAGGCGGGCAAGTAACGTTTAGCGCTAGTGTTTCAGGAGGTGCAGGAGGAACAATAAGTTGGGTACGTTCTACAACTTCAGGTGGTGCTGGTTCAACAGTTGCTTCTCCTTATACTGAAAATACAGCAGGAATATTTTATTATCGTCCTGTATATACTGCTAATGCTGCCGAATGTTATTTAGCAGACGGAACTCAAACAACTGTAAATGTAGTAGCTGACCCAACTGCTCCGAGTCTTGATGTCGCTACTCCAAGTAGTGGAACCACTGTTTGTGTTGGTGCAATAGTTAAAGCTACTTTCAACACAGGCAGTGGAGGAACTAGTTGTGGTGATGAATATCGTTATACAACCAATGGAGGAGGAAGTTGGACAAGCTATACTCCAGGAAGTAATATTACAGCAACTTTCACTGGAACAAATGTTATTCAGATACAAACCCGCAGATTATGTTCTGGAATAGGTTGCGATGGTGATGGTGAAATTTGGGCTACTAAAGCACAATGGACAGTAGTTGCAGATCCGACATGGGTAAATAACTCAGTATCACCTACAACACTCTGCGTAGGTGGACAAGTAACATTAAATGCTAGCATTTCTGGTGGTTCAGGAGGAACAGTGAGTTGGATACGCTCTACAACTTCTGGAGGTACAGGCTCAACAGTAACTTCACCCTATACTGAAAATACAGCAGGAACTTTTTATTATCGTCCTATATATACAGCTAGTGTTGGAGGATGTAATTTAGCTGACGGTACTGAAACAATGGTAAGTGTAGTGGCTGATCCAACTGCTCCAAGCCTTGATGTAGCTACTCCAAGTAATGGAGCAACTATTTGTATTGGCGGAGTTGTAAAAGCAACATTTACAGCTGGAAGTGGCGGCACAGGTTGTACAGATGAGTATCAATATTCTGTAGATGGTGGTAGCACATGGAATAACTATACTCCAGGAAATAATATTACTGCAACAACAATAGGCACTAATGCTGTTCAAATACGAGTTCGGCGTTCTTGCTCAGGTTTAGGTTGCGATGGAGCTGGTACAACTTGGACAGTAAAAGTTCAATGGACAGTTGTTGCGGATCCAGCATGGGGGACAAACTCAGTATCACCTACAACACTTTGTGTGGGTGGACAGGTAACATTAAATGCTAGCATTTCTGGTGGTACAGGAGGAACTTTAAGTTGGGTTCGCTCTACAACACCAGGAGGTGTAGGTTCAACAGTTACTTCACCTCATACTGAAAATACAGTTGGAACTTTTTATTATCGTCCAGTATATACTGCTAATGGTGAAGGGTGTAATTTAGCCGACGGAACAGAAACTACTGTAAATGTGATAGCTAATCCAACTTCTCCAAGCAATATTTTTGCTTCAGAAAATGATCTATGTTCAGATGCAAATATAACAATTGTGTTAAGTGCAATTGGCGGTAGCGGTGAAACTTTACGTTGGTTTAGCAATTCATGTGGAGGAAGTGAAATAGGTACTGGCAATTCTATCAACATTACTTCGCCAACAATCACAACAACTCATTATGCTCGCTGGGAAAATTCTTGTGGAGTTTCAGCGTGTGCAGAAATTACTATTAACATTATAAATCCACCTACAGCACCAAGTAGTGCAAGCGTTGACAGAACAAATTTCTGTGCAAATGATGCTGGAAACATTGAACTGTCAGTAAACGGTGGTTCGGGCAGTAATGTATATTGGTTTACAGGCTCTTGCGGTGGGACATCTGTAGGAATTGGAAATCCACTTACAATTCCTTCACCTGAGATAATAACAACTTATTACGCTCGCTGGGAAAATTCTTGTGGTGAATCTTCATGTGTAAGTGTTATTGTTGAAGTTAACGAATTACCAACAGAACCTACTCAAGCCTTAGTGGACAAACCTAACGTTTGCGAAAATGATGAAGGCAATATAGAATTATCTGTAAATGGTGGCAGTGGAAATGAAGTTCATTGGTTTACAACAGATTGTGGAGATACCCCAATTGGAACAGGCAATCCATTAACAATATCATCACCAACAGTAACAACAACATATTTTGCAAGATGGGAAAATGCTTGTGGACAAAGTTCTTGTAAATCTGTTCAAGTAAGTGTAAATCCAAAACCGACCGTTACAATTGATCCATCACCAGCAGAAGTATGTGAAGGAAGCAGTTTAACATTAACAGCATCAGGAAGTGGTATATCAAATTATAATTGGGTAGGTCAAAACTCGCACACTAGTAATACAGCAAGTCTCGCAATAAATAATGCTGTTATAGAAGATGACGGTACATATACAGTAACAGTTATTGGCAATAATACATGTACCAATACTGCTAGTGTTGTTGTAACTGTTAATCCTCTTCCAGTCGTTATAGCGTCAGATGACTGTAGTTTAGGGGTTGGTCAAGGTGTTATTAATGTAACAAATCCAACAGGAGCTAACTATCAATATAGTATTGATGGGGGAGGATTCCAAGCTTCTCCAAGTTTTGGTTCGCTAGCTAACGGGTCTTACTCAATAGTTGTTGAAAATACAAGTACAAACTGTTCTTCAGCTCCAAGTATAGTTACTGTAGATTGTGATTGTACAAATCCACCAACAGTAACTTTAGCAGAAACATCTGACAATATTTGTGGTATAGCATCATCATACACACTTAGTGGAAATACTTTTGGAGGTTCAGCTACAGGAGTTACGCTTAGTCATAGTGGAGGTGGTAATTTGAATATTACTTCTACTACAACCAGTCCATTTGACTTTACCTATACACCGGTTGCATCTGATTTAGGTAGTACTGTTACAATAACTGTTGAAACTAATAATCCACTTGGTTCTCCATGTGCAATAGCTACAAAAACTTTTAGTTTAGCAATTTTAGAACTGCCATCTATCACAGTAATAACTTCAAATTCCCCAATTTGCGAAGGCGAGACTTTGACTTTATCTGTAACAGCAAATGATGTAACAGATTATTCATGGGCAGGTTCAGGTGGTTTTACTGCGACCATTCAAAATCCACAAATTTCTAATGCAACTATCGCAGCTAGTGGAACTTATAATGTAACTGTTACTGGCAATAATACATGTACAAATACAAGTAGTACAGAAGTAACAGTTAATCCAAATCCAGTAGTTTCTATTAGTCCTATTACAGGAACTTTGTGTCCAAATGTAGGAACACAAGAGATTACTGCAACAATATCACCTGCGACAACACCTAATTATACTTATACTTGGGATGGTGATTTAGCGTTGAGTGAAACAGTTGTAACATCTAGTTCAACTTCATCAACAGTTACAGCGACTATTCCTACAGATTGTGACATGACTTATCAAGTTACTTTATCGGTAAGTGATGCAAATGGTTGTACCGCTAGCGCTACACCTATTAGTATTAATGTTAATGACAATGTCGCACCTGAAATTAGTGGAATAATTCCAGATACAAATATTGAAGGTTGTGATTTAATCGTTGTTCCAGAAGCCGCTACTACTGTATCAGACTTGGAAGGCATGGGCTTGACAATCAGTGATGCATGTGGAGTTTCAAACTTAACAGTAAGTAGCAGTGATGATTCAGATGGCACATGCCCGATAATAGTTGAAAGAACTTATACTGTAACCGATGCTTGTGGTAATTCATCAACAGCGAAACATATAATAAAAATAAATCAGGCAGATTTCACAATGCCCGAAGCTGATGGTTCGACCGTATCCTGTGCATCACAGGTTACAGCACCTATATTACCAACAGTAACAGATAATTGTGGCAATGTATTAACACCAAGTGGACCAGTCATTAGTGAGATGCCAACTTGTGAAGGCGATGTAACTTATACCTATACTTATACCGATTGTGCCGGTCATTCTCATAACTGGGTATATACTTACACAATAGATATTCCAATGTTTACCATGGTATCAAATGGCGGACAAACCGTATCATGTGAATCAGATGCAGTTGAACCAACACCCCCTACAATAAATGATGCTTGTGGTAATGCGATTACACCTCATCATGTATCTACAACAACTAATGTAGTTGATGGTAGTGGAACGGTAACTTATGTTTATTCCTATACCGATTGTGCTGGTAATACTGCGGATTGGTCTTATGTTTATACCGTAACACCTGAAGGATTTACACCTGTAGCCAATGGGGGTTCTGATATACATTGTGAATCAGAAATAGTTGACCCTATATTACCTAATATAACAGTATGCGGAACAAACATAGTTTTGACTTTACAAAATAAAACAAACAATGTAGTTTCAGGATGTGGAACATATATTTACACTTATGAATATGAAGTTAATGGAGAAAGTTACACATGGTCTTATACTTATAATGTAAGTCCATTAGATTTCACAATGCCAACCAATGGTTCTTCAACCGTATCCTGTGCATCACAGGTTACAGCACCAATATTACCAACAGTAACAGATTATTGTGGCAATGTATTAACTCCAAGTGGACCAGACATTAGTGGTACTTATGTTGACTGTGACGGCACAGTAATTTATACCTATACTTATGAAGATTGTGCAGGTCATTCCCATAATTGGGTATATACTTATACAATAATGAATACAACACCTCCAGTTGTTAATACATTAGGTTTTGAAAATTCATCAACAGTATCATGTATTGATGATGTTATTGAACCTACAGCATCAATGATACCAACGGCTGTAAGTACTTGTGGAGAAATATTGACAGCAGAATTTGTTGGATTTATAGATACTCCAGATCCATTGACTTGCAACGGTACAAGAGTATATAATTATAAATATACAGATTGTTCGGGATTAACAAATACCTGGTCATATACTTATACTTTAAATGATAATATTGCACCAGAAATAGGTACAGAAAATATGGATAGCCTGTTGACATCAATTGATTGTAATTTCCAAGTTCCTGATTTTATAGAAAATGTGAGAAATATTTCTACTGATAATTGTACATCAACAGCTGATTTACAAATAACACAGTATCCTTTATCAGGAACAATAATTGCAGCTACAACAACTGTAACAGTAACAGTATCAGATGAATGTGGAAACTTATCTACAAAAGATATTGAAGTAATCGTACCTGAACCATTAACTATTAGTATATCAGATTATGCTAATCAGATTTGTTCTACTCCTGGCTATGCCACAGTTTTAGGCTCAGGCGGAACAACACCTTATGTTTATTCTTGGCCCTCCACAGCTGAAGGTGTTTTAGATAATACTGCAACAAGTTTAACAGTAGGAGATTATTATGTAACAATTACTGATGATAATCTTTGTACTGCTGTTCAACTTGTAACCATTATTGATGAAGGATCTATTGCTGCTAATGCAACTGTAAATGCTAATGTGTTGTGTCATGGTGGCAATGATGGTAGTATCACTATAGATATTTTTGGTGGAACACCAGATTATACAATAAATTGGGGAGTTGGTACTGAGACAACAAATTTATCTTCTCATCAAATTTCAGATTTATTTGCAGGAGATTATACTATTACAGTTATTGACAGTCATGGCTGTAGTGCAAATCTAGGATCGATTACTATCAGTGAACCAGTAGCCTCATTAGAAGTTACTTTATCTTCTTTTACAGATGTTGCTTGTCATGGTGGTAATGATGGTAGTATAACACTTAATATTGCAGGTGGCACACCAGATTATACAATAAATTGGGGAGTTGGAAGTACAACCACAGATTTATCTTCTCATCAAATTTCAGGTTTATTTGCAGGAGATTATACTATTACAGTTGTTGATAGTCATGGCTGTAGTGCAAATCTAGGACCTATTACTATCAGTGAACCAGTAGCCTCGTTAGAAGTTACTTTATCTTCTTCTACAGATGTTTCTTGTTATGGTGGTAATGATGGTTATATTTCTTTAGATATTACTGGTGGTACAGCTCCTTATGATATATCAT
>Ga0209719_1000474_pt1 | contig 58770 bp, 48 predicted proteins | sample AD_JPNAS2_MetaG_FD_184421 | JGI IMG/M metagenome (GOLD analysis project Ga0209719, IMG submission 184421) | Active sludge microbial communities of municipal wastewater-treating anaerobic digesters from Japan - AD_JPNAS2_MetaG (SPAdes) (version 2) | ecosystem: Engineered > Bioreactor > Anaerobic...
AGAGCCTGCAACCACGCCAGATCATCGCCCGTGAGCGTGCGGCCCTGGACGCGGATCGGTTCCACTGCGCCCACGATTTACCCCAGTGGCCGTTTCGAGTCCAGCAAAAAAATGTCCAAACTCCAGGGCGCCGTCGTGAGACGGCGCTGGTGTCTGTATTCGCCGGAGCGAGTTAGCGCGGACTGACGTCCACGGCTACGCGACGGCCGCGGGCCGACTACGCCTCCGTAGCCGCCGTCGTGAGACGGCGCTGGTGTCTGCGTTCGCCGGAGCGAGTTAGCGCGGACTCCCGTCCGCGGCTACGCGACGGCTGCGGGCCGACTACGCCTCCGTAGCCGCCGTCGTGAGACGGCGCTGGTGTCTGCGTTCGCCGGAGCGAGTTAGCGCGGACTCCCGTCCGCGGCTACGCGACGGCTGCGGGACGGCTACGCCTCCGTAGCCGCCGTCGTGAGACGGCGCTGGTGTCTGCGTTCGCCGGAGCGAGTCAGCGCGGACTCCCGTCCGCGGCTACGCGACGGCTGCGGGACGGCTACGCCTCCGTAGCCGCCGTCGTGAGACGGCGCTGGTGTCTGCGTTCGCCGGAGCGAGTCAGCGCGGACTCCCGTACGCGGCTACGCGACGGCCGCGGGCCGACTACGCCTCCGTAGGCCCGGCGTATGCCGGGGGCGGACGATCGTCGAGCGCGTGCGCATGGCTGTGCATGACGTCGTGGGTCTGATCGTCCGCGGAGCTTCGGTCGATAACGTGCTCCTGAGATTCCCCGCCCTGACGCGTGCGCAGGCGTACGAATGCCTAGCCTTCCATGAGGATCACCGCGCGGAGATTGACGCGCTTGTCGCCGAGCAGATGGTTGATTGAAACCACGTGTGCGAGTGTGCTATACTCGGCGCTGTGAAAGGGACCCTTCTTACTGCTCTGCTCCTCAGTGCCTTCCTGGCCCACTCCACAGCCACCACCGCCAGTTCGCCGGTCGCCCTCGATCTCTGGAGCCTCGCCCGTGAGCAATCCGACGCCCACCGGTTCTCGACGCTGTTTACGGCGCAGGACGTCCGCGGCCGGTTGGCAAACGAGAGCGGCCTGGCCGCCGCGATCGAGTGGTGCAAGCGCACTGCCGTCACGCAGGTCTATATCGAGTGCTTCCGGGATGGCTACCAGGCCGACCGCACCACGTTGTCCAATGCCATGGCACGGTTTCGCGCCGAGGGCTTTGGTGTGTCCGGGTGCGTGACGCCCACGCATGTCGGCAAGCGCTCCACCGGGTGGAACGTCATCTCCTGCTACACCGATCCCGCCACCCAGGAGCGGGTCAAGGCCATCTTCGCGTTCGCCGCCAGCTTGTCGGACGAGATCATGATCGACGACTTCTGGTTCACCGATTGCACCTGCGCCGCCTGCGACGCCGCGCGACAGGCCCGCACGGTCACGCTCGGCGCGCGCACCTATCCCGTAAATGGGGATGCGTGGGAGGACTATCGTTGCGAGCTGATGGTCCGACTCTCCCGTGATTGCGCGCTCCGTGTGGCCAAGGAGGTCAATCCAAAGGCCTGCCTGATCATCAAGTATCCGCAATGGTATGACCGCTTCCACGAACGGGGGTACGAGGTCCTTCGCCAGACGCACGATTTCGATCGCACGTGGGTCGGCACCGAGACGCGGGACTATCGGGACCCGCGCTGGGGCGGAACCGTCCAGTACGAGGCGTATTTCATCATGCGTTGGCTGGGAAATCTGAGCGGGGCGAAGTGCGGCGGTGGCTGGTTCGATCCTTACGGCACGACCGAACGCACGTACATCGAGCAGGCACGACAGACGGTCCTTGGCGGAGCCCGCGAATCGCTCCTGTTCTGCTACGGCAGCCTCCAGGGCGAGACCGGACCGCGGAATGTCGAAGCCCTGCGCGCCGAAATCCCGGACCTCTTCGCGGTCGCGCGGGAAGTCGGGCGGCGTCCGGTGGTGGGAGTGGCCGCGTATAAACCGGCCAACAGCCACCCCGAGAACGAAGCGCGGGTGTTCGATTTCGTGGGGATGCTGGGGGTGCCGCTGGTCCCGTGCCACGAGTTTCCCGCGCAGGCCGCCGCAGCCTTTTTCTCCGTTCATGCGCTGAAGGACCCTGGCTTTGCCACGAAGCTCGAGGGATTCATCCGTGCCGGCAAGCCGGTGCTGGTCACGGACGGCTTGGCCGCGCGGCTCACGAACCAAGTCGACCTAACGGCGCAGAACGTTCAAGTGCTCCCCGTCCATGGTGACCCCAAATCGCTTCTCGCTTTGCCCCAAGAAACGTTGGACCGTCTCCGCCAACCCCTGCTGCGGCCGTTCGAGACCGGCTTCCGCGCGCCAAACCAGGTCGGTCTTTATCTCTTCAAGGACGGCAGTTGGGTGATCGAAAACTTCAACGATCAGCCGGCGCAGGTCGAACTGAACGGGCGGAAGTTGGTGGTGGAACCGCGGGGATGGCAGAAGATGTGGAAGTGACAGAGGCGAGGCCGCGAAGTCCGGCACGTCTCTGGCAACTGTTCGAATCTTCAATCGCGAATGAACGCCAATGGGCACGAATAGCCCGACAAGAGTCCAGAGCGTTCTCCTGTGGCGCCAGCCACATTCGCATGCATTCGCGCGGTGAATCGTCATCAACGTGAAACGCCCAACGTTCAACTCGCAACCATCAATTTGAGAAAGCCAACTCGACTTGACAAGGCCGAGTCGCTTGTACAAATAAAACGCCGATTCGAGTTGCGGCCGCGCGCGGGATCGCACGCTGGGTCTGACGCCTGCCCCGCCCGGGCTGCCGATAGGATTTGAAGTTGAGGAACGGACTTATGCGATTGCGACAATGCCACGCTTTGCTCGGCCTGGTCATCGCCGGCCTCGCCGGCCTGTGGACCGCGCTGGCGGCCGAGACAGACAAGACCGCGGATCTCCCGGATCGGCGCATTTCCGCCGCGCTGCAGTACCCCGGCATCACGCTTGGCCCCGACGACACTCTGAACGTCGACTTTCTGATCAAGAACCGCGGACGCAGCGATGAGACCGTTTTGGTCGAGATCATCGAGAAACCGGAAGACTGGACCGCCGAAATCAAACGCTACGGAACCGTTGTGAGCGGGATTTTCGTTGCCTCGAGAGAAGAGCAGACGTTGAACCTCACGGGCGCGCCCGCGAACAAGGAAACCAAGAAGCTTCCCCCCGGCACATATCGTTTCGCCGTGAAGGCCCAGTCGGCCGACGGCGAGCTCACTCAAGGGTCCGCGATTGTCGTGACGGTCGTCTCCGCGGAGAAGGCGTCCGAGCGCGTCAGCATCGAGACGTCCTATCCAACTCTGCGGGGGCCCTCGGGCGACAAGTTCCAGTTCTCTTTGGACGTGCGGAACGACACAGGCCAGGACGCCGTGTTCAACTTTCGCGCGACGACGCCGCCGGGCTGGGAGGCGTCGTTCAAGCCCGCGTACGAGTCCAAGCAGATCAGTTCGCTCCAGATCGCCGCCAACGCGAGCAAGACGGTCGAGATGGAGGTGACCCCGCCCTACAACGCCCAGGCCGGCGAATACGAATTCAAGGTCGAGGCGCAATCGCCCAAAGCCAGGGCCGAGACGGATGTGAGGGTGGTTCTCACAGGCACTTATGGTCTAAAGGTGGGCACTTCGAGCGGCCTGCTGTCGCTGGTCACCGAGCGCGGGCGCAAGAGCACTGTCACGTTGCTGGTGCAGAACTCAGGCTCAGCCGTACAGCACAAGGTGCGATTCGAGGCATTCAAGCCCGAAAACTGGAAGGTCGAGTTCACGCCCCAGACGATCGAGGAATTGGAACCGGGCGCCATCAAGCAGACGGAGATCAGCATCACGCCCGCCGAAGAGGCGCTCATCGGCGATTATTCAGTCAGCCTCCAGACCGAAGGCGAAAAGGCCAACCAGGAGACCGAACTGCGCATCACCATCCGCGCCGCATCGGCCTGGGGTTGGATCGGCGTGGGAATCATCGCGCTCGTCATCCTCGGGCTCGCCGCCGCCTTCCGCATCCTCGGACGCCGTTGATCGCATCCCGTCATGACCCGGACCGCATCGGGTGCCGCGATGCTATGGCCATCATCCAAACCGACCAACTGACCCGCCGCTACGGACGCCAAACGGCGGTGGACGGACTGTCGATCGAGATCGGCGAGAGGGACATCTTCGGCTTCCTCGGACCCAATGGCGCGGGCAAGACCACCACCATCCTCATGCTGCTCGGTCTCACCGAGCCCACCTCCGGACGCGCCCGAGTCCTCGGATTCGACCCGGCGCGCGACCCGTTGCAGATCAAGCAGCAGGTTGGTTACCTGCCCGAGAACGTCGGTTTTTACGACGATCTCACAGGCTGTGAGAACCTGCGCTACATGGGCCGGCTCAACCGGTTGCCCGAAGCCCAGGCCCCCGCGCTCATCGAGGAAGCGTTGTCCACCGTCGGACTCGAGGGCGAAGGGGACAAGCTGGTGGGCGCTTACTCGCGCGGCATGAGGCAGCGATTGGGGATTGCGGAGTTGCTGATCAAGAATCCGAAGCTGTTGATTCTGGACGAGCCGACACTCGGCCTCGATCCCGACGGCACGAACAGGATGCTCGAACTCATCGTCTCCCTGCGCCGCGAGCGCGGGATGACGGTCATGCTCTCGTCCCACCAACTCCAGCAGGTGCAGCGCATCTGCACGCGCGTGGGCATCATGATCAAGGGCAAACTGGTCGCGCTGGGCAGCCTTGATGAACTGTCCCAAGGCAGTCCCGGGGACAAGGCCAGGCCGAATCTCGAGGAGATTTACATGCGATACTTCAAGGAGGCCTGAGCTATGTGGACCATTTGTCGCAAGGAACTGGCTGATCACTTCGGGTCGATCCGATTCCTGATTCTCTTCTGCCTCATACTGATGGTTGCGCTGGTGTCCACCTACATGGCCGCCACACACGTCCGCGAAGCCCTCGACGGCGTGTCCAAGCCATCCCAGGTGTTCCTCCTCCTGTTCACCACGCCCGGCAAGTTCTTCTCACTCGTCCAGTTCATCGCATTCTTCGGACCGCTCCTCGGGATCATCATGGGATTCGACGCCATCAATCGGGAGCGACAATACCGGACCCTGGGCAAGCTGGTCTCCCAGCCCATCTACCGCGACGCCATCGTCAACGGCAAGTTCCTCGCCGGCGTCCTGACCATCAGCATCGCCCTGCTCAGCATGATGCTCCTGTTGACCGGCATGGGCCTCATGACCGTCGGCGTCATCCCGGGTATCGAGGAGATCGGACGTCTGGCCGTCTATCTCCTGGTCAGCATCGCCTACGTGTCGTTTTGGCTCGGATTGGCCATCCTCTCCTCGGTCCTGTTCAGGTCGCTGGCGACCTCCGCGCTCGCGGCCGTGGCGCTTTGGATTTTCTCCGCCTTCTTTATCGGGTTCCTCGCCGATTTGGCGGCTGACGCCGTCCGACCGGTCCGCAATCCGCGCGATCCCGAGAAGATCGTCGCCAACCGGCGCTTTGCGGACGCCTCGAGCCTCGTCTCCCCGGCCGTTCTCTATTCCCAGGCGACTTCCACAATCCTCGATCCGTACCGCCGCACCCGCAGCAACCTGGTCCTCACCGGTCCGATGGAACGGCTCTCGCTCGAACGCTTCCAAAGGCCCCTGCCCCTTGACCAATCGATCCTGGTCGTCTGGCCCTACCTGACCCTCCTGGCCGCGATGACCCTGGTCTGTTTCGGACTCTCCTATGTCGTCTTCATGCGCCAGGAAATACGGTCCGTCTAACCCGGTAGCCTTGAACCGCTCAGGACGATTGTAGACAAGTCAAGTTCCCGAGCCGCGTTGACGAGATCGAGGATTCTGCAGAGCGAGGTGCGGGAGAAATGGGCCGAGGGCTCGCTTGCGTCTGAGGTGGGCCTTGCCAGGCTGTGAATAACCGGTCAACACCCTCAGGATAACAGTGCGCGCGGGTGGGTGTGGGCCATGCCTGGCATACCGATTCCGTCCCCCAACGCAAAAGCCGCGCCGAAAGGAATGCCTTCAAATCCGATCCCACCCTGCCATGTCAACCGGCGACCGAGGCGATGAGCCAAGTCTAGGTTGCGGGTCGGGTGAAACCGGGCAGCGGGTACTTTTGGAGTTCTGCGATCGTCTGCAGAGCGACTCGGGCACGCTCGGCCACCTCGGGCGAGGGATTCGACTCGAGCGCATCCAGAAAATGCTGGTATGCCGGGACCGGCTGCCCGAACACCTCCAGTTGAATCAAGCCCGTGCGCAGATGCGCCTCCGCCGCTCCAGGCCCGCCCGGATAATCCCGCAAATGCCGCCGGTACACGACGAGGGCAGCCTCGGTTTGGTTGCTCCGCTCGAGCCAGTTCCCCAGCGCCAGCGAATCGGATGGTGAGAGCAGCCGGCGAGTCTGATCGGGGGCAAGGGCGAAATACGCCCGCGCCGCCTCCGGGAACAGACCGCTCCGCATCGCCTCGGCGAGGGACGTGGACGGTTTGTCGCCCCCCCCTGCAACGGAGGAGCGAAAGGCTCGAGGCGTCTTTTGGACCTCGCGCCTGCTGATGAACCAGGCTGCGGCCAAGCCGGCGACAAAGCCGCCGATATGGGCCCCGTGCGCAATCCCGCCCGCGGCGCGGTCTGTCGTGAAAACGAACGGCAGCAGATTGTCGATGAGCAGGTAGAAACCCAGGACGATCCGGGCTGGAATCTGAACCGTGTTCATGAAGAAGGGGAACAAGAACACGAACAGCCGCACCGTGTTGCGGGGAAACCAGAGGAAGTAGAACCCCAGCACCCCGGAAATGGCGCCGGACGCGCCGACCAGCGGGAGCTTCGATCCGGAGGCAAACAGGGTGTAAAAGAGCGTGGCGGCCACGCCGGTCAGCAGGTACCAGAGCGCGTAGCGCATCGGCCCGAGGCGATGCTCGACATTGTCGCCGTAAATCCAGAGGAACAACATATTCCCAAACAGGTGCATGAAGCCGCCATGCAGGAACACCGACGTCAACAGATCGAGCAGTTGAGGCGCCGCGGGGCGGAAGCCGTGTCGGAAGACAACCAGATCGTACGCGGACACGCTGCGCACCGCGATTTCGAGGGGCATGCCGGGCGGCAGACTCTCGCGGATGGTCATCATGTAAGCCCGCAGATCAGGATCGCTCCGATCCACTGCCTGGCGGCTCATGGGCCACGTGATGAAAAGGTAGATCGCGACATTGATCGCGATCAGCGTGTAATTGACAATCGGCACGCCACGCGGATTCGGTGCGTCACTCAGCGGCAAGATCACGGACAGGATTAGACGGCAGATGCCTGTGCAGGGCAAGCCAGGTTCCGCGGCCTGTCACATGCCCGGGGATTCGAGAGGCGCTTGGGCCGCAGTTCGGCGCTCGACTCCGAGCGGCTGTGTTTCTAGCCTGCGCCTCATGACTGTGGTTGCCGGACCGGATTTGCCAGACACACAAGGCCACTTTGGGGTTTACGGCGGGCGATTTGTTCCCGAGACATTGATGCACCCGCTCCTGGAACTCGAAGCTGAGTATTTCAAGGCGCAGCAGGATGCCGAATTCCAGCAGCAGCTCGATTACTATCTGCGTGAGTTCTGCGGGCGCCCGACGCCGCTCTACTTGGCCGAGCGATTGACCCGCGAGTTGGGCGGCGCCAGGGTCTATCTCAAACGGGAAGATTTGCTCCACACCGGCGCGCACAAGATCAACAACGCCATGGGCCAGATACTCCTGGCTCGGCGGATGGGCAAAAGGCGCATCATCGCCGAGACCGGAGCCGGCCAGCATGGCGTGGCGACGGCGACTGTGGCAGCGATGTTCGGATTCGAGTGCGTCATTTACATGGGAGCGGTGGACTGCGAGCGGCAGGCCCTCAATGTCTATCGCATGAAGATGCTCGGGGCCGAGGTGGTCCCGGTGCGGGCCGGCCAACAGACTTTGAAAGAGGCCGTCAACGAGGCCATGCGCGATTGGGTGACCAACGTCCGCGGCACGCACTACATCCTCGGCACGGTCTACGGCGCCCATCCCTATCCGGTCATGGTCCGCAATTTCCAACGTATTATCGGCGATGAAGCGCGCCGCCAGGTGCTGGAACTGGAGAAGCGTCTGCCCGATCTCCTCATCGCCTGCGTCGGTGGCGGTTCGAATGCCATCGGACTCTTCTACCCGTTTCTCGATGATGCGTCCGTGAAGATGCTCGGCGTCGAGGCGGGCGGCGAAGGGATTCTCCCCGGCAAACACGCGGCCCGTTTTCAGGGCGGATCGCTGGGTGTCCTTCAGGGCACGCGCAGCTATCTTCTCCAGGACGAACACGGGCAGGTCCAGCTCACCCACAGCGTCTCCGCCGGCCTTGATTACGCAGCGGTCGGGCCCGAGCACGCCTGGCTGCGTGATCGGCAGCGCGTCGAGTACGGCTACGCAACCGACGATCAGGCGGTCGCGGCGTTCATGCGCCTGGCGAAAACCGAGGGCATCATTCCGGCCCTCGAATCGGCCCACGCACTTGCGGCAGCCATCGAGCGGGTCCCATGCATGCATCCGGACCAGGTGGTCATCGTCAACCTTTCCGGGCGCGGCGACAAGGACGTCGCTCAGGTTGCCGCCCGTGTGGCACTCGAAACCCATCGATCCGGGTGATTCCTTACAGACATGTAATGGTACCGAAAGGCTCCCGTCATGTCGGTGTGGTCTATTGCCTCCAGAAGAGAGAATGGAAGTTGAGAGATCACAACAACAACAACGACAATGAATGACATGACTATGAAAGCGCAAAGTAAGCCTATATGGAAACGCCTTCCCTTCCTGGCCTGGGGCGGCGTCATTGCTGCCGCAACCGTCACCCTGGCCATCGAGCAAACGGGAATCAAGAGCGACGACAGCTCGGCGAAGACCGAGAAGACATCCGCGAGCGCGACGGTCGACGAGAAGTCCGCCGGTCGGTCGGGGGGATTGACGACCAGCTTTGCCCCGGTGGTGAAGAAGGTCAGCCCGAGCGTGGTGCGGGTCTACACGACGACCAAGTCGAAGATCGTGGAGTCGCCCGAGGGGTTTCTGCCTGAGGACCCATTCGGTTGGTTCTTTGGGCCCAATCGTCGCGGGCGCGGTCTTTACCGCGAGATGCCGGTCCCCCGGCAGCAGGGCGTCGGGTCGGGGGTGATTGTCACTGCCGAAGGAGACATCCTGACCAACAATCATGTGGTGGACGGCGCCGACGAAGTCAAGGTGGCGCTTCAGGACGGGCGCGAATTCAGCGCCAAGGTGATCGGCAAAGATCCGAAAACCGATGTCGCCGTGCTTAAGGTCGAGGGCAAGGACCTGCCGTTCATCGAGATGGCGGACAGCGATCGGATCGAGGTGGGCGATCTGGTTCTCGCCATTGGCAATCCCTTCGGCATCGGTCAGACTGTGACGATGGGCATGGTCAGCGCCAAGGGGCGCGCCAACATGGGCCTCGATTACGAGGACTTCATCCAGACTGACGCGGCGATCAACCCGGGCAATTCCGGCGGCGCACTCGTCGACGGCGAAGGCCGCTTGATCGGCATCAACACGGCCATCCTCAGCCGGACCGGCGGCAACCAGGGCATCGGCTTCGCCATCCCGACGAACCTGGCCAAATACGTCATGGAGAGCTTCGCTAAAGATGGCCGGGTGGCTCGCGGCTACCTCGGGGTCATCATCCAGGATCTGACACCCGCTCTGGCCAGCAAGTTCGGACTCGATAATCGGACGGGCGCACTCATCGGCGATGTCGCCTCGAGGAGCCCGGCCGAACGGGCCGGAATCAAGGAAGGCGATGTCATCACCGAGTTCAACGGCAAGGAGGTCAAGGACAGCCGTCAGCTCAGGCTGATGGTCTCTCAGACCAAACCCGGCACGGAGGTCCCGTTCAAGATCGTTCGAGACGGCTCGAGAAAGACCATCAAGGTCACTCTCAAGGAACTGCCGGACAGCGCGCCACTGGCACGCGCCGACTCCTCCAAGCCTCAGGACGAAGGCACGCTCAACGGCGTGACGGTGTCGGACCTGGACACCCAGACACGGCGTCAACTCGAGCTGCCCGCCGATCTTCAGGGCGCCCTGGTCACGGATGTGGAACCATATTCACCCGCCGCGGATGCGGGTCTGCGCCGGGGCGACGTGATCCTGGAAATCAACCGGGAACGCGTGCGCAACGCCGACGATGCCGTGCGGATGACTGAGCAAGCGAAGGACAAGACCACACTTCTAAGAGTCTGGCGCGAAGGGAATCGGCACTACCTCGTCGTGGATGAGTCCCAGGGCAAGTAGACGCCAACCTGCTTCGTCTGTGTAAAACGCACGCCTGCGAGTCTAATCCTCGCAGGCGTTCTCGTTTGGCCCTTCCTGCGGCGCCGTCCGCTCTCGATAGAATCCTTGACCGGTGAAACGTGTTGCAGACCAGTCACGTTTCTGTGCTGCGTCAGACTGGTCGAGGATTCTACTTAGCGGGCGCGGGAGAAAATGGCGGGAAGACACGGAGACTCCTGATGGGAAGGGGAGGACAGGATTGGGTCTGAGGCGCGCCTCTCGAGACCAACACGCACTCTCTCTCGGCTTGATGCACTCTCCACTTGAACAGCCTGTCGATCTGCCCATGATGAGCAACGTCGTGAGAATTCTGGTCGTGGAAGACGATCCCAAGATCGGCTCGTTTGTGGTCAAGGGCTTCAAACAGGCCGGCTTCGCCGTCGACATTGCAGCCGATGGCGAGCGCGGGCTCGAACTCGCCACCATCACCAACTACGACGCCGCGGTCGTGGATATCCTGCTGCCCAAGCTCGACGGACTCAGCCTGGTCAAACGCCTCCGCGCCCAAGACCTCCACGTCCCGGTCATCTTCCTGAGCGCGCGGGCGAGCGTCGATGACCGCGTGCGGGGTCTGCAGGCCGGCGCCGACGATTATCTCACCAAACCGTTTGCCTTCTCGGAGTTGCTTGCCCGCGTGCAGGCGCTCATCCGCCGCGCTTCCCAGACGCCCGAGCCGGTCCGCCTGACCGTGGGCGATCTGACCCTCGACCTCATCAATCGAGAGGCAACGCGGGCCGGCCAGCGAATTGACCTCCAGTCGCGCGAGTTTGCCCTCCTCGAATACCTGATGCGCAATGCCGGGCGCGTGGTAACGAAGACCATGATCCTCGAACATGTCTGGGATTACAGCTTCGATCCTCAAACCAACGTCGTCGACGTCCTTGTCCATCGCGTCCGTGCCAAGGTGGATCCGGACAAGGCCCTGATTCAAACGCTTCGCGGCGTCGGCTACGTGCTCAAGGCACCAGCCACCGCACCTTGACCGCGCCGGTGTCCATTGCTCGGCCCGCGAACCTCAAGCGGCGACGACCCGTCGCCGAGAACCACCGTCTTCACTCGCGACGGGGGGCGACGAGGACGGCTCCGCTCCGGCCATTTCGTCTTCATGAATTGGCGCTGCGCCGCGGTCCGGTGCATCTGTAGCTTGCCGGAAGTCCCGTTCGGTCAGTCTCGGGGTCAATCAGTGTTCCGTCCCGAATCTGTGAGGGGCGGAACACAGATTGTCCGGCCATAGCCTTCTCTGTGTCCTCGGCGTCTCTGTGGTCCATTCCGCGCGGTGACATTCAGCGAGGGTGATCAACCACAGAGGCACAGAGAGCGCGGAGATGGGAGATCGGGGATCGACTGCCGGAGCCGACTTTCTCACTGACGCACCTCCGTTGAAGCGGCTTGTCTTGCGGCGGAGGTCTTCAGCCGCAAAAGAACGCAAAGAGCGCGAAGATTGTCTCAATGTGGGCGAAGCGGCCATCTTCGCCACGCCGCCTGCATTCCGGTGGGTTCATTTCACGTATGCCATCGCCAAGGGGCTTGACGTGTTCATGGAAAAACCGGTCACCGTGGACGCTCCTCCACGCGCAAGATGCTGGCCCTGGCCGAGGAGGTCGACCGCAAGAAGCTCAAGGTGGGCGTCGGACTCATGGTGCGCCACTGCAAGGGCCGTCAGGAACTCCATGCCCGCATCCAGCAGGGCGAGATCGGCGACCTCATGTTGCTCCGCGGCCACCGGATGGGCGGCGCCGCCGGCACGGCCGGGGCGCGTCCGGCCGACCGCAGCGAACTGCTCTACCAGGTCCAGCGCTTCCACGCCTTTCTCTGGGCCGGCGGAGGTTTGTTCAGTTTCTCAGCGAGCGGGCAAGCCCCGGTAAATGCACCGGGCCGTGCAGGTTTCCGCGACGACCACCTCGGTCAACTCGGGCAGACGCGGCTTGAGGCGGTCCCAAATCCAACGGGCGATGTTCTCGCTTGTCGGGTTGTCCAGACCAGGCACCTCGTTCAGATACCTGTGATCCAACTGCTCGAAGAGCGGCTTGAACCGCTTCGTGATCTCGGCGTAGTCGATGAGCCATCCCAGGTCGGGATCGCACTCGCCCGCCACGGCGATCTCGGCGCGGAAACTGTGCCCGTGAAGACGCCGGCACTTGTGCGACTCGGGCAGGCGCGGCAGGAGATGAGCGGCTTCAAACTGAAAGGTCTTTCGCAATTCAACGTGCATAGGAACATCCTCACCAGCGCGACGGCAATTCCCAATCGGTCCACGTGACCAGGTCGCCCAGACTCGGGCGCCCATCGTGGCGCCAGGCCAGAGGTGGACGCTGCATTCGTCCGAGGGGGCAGATTCGGGTGACCCCCCATTGGGCGAGGCATTGCGCCAGGGCCTGCTCGTTTGTGCCCGACGCGGCGAGGCCGACGGTCGACACCTTGCCGCGGATCGCATCGGCGCCCTGCAGGGCCTCGTTGATGTTTGCGACCGGTTTGACGTAGACGAAGCGGTTAAGGCAGGAGAACTGGAAGCGCGGGTCGCTCTCGAACACAACAGTCCAATCGGTCGACCCGAAGCTGGACCAGAGCTGCGTCTCGTTCGAGTGGGCCGCCCGCACTTCATAGAAGGCGCGCCGGCTCGAGATGGCAGCGGCGGCTGGGGCGGGAAGCGGTCCTCGCGGCTGGAACTGCTCGCGGGCGGCCAGGCCGGACGCAAGCATCTCGGCGAACCGCTCTGGAGTCACAGTGCCCCCGTTCTCGACGTAGAAAACATGAGGCGAAAGACACCCCATTTGATTCCACGCCGCCACATCCTCCGCCGCAGCCGCGGCCAGCCGCGGGGCGGCGTATTTCGACAGGGCCTCCTGGGCCACATAGCCGAAGCTGACCCGGCTGCCATAACCGAGGAACCGCGTCCCAGGCGGCAAGCGCTCGCGAATCGCGGTCAAGGTTGCGTCCTCGCCCATGGCTGAGATGCAATCGGCCTGGGCAAACAAAACCGATTCCAACGCCGAGGTGCCTCCCTTCCATTCGGCAATCTCGAGACACGCCCCCAGCTTCGGTTCGATCTCGTAGAGCGAATGGGCAAATAACCGCGGCAAAAAGGACGTTCCGGAGGCGCACTTGACCAATTGGGCGGAGCGCGTCAGCAGCCCCAGCACCAGGCTGACCAGCGGTGGATTCGGCAGCACACCTCCGGCGATGTGCACCAGCAACTCAGGGCCCCGTGCGAACCCTAGGCGTTCCCGCCCGGGCTCGTTTTCGCCGGCAGTCAGGCGTTCGAGCCGATGAGGATGTCCCAAGTCCTGAAGCACCAACTGCCGCAAGTTCTCGCCGGTCAGGGACTCGAAAAAGGCGTCCAGGCCGGCGGCGATCGTCTCGGGCGAGAAGCCCGTTGCCGCCGGACCGAACTCGAGGGCCTCCCGTCGAAAGGGGTTGTCCGAATCCATCCAGTCCTCCGCGAGCCTGGCCACCACATCGATCAGATCGGCCGTGGTGCGATTGGCCAGAAAGCGCCGACGATTGCTCTTGAGCGCAAGGCAAGCGTCCGTGAGAACCGCGGGCGACAGCGCCGTTGGATCCGGAATGTCGGCCAGGAAGTAGTCAGGAAGCTGCACGACGGAATCCTCGAAGACTCGATCGCATCAGGCACTGATCAGGTTGCCACCGCGACGGCCCGCAGCGAGCAACCCCGCGGCTCCGCCATCTGGGCCCGGCCCACCAGATCGAAACCGGTTCCGCGGCGCACGGCAAGATCCTCGGTCTGGATCGCCAGCACCGACCGCACATTCGCCAGATCGAACACCCGCAGCAGACCCGTCTCGCCATCCCGAACCTCGATCCCGTTCTCGGGAGAAACGACCACCGACCGCGCCCAGGGTGGGAAGTGAAACACCCGCGCGCCCGCAGGCGCAGGCTCACCGGCCGAATGCCCGGCGGACAGGCGGCGATCCTCTTCACCCCATTGCGGGGCGCCGGTCTCGATGCCCGGAGCGGCGCCGGAGTTCGTGGCGCCGCGAGCAGGTGGGTCGACAGCGCCTCGGGCGAGCGGGGACGCCGGCACGCAGGCGTCGTAGGCCTGCGAGCTGAGTTCGCTCATGCCGTACTCGGAGACGATGTGCGTCGGGGCAATACCGAGCGTGGTGCCAATCAACCGGTGCAGGTCCGGTTTCAAGACGCTCCTCGATAGCCCCTTGTAACCCCCCGTCTCGAGCGCGCGCGAGCCGGGGGGCAGCGCGCACTGCAGGCAGTCCTGATGCATCGCATCGAGCAGATGCACAAAGCCAAATGCCGTGCCCAAAACACAAACCGGTCGGCCATTCCGCGCGCACCGGCGCAGCAGCGCGGTCGACGCGGCCGTATCGACCCGCCACCCGCCGTCGCATTCAACTGCTCCGACAAAGGCGGAGTCATCGGCGCCCCAGGCCTCGATGACCGTGGCAAACATGTGCGCCAGGGACGAATGCGGCGCTTCGGCCGGGTCTGGCGTCAAGGCCAGGAATGTGAATTCGCCCTTCCCCTGCCCCACCCCACCCATCAGGCGCGCCCGAAAGAAAGGCAGCAGCGACGCCTCGTACACCGCCAATGAACCGGCGCTGTGAAAGTGCCGGCTCGGGCGATGCCCCGTCGTCCCGCTCGAATGAAAGACGCGTGTCCGAGCCTCCAAATGCAGGCTGGTGACCGCGTAGTCCTTGAATGCCGTCGTGGTCAGCGCGGGAATCGCGCGCCAATCCCCGATGTCTTCCGGCGCGATCCCGCGTCGTTGACACAGTCGAAACAGCGGACCGACCGCGCGGTGCTGGAGGCGAAAGAGCGCCAGGGCAAGTCGCTGGAATCGTGCCTCCTGCTCGTCCGAATCATCCCGTTCCAGACCTGTTCCGAACGGAACGGAATCCTGAATAAACCGGCGCAACTCCCCCTCGAACACCTCGAACGCTGCGTCTCCTGGAGACGCGCGTTGTTCGAAATCCGACAGTTGAATGTTTCTCTTAATCATGCGGTTTTGTTCGCGCGCCCCTCCGAATCACCTTGATGAGCCGCGGCTCGCTCGAGGTGATGTGCAATCGAAAACAGGGGCGCCTGACTGGTTCGCCGCCACAGCCAGGGGCGATGTTAGCGGGTTGTCGCAGGTTCGCAAGCCCCGCCTTGGATTTCACGGCGCTGGGCCATGGTGCGGAAGAACTCGTAACCCTCGCGCAGACGCCGCACGCAGACTTCCTTGTCTTCGAGCATCGTCTTGAGAATGCGCAGAATCGGTTTGGGCCGCAGGAAGTAGCGTCGATAGAAGACCTCGACCGCCTCGAAGATCTCCTCCTTGCTCAAGCCGGGGTATTCGAGGGCTGAGTGCTGCAGACCGTCCTGATGCAGGATGTCGGTCTTGTCCTCTCGGGCGAACCAGCCGTTCTGGCGGGCCATTTCGTAGAGTTCGGTGCCCGGATACGGCGCGGCCAGAGATACTTGGATGCTGAACACGTCCAGTTCCTGGGCGAACCGGATGGTCTCCTCGATGGTCTCCCGTGTCTCAATGGGCAGTCCGAGGATGAACGTGCCGTGGATGATGACGCCGATGTCGTGACAGGCTTTCGTAAACGCGCGCATTTGGTCGACCGTGACCCCCTTCTTCGCCCGACGCAGAATCTCATCGCTGCCCGACTCGTAGCCGACCAGCAACAGCCGCAGGCCGCAGTCCTTCATCAGCTTGATCGTGTCGAAGTTGAGATTGGCGCGGCTGTTGCACGACCAGACCAGGCCCAGTGGCTTGAGTTTGCGGGCCACATCGCGCGCGCGCGGCAGATTCGCCGTAAAGGTGTCGTCGTCGAAAAAGAACTCCTTCACTTCCGGAAAGAGTCGCTTCGCATACGCCATCTCGTCCGCGACATTCCCCGCCGAGCGGACGCGATACCTGTGTCCGCCAATGGTCTGCGGCCAAAGGCAGAACGTGCACTGCCCCGGACAGCCGCGTCCGGTGTATAAACTCAAATAGGGATGAAGCAGATAGCCGATGAAGTACTTCTCGATGACAAGGTCCCGCTTGTACACGTCGACCACCCAAGGCAGAGCGTCCATGTCGGCGATCAGATCCCGTTCCCTGTTGTGGATGATCCGGCCCTCTTTGCGGTAGGACAGGCCGGCAATGTCCGCCAGGGGGCGGTCCTCGGCCACTTCCTTGCATGTGTAATCGAACTCCTTGCGCCCCACCCAATCGATGGCCGGCGAGGCCTTGAGCGTCTCGGTGGGCAGAACGGCCGCGTGGGCTCCGACAAATCCGATCGTCGTATCCGGGCGCCGGGCCTTGATGGCCTCGGCCACCCTGCAGTCGTTGCGCAGAGAGGGCGTCGAGGTGTGGATGATAACGTGGTCGTAGCCGTGCGCGTGTCGGAGACATTCCTCGATCCCGATCTCATGCGGCGGACAGTCCATCAGCTTCGCCCCGGGCACCAAAGCCGCCGGCTGGGCCAGCCACGTCGGATACCAGTAGCTGGTCACCTCGCGTCTGGCCTGGTAGCGCGATCCGGCGCCTCCATCGAAGCCATCGAAGCTCGGAGGAGAGAGAAATAGAACTCGGCTCATGATGCGGTCCGATTGAAGGCGTTCACCCGTTGCCCCTCGATGGCGGGCGGCGGGCGCGGCCCAAAGTTGTAGATAAAGTTCTTCCAGTGATCGCCGCGGCGGTAGTCGGTGCCCAGCGCGCCGCTCGGATCGTAGCCGCAGTGGACCATGCAATTCTCGCAACGCGGGTCCCGAACCACGCCGTCGACCACGCCATACCTGTCCCAGTCCACCCGTTCGAGCATCTGGCCGTACCCGGCATAATGATCGTCGGTGATGAGATAGCAGGGGGCTTTCCAGCCCTTGATGTTGTATGTCGGAATGGCCCAGGCGCTGCATGTCAATTCGCGCCGGCCCGCCAGAAACTCCTGGTAAACGGGCGTGCCGAAGATCGTGAACCGCCTGCCCCAATCGAGAATCCCGGCAAACTTTTCCCGCGTCATCGCCCGGGTAAGAAAGAAGTCCTCGGGCCGTTTCCCCAGTCGCTGCGCCATGTCGCGCTTGGCGGCGTCGTAATCGTATCCGGGCGAAATGGTGTGACCATCAACACCCATCCAGGAGAAGAAGGCGAACATCTCCTCGATTTCGCGCACACTGGTCTCGCGGTAGACGGTCGTGTTGGTGGCCACTTGAAAGCCCAACTCTTTCGCCAGGCGGATGGCGGCCACGCACTCCCGGAAAACCCCCTCGCGCTCGACGATGCGGTCATGCGTCGATTCGAGACCATCGATGTGGACGTTCCAGTAGAGCCATCGACTGGGGGCAATGACAGGCCCCTCTCCGGTCCTGCCGCGCCGGATCGTCTCGGCCTGGCTGGCGGTGATCAACTCCTCGGCCAGAAGCCTGCGCAGCAAGCCTTCCCGGGCCGGGCTGTGCGTGTGTGCCAGGTAGTCGCGGAGCTTCCGGCGCATAAGCACGCCATTGGTGCAAATGTACACGATGCGGCCCTGCGCCAATAACCCCTCGACGAGTGCTTCAACCTGCGGATAGATGAGCGGTTCGCCCCCGCAGATGCTCACCATCGGCGCCCCGCACTCCGCGGCCGCCGCCAGACACGTGTCAAGCGGCACGCTGTCCTTGAGACTCGTCGAGTACTCCCGAATCCGTCCGCACCCGGTGCAGGACAGGTTGCAGGCGTGCAGCGGTTCGAGCTGCAAGACCATAGCGAACTTCGGGGTGCCCCGAAGCTTGTGCTTGATAATGTGCCCGGCGATCTTCGCCGACAACGCGAACGGAAAGCGCATACGCTGGCGCTACGAAGCCTGGGCCAGTGCGGGCACAGGCGGCGCGGAGGGGGTCGACACCGGGCTGCCTGGAGCCGATTGCGGCTGGGCCTGTCCGAGACCGGGAATCAGAAACATGAGCGGGGAAATTGAGGGAGAGAGCGCCAAACCGCCGCAACCGCTGGCGAGCAATGCGATTGCCACCAAAGTTGCAAAGAGCATCTGGTTGCAGCTAAATTTCACTCGGGCACTATAGACCCGACTGTCTCGATGGCAAATACGAACTCCAGCAGCCAGTTCGCACCTGAACCACTCTCGGAGGGCCGAACTCCTCCACTCCAGGGCGTCAGGCAATTGCCGTCGCCAATCGGGGGCTCTCCCGCAACCGCGGGATGGGCCCTCCCTATGAAAAGGTCCATCAACTGGCTGGCCTTTCTCTCTCTGACTGGGACTCTCGCCTGCATCGCGTCCGAAACAAACACGGTCGACACCGCCGCGTTCCGTGCGCGGGCCGAACGTATCTACAGCGCCGCGGGCGAACGTCGTGATCGAGAGTCCTCCGATCCTTCTGCCGCCTGGCACTTCGCCCGCGCCTGCTACGATTGGGCCGATTTCGCCACCAACGATACCCAGCGCGCCGCCATCGCCCAGGAGGGAATCGCCGCCTCGCGCTCCGTGCTGCGTCGACACCCCAGGCTGGCGCCCGCGCGGTACTACCTGGCCATGAACCTCGGGCAACTGGCCCGGACCCGCCTCCTCGGGGCCCTCTCTCTGGTGTCTGAGATGGAGAAACACTTCAAAGAGGTCCTTGATCTTGATCCGGACTTTGATCATGCGGGTCCTGATCGCTGTCTGGGCCTCCTCTATCGCGATGCCCCCGGTTGGCCGCTGAGCCTTGGGAGCAAGTCCAAAGCGCGCGCCCACCTTCTCCGGGCCGTCCAACGCTGCCCGGACTCGGTCGAGAACCGTTTGAACCTGATCGAGACGTTGCTTGCCTGGAGCGAGGAAACCGAGGCGGCACGGCATTACACGGACACGGCGGCGCTCCTGCCGACGGCACGCACACGATACGCCGGCGAGGAGTGGGCGGCCAGTTGGGCCGATTGGGATTGCCGCTGGGCGGCCATTTGCCAGAAACTCGAAAGCCGTCAATTCATCTCGCGCAGCCCCCCACAATGAACTTGCCGGCCACAACCCGAACGCCCTGGTGTCTGATTCTGCTGCTGACGGGGTGCGTCCCGACTGCGCCTTCGTATCGCCCCCAACCACCCATCGAAGCCGTCACCAACGCGGTCGCCGGCCCTTCCCAATCGGGCGCCACCCGCCCCGCCCCCGGGCCGGCTCCCACACGCTACCCGATCGTGACCGTCATCGAGCGCAGCATCGGGAAAGTGACGGGGGTCAACACCCAGGCCATGTTCGTGGTGGTCGATTTCGGATTCAATCCCCTGCCCCGTCCCGAACAGCGTCTCACGGTGTTCCGGACCAACCAGGCGGTGGGCACGGTGCGAATGACAGGCGCTCCCAACGGCAGTTTTATGGCCGGCGACATCATGAGCGGCGAGGCCCGCACAGGCGACGAAGTGCGCGACGAGTGATCGGATCGCGTCAGTCCCTTGATGGGTCCCCCACACAAGCGCGATCGAATCATCCCGCGGCGGCCAGCCTTTGCCTCATTGCATCGAGTTCGACTCTCAGTTTGTCGGGCAGCCTGTCGCCGAACTGGGCGAAGTACTGCTCGGCATCCGAGAGGTCTTTTCTCAAGGGCTCGACCGACACGCGCATCAGCTCGGCGAAGTCGTCCGACCGGATCGTGAGGCCGTTCACGTCGAGGTCGCCGTTCCTGGGCATCCATCCGATCGGAGTGCGCACGGCGTCAATCTTGCCTTCGACGCGCTCGCACATCCATTTGAGCACCCGGCTGTTCTCGCCAAAACCCGGCCAGAGCCAGCGGCCCGAGCGATCTCTGCGATACCAGTTCACAAAGAAGACGGCGGGCGCCTTGGCTCCCAACCGCTCGCCCATCCGAAACCAGTGCGCGATGTAGTCGCCCGCGTGGTATCCGATGAACGGGGTCATGGCGAACGGATCGCGACGGAGCGTTCTACCGACATCGAGAGCGGCGGCCGTGGTTTCCGACGCCGCGGAGGCCCCCAGGAAGACGCCATGATCAAAGTTGAACGCCTGATGGACCAGGGGGATCGTGGTCGAGCGCCGTCCGCCAAAGATGAACATGTCGATCGCCACACCGGCTGGATCCTCCCAGTCCGGGCAGATCACAGGGCATTGCGAGGCGGGCGCGGTAAAGCGGGCGTTGGCATGCGCGGCCAACCGGTCGGAGTCGGGAGTCCAATCGTTACCCCGCCAATCGATGGCATGCTCGCACGCCTGATCCATTCCTTCCCACCAGATGTCGCCGTCGTCAGTCAGGGCGCAGTTGGTGAAAATCGTATTCCGCTCGATCGAGCGCATGGCCATGGGATTGGATTTGTTCGAGGTGCCTGGCGCGACGCCGAAGAAGCCGGCTTCCGGATTGATGGCGCGAATCCGACCGTCGGGTCCGATCCGCATCCAGGCGATGTCGTCGCCGATGCACTCGGCCTTCCAACCGGGGATCGTCGGGACCAACATCGCCAGGTTGGTCTTGCCACAGGCCGAAGGAAAAGCGGCGGCGATGTGGAACCGCCGACCCTGGGGATTGGTGAGCCGCAAGATCAGCATGTGCTCGGCGAGCCATCCCTCGCTGTGGGCCAGATGGGAGGCGATGCGTAGGGCAAGGCACTTCTTGCCCAGCAGCGCGTTGCCGCCGTATCCGGAACCATAAGACCAGATGAGGCTCTCCTCCGGAAAGTGCGCAATGTACTTCTGCTCGATGGGCGCGCAGGGCCAGGGCCTGTCGGGCTCGCCCGGCGAGAGCGGCGCGCCGATCGAGTGAAGGCAGGGGATGAACTCGCCGTCCGATCCCAGGGCTTCGAGCACCTTCTGGCCCACGCGGGTCATGATGTGCATGTTCACCACCACGTAAGGGGAATCGGTGATCTCGACGCCTGTCTTGGCAATGGGAGAACCGATCGGCCCCATCGAGAAGGGGATCACATACATCGTGCGGCCCCGCATGCAGCCGGCGTAAAGCTGGCGCATCGTGCTCTTCAGCTCGCCAGGGTCAATCCAGTTGTTCGTCGGACCGGCGTCCTTCTCGTTGCGCGTGGCGATGAAGGTCCGGTTCTCGAGGCGCGCCACGTCCGATGGATCGGATCGGAACAGGTAGCTGTTCGGGCGCTTGCGCGCATTCAGGCGAGTGGCGGCTCCGGTTCGAACCGCGTCTGCGAGCAGACGGTTGTACTCGTCTTTCGAACCATCGGTCCATACGACCCGGTCGGGAAGGCACAGGCTCTTTACCTCGTCGACCCAGGCGAGAAGTCTCTTGTGGTCTGTCTTGGTGTCCTTCATGTGTCAGGATTTCACTCTCTTGAGAAACTCGAAATTGCTGAGGCGAATCTCGGGAAAACCCCGATCGTCGACCACCAGCCGACTGCGGCTATCGCGGGAAACCAGGATGTGATTGCCTCGCAGGTTGAGGTCCTCGACACCGACGTCGCCCAACTTCCGCCGCGCCTGTTCGAGCAGCGCAAAGTAGGTTGGCCTGTCGATGAGCCCCTCCTTGTAGGCGCGGAGCGCATGGATGCCCTCGTAATAATCGCCGTCTCTGTCCGCCAGCTTCTCGTCCGGCCCGTTCCAATAGCCCCAGATGATGATGTAATCGCGGTGGGGCTTGAGGATCGGCTCGCCGTCGGGTGTGAGCAGACCCTCATGGGAGCTGTAGCGCGACCCGTCGAACACAGTGCGGCCGATCTCGGCCGTCGAGTCCGACATGAAAATGGCACGCGGATAGATGCAGGCCACTCCCCGCTTGGCAAGATCGACCGCCAACGACACCTCCTCGAAAGGACTGTTGTACCCGTGCTCGAGGATTCTCTGCTCGTCCTCGCGAAAGGGGTCCATGTCGGGCTGCTGGCCCACGCGCGAGGCCTGCAAGACCAGATGGATGCCGTCCTTGGTGATCGTCTGGTACATGTCGCTGTAGACCGAAATCTGGGTCTTCGGGAAATGGCGCCAGCGCTCGGGCAGGAAATAGTCGTAAAGGACGGGGTCCTTGCCCACCACCCAGAGCCGGCCCCGAACGCTTTCCACGCGGCCATAAACGTAATCCACACCCAGAAGCGTCACGAGATTGAGGTTGGGATAAGGATTCTCGGCGCGGCTCACGTTGAAGCGGTCACGCTGGCGTTTGAGGTAATCGAGGCGTTTGAGCTGCCGCACGCGCTCCTCGTTCGACACGGTGCGCTGGAGCAGCTCGAAATCGACAAGGGCATACACGGTCTGCCCCTTGGGCGTGCGCGCCAGCTCGTGGTCCGATCTCGGCCGGACGATAATGTGATCGGGCTTGTTGTCGCACACCTTGAACCCGGCGTCGTCCATGACCTGCTGGGCGTCCAGGGCCAGCCCCTTCATCGTCTCGCGGCTGATAATGCCGTCCTTGAACGCCTGGTGGGCATCGATGCCCTTGATCCATTCGTACACCACTGCGTAGAGGCGGTGCATGTCGAGCGCCACCTCGTAGTGCGTGCGCAGTTTGGACTGCATCTTGTGTTCCCTGCGACCGCTCTGCCACAGGTCCACAGTCTCGGAGGCCACGAAGATCGCCAGCGGCTTCTGCACCACGACCCGACGCCCCATCCCGTACAGCTTCCCCCGCAGTTCCATCACCAGGGAGAACTCCTCGAACGGACTGTTGAATGCCGCCCCCTCGAGCGCGTCCACCTCCTCCGCTCCGGGTATGTCCTGGCCCATCCGATTCCACTTCATCACGATGTCCCTGGACCGTCCGTCTACGGTCTTGGTGCGAATCTTGTGGATCGAGCTGGTACCCGACAACTGGACGGCATGCGAGTCAAACCACTCCTTATCGAACCAGTAATTCGAAGGGTCCAGCAGCTTCAGAAAGACCAAACCGTCCGCCGTCACGTAGAGATCGCCCGTGTCCAGAATCAAATGCGCATACTCGACACCCAGGACCTTCTTGAGTTCGTATCGTTTATGGTCCTGGACGCCTTGAAACCAAGCTTTGAGCTGAGGGTTGGTCGTCATCGAGCGCGCCTCAGTCACAACCCGTCAAACATGTTTGCGCCATCGCACAATGGCAGCATGCCCGAGTGAACGACGCTTCTTCAAGGCGAAACGAAGGAAAAACAACGAGCTTGGCTGAAAAGATGCTTCCGCCCTTCCATCACGCACTCAACCCACAGCAGCCCAATGCTTTTTAAGGATATTGGACGGTGGCGGCAAGCCCTGTGCCCGACCCTCATTGCTTTGGACCCTCGATCGCCTCTCCTGCAAGTTGCTTGCCCTGTTCGACCACGTCAAATGTGCCGTAAAAAAGCGCGTTCGCGTCCATCCACGTGTACAGCCGTTCCTCGTCCTCGGGCGTCAACACCACTTCGCCGTGACCTTCTTCGAGCATTTTCGCCAGCGCGCTCCCCAGCGCGCCGAATCGCATCGGCTCGGTCAACGGCTCGAAGTTCTGCTCGGGCCGGTTCCAGGCGGAGAAGGAGACGCGGCTGACCAGGGCGTTGTAGGACCTGCTGAATGGCGCCTCCGGCTCGCCCGTGAGCACAGGACGCCCGGGCTCGCGCCCGTCATGACACTGGACGCACAACCGATCGAGCACCGGTTGCACCAGACGCGGATAGCTGAAGGGACGCGACCCGTCCGGGCCGGGCCGAATCTTCGAAGGGGCGCGCCGGATCGCCTGAGGGGCCGCGCCGCCGACCACCGCCGTCATCCGGTGTTCGTGGCATCCGATGCAGCTCTGGTTTTCGCCAGGCTGGAGGTACACCAGACTGCGCATCGTCTGCACCGCCCGTCCACGGGCATCGAGTGCCTGAAACATCACAGGCGTCCGGGCAGGGACCTCGAAGAAAGCCGAGCCGTCGGGTTCGACCGGCACCGTCCCGAGCACCTGCTTGCCGGGTGCCGCAAACGCGGCGCCCACGCGGGGCGAATCGGCATTGGGGGTGGTCTTGATCAGGACCTGAATGATCCGCAACTGCGCGATGCGAGTGTCCGGCAGCAGACGCGGCCAACTCCGCGCGACGTTCTGCAAGAAGAAGGTGCCCGTGCCGCTTTCCGGATTGGAGATCGGCATGGCGAGATTGGGCGGAGGCGCCCGGCGGACAAGCGGACGCGCCCACAGGCTGGAAATGGCAGGATCGCGATAGAGCAGTTCCCTATTGCCAAAGGCGTCCGCGCAATAGAGTCCGAACATGTTTGGAATGTTCGGCCCCGGCTCGCCCACAAGCCGGTCGTAGCTGTACGAGACAATGAAGAAAGCCTCGGAAAGCGGCCAAGGCGACTTGTAGCAATGCCCCGGCCAGCGTTTCTCCTCCTCCGGCACGGTCTGCTCCGCCCATCGTTCCACCAGCGGGCTGCTCCAGAAATGCGTTGACGGCGTGTCAAAATCATACGTCGCCGGACTCGGGCCAAAGGCCAGGGGCGACTCGGATTCGGGAAAGCGAACCTCGGGCGTCAGCCTCGTGAGCGGCGCCGGCCCGTCCACACCTCGCGTCGTGTCCACCAGGATGACCGATCCGGCGCTCATGCCGTGATGCGGGGCGGCCGTGGCCATGATGCGGGAGCTGCCCGGAATCGCCCGCGCCTCCCAAATGCCGGTGGGATTCCACGTGTTGTTGCCGTAGTAAATCCGCGCGTCGCCGCCGTCGGGAAACGCCGACCACAACTGCTGGTAATGCACCGCGTTGCGATCCACATAGTCCCAGCGCGTGTAAACCACCCGGCCGTCGTTCAAGAGCGAGGGATCCCATTCGTGGGTCTCATGGAACGAGACGCTGCGCGGGTCCTCGCCACCCGCGCCCATCCGCGCCAGCGTGTAGACAAAACACGGGCCGCGCCCGCATCGGTGATAGCCGCCGCGTCGGGTCGACAGGAACAGAATCTCGCCCGAGGGCAGCACAACCGGCGAGAAGTTGTCCGTGTCGCCCCGAGTCAGGGCGCGGACGGCGCCCGAGCTCAGCGACAACTCGTGAATATGATAGCGCAGGTGTCGGGTCTGATCGTTGAAATCCCACGACATCGGAGCTTCCTTGACCGGGCAGTAAGCGAACAACAGGCGTTCTGCATCGTGGGAGAGTTCCGGAGTCATGAAATTGCCGGGTGCCATGGCCGGTGGGGTGATGTTGCGGGTGCGCATGCCCAGACCCGGATTCTCGAGCACGAACAAACCGCCGCCCGGGCGCGCGCAGTACCCGTACATCTGGGTGAGCTGATGGCTCATCACGGACGGGACATGTTTCACGAACAGCAGCGCAGGGAACTGGAAGACCGGATTCGAGAGCACGATCCGGCGGCGCAACCGGTGCACATCGAGCCAGCGCGCCTCCCAGCCCGACGCGTCGCCCTCGGCAGGCTCGCTGATCGCCCGCAACTCCCTCCAGGCCAACTGCTGTTCCGGAGCAAGCGTTCCCAGCCTGAGCCGCTCCGCCACCAACGCATCGGTCCGACGCACGAGCTTCCCGACCGCTTCCCGGAACGACCGCGCTTCGCGGGGCGTTTGAATGCCGTCCTGCATCTGCCAGTCCCACTCGATCAACGCCTCCGCAATCGCCGGACGCGGATCCGGACTCGACGCCACCGGCGCGCGCGAAAACGGACGGCGCTCGGGCGCAAACGAAACCGGCATGGCCCGAACGGCAAAATGCGTCAGCGTCACCGAGCCGGCCGCGGCCCCGGCCTCGAGAACAAGCGCGCCTGATTCCGCGCGGCACTCGATCGGCTCGGACGACAGCGCGTGCGCCTGGAAGCCAACGGCGATCGGCGGCGGCTCGTCTCCGCCAAATGCTATCCGCACCCTGTCGCCGGCGTTCAGCGATGCCGTCAGGCGCCACGATCCCGGGACTTCGGCGTGGCCCGTGAGCAACAACTGCGACCCATCCGCGCCGTCCGCATAGAACCAGATTCCCGCCGCCGAGCCGTGCGCGGGCAGGAGGCTCTTCCCATTGATCGAAACGCCAATGCGGATCGGAGTCGTGCCGAGCGCGCGCACGACGAATGCAAAAGCGGCGCGCGATGCCTCGTAATCGGTTTCATGCTCCCGTGTTTGGACGTAGTCGAGATAGACCGACGGATTGTGCTTCAGGATCGAGCCGGCCAGCCGCAAAACGCTGTCGGGCGGCACCGTGGCGTCCCTCCCCCCGGCGGTGATCGCAACGGGCATGGTGAACCTGTCCGCAAAGAACTCGGCGCTTCGCTTGCGATACTCGTCGGGAACGGCTTCCTTGGTTCCGCCGAACGAGCTCCGGATCGCCTCCTGAAAGCCCGAATACTCGATGTGATTGGCGTGGCCGTTGAGAGCCACCACGCCATCCACCAATTCGGGATGCAGCGCGGTGAAGGTCAAGGCGCCCGTCGCCCCCATGGACCCTCCCGCAAGAACCACGCCCCCGATGCGGTGCCGGCCCTTCATGTCATGGATGATCTGGACAACATCCGCCTCGGCGGCCGGCCCCATCCACGACGTCGGAGCCCGGTAATCGGGCAGAACGAGAATCATCCGATGCCGCGCAGCCGTGTCCCGGGCGGCACGGGCCTCTCCGCGATCTTCCCGGGCGAATTGCCAGCGATCCGAGCCGTGCCCGTGCAGGCAAATCAACAGGTCGTGCGACTGGGCGGTGTCGAACGGCTCGGGCAGAATGAGCACATAACGCTGCTCGCTGCCGTCATGAGTGGCGACAAAGGCAATGTCCTGGGGCTCGCTCGCCATCAGGACAGCACCAACGCCCAGAATCGCCACGCACGCCGTCCGGAACGTCAGGCCCATGTTCATCGGGCTCCGGCGCCCTGCCCTCGAAGCAGTCGGCGGTTCTCGTTCGAAGTCACCGGCGCAGGATAGGCGGCCGAAACACCAGTTCAACCTTCAAGTGCACCTTCAAGAGCGCCTGGAGTCTGCGGCAGTTTACGGTGGCCGCCGTGCGCGGGGATGAAGCCTTAGGGCATGGATTTCATAACATGCAAGGGACCCAAGAGACGAGAGCGACCACAGGACCGCGGGCGCGGAATTGTTCACAATGCCCTTGCGTCCCTATGGTCCCTTTGATCGCTGACTTCATGCTTGCTACCTCCCTGACAACCTCGCGCACCATTGCCCGCACCGTCCCAGGGCGGTGTCAACCCACCCAAAGTGGTTTTGATCGCCCCCCACCACTCCACCCAAAGTGATCGCCTCTGCCGGCGGTACATCGTAGAGTCGACGGGATGATTGACCTGAATTTCAGCTCGAGCGCTTCGAGCGTTTGTCTCTGGGCCGTGGTCGGCCTCATCGCGGCCCGGTGCGCCGCGGAGTGGTCACTCGAACGGCTCAACCAACGCCACGTCCGCGCGCATGCGGGACGGGTGCCCGACGCCTTTGCCGGCGTGGTTGACCAACCCACCTACGTTCGCTCGGTCCAATACACTCTGGCGAAGAGCCGTTTCCACGAACTGGAATGCCTCTGGGGGACCGTGGTGCTTGTGGCGATTCTGCTCAGCGGGGTTCTGCCGTGGACCTACACGCAATTTGCTGAGGCATGCGGCGTTACGCCCTGGGCCTTGGCCTTGTTCCTGTTGGCGGTCGGAGTCTGTCTCTCGTTCACCGATCTTCCCTTCGACTGGCACCGCCAGTTCCGACTCGAGGCGCGCTTCGGCTTCAACACAACCACCCCTCGCCTCTGGTGGATGGACCGGCTCAAAGGTCTGCTGCTTTCCCTGGTCCTCGGGTATCCCCTGCTCGTTCTGGTGCTGAAGATCGTCGAATGGACCGGGCCGTGGTGGTGGCTCTGGGCGTGGGCCGCGGTGCTCGGCTTCCAGTTCCTCATCCTCCTGCTCGCGCCAGTGCTCATCCTCCCCCTGTTCAACAAGTTCACCCCCTTGGCCGAGGGAACGCTGCGCGAGCGATTGCTTGCCCTGGCCGCACGCATCCGCTTCCGCGCCCAGAGCATCCAGGTAATGGACGGCAGCAAGCGATCGCGCCACTCGAACGCGTTCTTCACAGGATTCGGACGCTTCCGCAAGATCGTCCTGTTCGACACGCTCATCCAGCAGTTGGCGGAGCCGGAACTCGAAGCCGTGCTGGCCCATGAGATCGGACACTACCGCAAACGCCATGTCCTCAAGCTGCTGGCCTGGTCAGCCCTCACCCTGTTGGCCGGGTTTTACGCCATCGCATGGCTGGCCGATCAGCCCTGGTTCTTCCATGCCTTCGGCTTTATCCCAGGCAACATCATGCCCGCACTCCTGCTGTTCGTCCTGCTGAGCGACGCGGTCATGTTCTGGTTCTCGCCCCTGGCCAATCTATGGTCCCGCCGTTTCGAGTACCAAGCCGACGCCTTCGCCGCCGAGGTCATGGGCGATTCCCAGTCCCTGATCGGCGCGCTCCGAAAACTCAACGAGAAAAACCTGAGCAACCTGACTCCCCACCCCTGGTACAGCGGCTTCCATTACTCGCACCCCACCCTGCTTGAACGCGAGACCGCCCTCCGCCAGCAGGCCTAACCCGGATATTCTGCACAGCCCGTCCGTGCAGGGGACGGTCAGATATCGCAAGAGGACTGCGATGCGGATCAGAACAAGCGCCGGTGGGGGCGTCAGCGCGCTGTCTCAACCCGTAAATCTCACCAGTGGGACGATCGCGGCATTCCGGACGGTCTGCGGGTGAGATTTCCGGGTCAGTAAAACCCGCGCCCAGCAAGGAGAATCGGCTCATCGGTTCATCAAAGCCGGGATGCGACCCAGCCGCTTGGACGCGTCGGCCACGCCAACACAGTGTGGTCGAGATTGGGTCCAACTGTTTGGGGCGCGAGTTTCTGAGAGCCCGCATTTCAAGTGAAATGCGACGGTGACCGGTCAGATGACATCAACAGTTGGTGGGAAATGCGGGCTCAAGGGCCAGAGGCGCGGACCGTTGTCACGACCAGACTCAAGCCGCGCACGCACATCTCAACGTCAAACACCCCCGGCACCTCCCAACCGAGGTTCATCCCGGTCAAACAATAGTCGGCCAGGTCTCGCGATTCATCGAGAAACCCGCGCCCCCAGGCCGTCTCCAACGCCTCGACTAACAGCGGGCGCAGGTCGCGGTCCACCTGAATCCACTCCCCATCATGTGCGCTGCGCCGAGTGAACGACTCGCCCGGCGGTGTGTAGATGAACATGCCACTTCCCGCCGTGTCGCATTGCTTGTGCTCGGGCGGGATGCGCGCCCGATCGTCGTAGAGCGAAATGCCGAACCAGAGGAACCGACCGAAGCCCGGCGAACGCCGATTCGAGTTCTGCAAAATGAGGAACATCTGATACTGCGCGGCGTGCAGCTCGGGCGTGTAATCGTGTGTGCGGTGCAGGCGGGAGTTGACCAGGCGGGCCTCGATCCGCAGTCGGGCTGTCCCGATCTCCCCGAGCGAGGGCGAATTCGTGAAGTTCTGTTGCACCAGCAAGTGGACCCACGGCTCACCGAGCTTCCTGGCTCCCGCCACATATTCCCGGCTCGCGTTCACAGCCAGCGATAGATCGGCCCGATTCCTCCCGCCTCCGCCCACGGTAACACCCTTTGCCGCGTTGGACCACCGCAGAACTCCATGCTCCGATTCGACCGCAGGCCCGGCGGCGAGTGGAAACCGGCTGCTCCACTGCGCGAGATCCCAGACCGGATCAGCCTTGCTCCCCTTGGGCGCAAGGCGTCCGCACACCACACGCCGGCCCGGCGTCGGATTCAGCAGGTGAAAGCCCAGGCTGAAGTGCGGATCGCGCACCAACTCGAGTCCGGGCATCACGGACGCCTCGACCTCTGCGCCGCGACAGACGCAGATGAGCCCGCCCAACAAGACCGCCACGAGAAAGCCGGAGCCTTCGGCACCAGCGGAACGAAACACCGATTCCGAAATCATGGCCCTTGGCTATCAGACACCGGTCGTGAAGATCAAGACCGCGCTCGGCCCTCAACATTGATTTGACGCCTCGTCCTGCGCGGGGTAAGGGATGGCTATGACATTGCATCATCTTTCTCAACGCGATTTCCTGAAACTCACGGGCACGGCGACCTTGGCTGCCACCAGCGGGCTCCCAGTCGGCCTTCTGGCGGCCGACGCGAAGAAGATACCCGTCGGACTCCAGCTCTATTCGGTGCGCGAACAGTGCCAAAAGGACATCGTCGGCACGGTCAAGGCCGTGGCCAAGATGGGATACAAGGGCGTCGAGTTCGCCGGTTACTACGGGCGCGACGCGAAGACCCTGCGCCAGTTGCTCGATGACACGGGGCTCAAGTGCTGCGGCACGCACATCGGACTCGAGACGCTGCTCGGCGATGAACTGTCCAAGACAATCGAGTTCAATCGGGTCCTGGGAAACCCGTATCTCATTGTCCCGGGCCTGGGAGAGAAATACACCAAGACCCGGACTGCCTGGCAGGAGACAGCCGAGATCTTCAACGAAATCGCCGAGAAGGTCAAACCCCACGGAATGCGCGTCGGCTACCACAACCACACCACCGAATTCCACGAACTCGATGGCGAGATGCCGTGGGACACCTTTTTTGGCCGGACCCGCAAGGACGTGATCATGCAGTTCGACACCGGCAACGCGATGCACGGCGGCGGCGACGCCACGATCTATCTCAAGAAGTATCCCGGGCGCGCCGCGACGGTGCACATCAAGCCGTTCTCGAAGGCCAAACCCAACGCCTTGCTGGGCGAAGACGAACTGCCATGGCCGGAGATCTTCCGCCTGTGCGAGACCGTTGGCGCCACCGAATGGTACATCATCGAATACGAGAGCGATGCCTTCCCGCCGCTCGTAAGCGTCGAGAAATGCCTCGAAGTGATGCGCAAGTGGGGCAAGTGTTAGCAAGGCTTCGCCCGCCCGTGAACCTCGGAATGCTCTCCTGATTCCCAAGGATTTCCGCATTCGAGGTTCATGGGCAGAATGAATCCGCAGTTTGGCGGGTTGGGGTCTCAGATCGACAAGGCTTGGCGCCCGTTTGCGTGGGTTGGACTCCGGCGATGGTCCCTGCACTCCGGCGCCTTGTCGAGTGGCGCCGCTGAGCGGTGCTCCGGAATAGTGCATCTGGTAGTAGTTGGAACTGTTGGCCGATCCACTGGTATTTGTGCGGCTGTCGGACTCGGACCCTCAGCCCCTTGAGAATGGAAACAGGCGGATCGGCGCAACAGTTCGTTGTGGAGCTGACGATTGGTCGAGTTGAAGCGGACGGACTCAAGCCGCCTGGTTCGCCGCCTCGACGACGCGCCGGATTTTGTCGGCGTCCGTCACGCCGATCTCGTACTCGGGCAGGCCGGGCACGCCCATGAAGACGTGCGGATTGCGGTAGATCATCCGGCTGGCAATCTTGCTCTGGCCCGAGAGATGCACCTCGCGCACGCCGGTGGCCTCGATGAGTTCGCGCACATTGCCCTCGTGAATGCCCGCCCCGGGCATCACGATCAACCGCGCGCCGGCCCGCCGCACCAGCTCGGCGATCAGTCCCCTGCCCTCGAAAGCGCTGCCGCGCCGGCCGGAGGTCAGCAGACGCTCGACCCCAAGCGCCAGCACATCGTCCAGGGCACGGTCGGCATCGGCAGCCATGTCGAAAGCGCGGTGAAATGTCACCTGCATCGGGCGCGCCGCCGCGACCAGCGCCCCGGTCCGCTCCACATCCACACTGCCCTCCGGAGTCAACATGCCAATCACCACCCCGTCCACCCCGGCGCGCCGGCAGAACTCGATGTCCCGCAACATCACCGCGACCTCGGTATCGTCGTAGCAGAAATCCCCGCCGCGCGGTCGCACCAGAACATTGAGTCCGATGTCGAGCCGTTGGCGCGCCAACTCGATGACCGCGGCGCTCGGAGTCACGCCGCCCTCGATCAGCGCGGCGCATAACTCGACTCGGGCAGCCCCGCCCGCCTGGGCGGCAAGAGCGGAGGTGAGGGAATTGGCGCATGCTTCGACGAGGACTGCTGTCTGCATATCAAACGATTTTCGATTCTCAGCGACGACGGAAACCGGGACGTCAGCGCTTCCTGCACAGGAGGTGTGTTCAGGCTTTGCGGCGCAAGACAAAGGCCTGGACAGCCAAATCGTACACCAACAAAGGCCATCGCTTCCGCCCCAACATCCTCTTCACAACCTGTTCCCTGAACAGCCACCACGCCCGGCGCATCCCGCGCGGAGTCTCCGAACGGTACGGCCCGTTACTGGTGCGCAGCAAGTCCGCCGGATGAACGGCCGCCTCGGGCCAGACCCACTCGAAGTGTCTGAGCAACTCCGCGCGCAAGGCCCGGTATCGCTCGGGCCCAATCTCGTGATCGCCCCGCAAATCAAGGTCGTTGGTCAGCACCGCCAATCCCCCCGGGCGCACCACACGCGCAAGCTCGCGCACCGTCGATTCGAAATCCGGGATGTGTTCTAGCACGCTGATGCACGTGGCGACATCCGCCTCGCCCTCAGACAATGGCAGGCGCCCTTGCTCGATCATGCGGAAGCTGACCCGCCCGGGCGCGGCGGACACCAGCGGGACGGCCCGCTCGAGGTCCGTCCGGCAGATCGGGTCGGTGTCGGTGCAGACGACGTCGTATCCGAGCGCTCCCAGGGCGAATGGGAAAAAGGTGACGCCGCTTCCGACGTCCACAGCGACCGGGCGCGACGCGGCAGGGGCGTGTTGAATGAAGCGTTCGAGATGATAGTACGCGTACGGATACTCCCAACATCGGCTCCAGTCGTGCAGCGGATCTCGAGGCCATCGATACTCAGCGCTCCGAAAAGACGATTCGTGCCGGCGGAACCGCTCCGCTTCCCGTTCGAGCCGGTCAAACACAGCGATCCACTCGGCAGTGTTGAGATCGGACAGCGCTGCCTGTCCCGACCGATGAAAAGGATGCCCGTCGGCGTAGGTCATGATCGGGATGTTTTGCGCGCCAGGGCGCACAGGATATAGGTGCCGTCGAGGTGGTACGGACCCTGCCCGAGGCGGTTCCAGACGCTTGCGATCAGGCGCCTGGCGCGTCCGCGCCGGACAGGCCGGGCGTCGGCGCGGGGCAAGTCAGCCTGCATGTATTCCCACACCTGTTCAAGGTAGAGATCGTGCCGCGCAAGCAGCGCGGCCAGCGTCCGTGTGCTGAAGTAATTGAAGTGTTCGAGATCGAGTCGGAATCCAACCCAGCTCGGGCCGATGCGGTCCGCTTCGCTGCCATTCGGAAGCGCGAGCAACAGCCGCCCATCGGGCGCCAACCGCCGGGCAACCTCAGCGACGAATCCGCTTGGATCGGCCAGATGCTCGATCAACTGAAACGCGCAGACAACGTCGAAGACGGCATCGTCGGGCATGGATTTGTGAGCCGGGATGCCCATGCCGCGCAAATAGTCCAGCGCCAGCTCGTCCCACTCGACCCCGGCGACCCGCGCCTTTGCGATGCGGCATTTGCGGAGGAAATAGCCATAGGTGCAGCCGACTTCGCAAAGCTGCAGACCGGCCAGGCCGCCGGTCTGAAGCAGTATCTCGAGGAACGGATTCGGTCGTTGCCACGGAATCCAACGCCGCCACCTCGGCTCGGGCGGCGGACGGAGCCCTTTGTACTCACCGTAGTTTCTGTAGAACGCCTGCATCTCCGACTCGCTGGGAATATCGGGCAGGTAATGCATGCCACACGCGGCACAACAGGCCACAACGAGCCGATCCGGCCTCCGGCAAATCGGACGCGGCGCATCGCCGCCACAGACCGGGCACCCGCGGTGGATGAGGCCGTCCAAGGGCCACAGCGGGACACGCCCGGCTTTGACGCCGGGCGGCAGGGGCGGCAGCAATGGAATGGCGTCAGTCGGGTTCACGCAAGGGTCAGGGGCTCTCAGTGCGCAAGAGACGAAAAGCGTACCAAATGGTCCACACGGCGTGGGCAGTGTAGGCAACCAGCCGGGCGGTCGCAAGCCCCAGCGCCCCCCAGCCCGCCAGGGCCCAACTGCCGGCCAGGCACACGATCGCCCAGCCGACATTCATCCAGAACCCGGGCCAGATGTTGCCGCTGGCAATGATCATCTGCCCGACGGGAATCTGCACGGCCAGGAGGGCCGCGGTCACCAAGACCGCGACAAGCGTCGGCCATTCGTGGGCGAAATTCGGTCCGAAGAGAGCCATGATCCACGGGCTGGCCAGGCATAGCACGACCACGGGCAGCGCGGTGCAGGCATTCAGTTTCATCGAGAGTCGCAGCAACTGCAGACTCTGTCGTTTGCCGGCGGCCCCCAGTTGTTCGGCCATCATGGGCAGGACCGATTGCCCGAGCAGCGCCGGGAGAAACATCAGAGCCGTGTACCATTGGTTTGCCGCGTTGAACGCCCCCATCTCCCCGCTCCCCCCCGGCTGGTTCATCAGGATCGCACAACAGGCCCAATGGACCGGCCCGACCATGAGCATGGCCAGGCCCGAGGGCAGGGCGAAACTCCAGAGTAACGGAAGGTCCGCCCGCTGCCACGGTTCGCCCTGGGGTATGCCGGCGCGGGCCAGCTCGCGCCGCAGGGCAAAGTGGTTGACGACATATCCCACCGCGGCTGTGGCCGCCATCGCCCCAATGCTGCCCTCGATCCCCCGCCACAGAGCCCCTGCCACAAGCAGCGGAAACGAAACCACACCGGTGATGAAGTTCAGGCCCGCAATGGTCCGGAATGCCTCGAGCCCCGCCAGCGCGCCCGTTTGCGCGCCGCTGATTCCATTCAGGAACAACGACAACGCGGCGATCCGCAGCGCAGGCGCAATGTGCGGGGCCGCCACGGCCGACGCCAGCCCGGATGCCGACGCGAACATCGCCAGCGCGACCACAATGCTGGCCCAGAACGCAATCCGATTCGAGAGGGTGATGATGCGCCCGGCGCGCGCCGGATCCTTGAGTCGGAACTCGGCGACATGCTTGGTCGCCGTCAGGCCCATGCCCAGACCTGCAAAGACGGTGAACATCCCAATCGTGCTCTGCACGGTCCCCAACTCGCCGAAGACATCCTTGCCCAGGATGCGCGCGAGCAGGATCGAGGCCAGCAAGCTCAATCCGCGCGCGACAACTCCGCCCGTGACGCTCCAGAACGCACCGCGCGCCAGACGCGTCCCCCACGGCGACTGCTCGATCCGGTCCCACCAGGGCCTCAACGGACGCGGGATGGCCGCGATCAACCTGGTTTTCCAACTCACCCGCAAGCCGTTCCTCCTTCGAGAAAAGCGCGGCATAGATCGACAATACGCCCGGCAGCCTGGCCGTCCCCGTAGGGCGATGGGCGGATTCCGTCCGCATCGGCCTTGGGACATTCAGCGGCGGCGGGCGTTTCGAGCAACGTGCTGACACCTCTCACGATGCGGTCTTCGTTCGTTCCCACCAGTTTCACGCAGCCGCTCTCCAGCGCCTCCGGACGCTCCGTGGTGTCGCGCATGACCAGGACCGGCTTGCCCAGGCTGGGCGCCTCCTCCTGAATCCCGCCCGAGTCCGTCAGCACAAGCGTCGCCGCGTCCATCAACGCCACGAACGGCAGGTAGTCCAGCGGTTCGATCAAGTGAACGTTCTCGAGCCCGAGGCTTCCCCCCGCCCCTGGCCGCGGCCGAAGCAGCCGGTACACTGGCTCGCGCACGTTCGGATTCAGATGGACGGGATAGACAAACGAGACATCCGGGAAGCGCCGCGCCAAGCCCGCAATGGCCCGGCAAATCGCTTCGAACCCGCCGCCAAAACTCTCCCGGCGATGTCCGGTGATCAGCACCAGCCTCGATGCGCCAGGTTCGTTCAAGGCCGCCGGCTGCAACCGGTCAGACAAGCCCGGAACGACCGGCGGATTGCACCGCACTGTTCGGACGGCGTGCTTGAGAGCGTCGATGACTGTGTTGCCAGTCGTGAACACACGATCCGGCGGCACGCCCTCACGCAAAAGGTTGTTCCGCGCGCTCTGGGTGGGCGCAAAATGCAGCCGGGCCAGCCTCGATGTCAGAACGCGATTGGCTTCCTCCGGCCATGGCGCATCGAGATTGCCGGTGCGCAGCCCCGCCTCGACGTGCCCGACGGGAATATGCCTGTAGAAAGCCGTCCACGCCCCGCAAAAAACGGTGGTCGTGTCTCCCTGCACCAGCACCAGGTCGGGCGTTTCACAGGCCAAATAGCGATCGAGCGATTCGATCAGGCGCGCCGTCAGTTCGGCCAGTGTCTGATTCGGACGCATGACGTCCAGATCGGCGTCCGGGCGGACCTCGAAGACATCGAGCACCTGATCGAGCATCTGGCGATGCTGCCCTGTCACACAAACCCGACACTCGAGGTCCGTTCGGGAACGGCACGCCAAAATGACCGGAGCCAACTTGATGGCCTCCGGGCGCGTGCCGAAAATCACGGACACTCTCGGACGTCTCCGATTTCCACTGGTGCCAGCCGCTGACATGCGGGCGCCACGCTACGAAGCCTTGTCCGCCCGCGAAAGGAATTTCTGCCGCGTATGGAACGCGAGCCACGGATCGAGCACGGATGAAACACGGATGGAATGGGAGCCGCGGATGGAACATGGGTCAAACACGGATCGAACGTGGGATGAGGCCCGTTCCATTCGCGAGAATACCGCTTGCGACTCGCCAGTCGAAGGCCAAGAACCGATCGGCACGAGCGCACCTTCTCTCCTCGCCCGATCGGCGTATCATCCGTGTTTCGTCCGTGGCGACCCGCTCTGTTGGAACATACCATCCATCAACGGGTCCAGAGGACAACCCTCGTGCCGAACTCTTCGGCGCTGGCTTCTCTTCGGGCGGCGGCATCAGCGCCGGTCTTCTTGAAACGAAGGGTCATGAGGGGCGGGCTGACACCGCGATTTGTCGCGGATGGACCCGGAATTCCATAGCGCTCGCGTTTGGGGCTCGAGGCGCTGTTCGAGGCGGTCTGGCGAGGGCCTTGGGCGACGATGACGATCTGTTTCTCAGACCATTGCCGTAAGGCTCTTGCCTTTTCCCGAGGCCTTGTCGACAGCCTTTGCTTTGAACTTTTTGCAACTTTCGGCTTTCGATGCGGGTCCTGGAGGTGACAATGAACTCGAATTAGTCTGGGACAGCCGGACGCATGACTGGACGGATGAGTGACCCACTCCAATTCGAGGCCTTTATGCGTGACTACCAGGACATGGTGTTTACGTCGGCGTTGCGGCTGGTCGGGAACGAGGCCGATGCCGAGGATATCGCGCAGGATGTGTTCCTGAAAGCCTACATGCACTTCGACCAGTTGCGTCACAGCTTCACGGTGGGCGGCTGGCTCAAGACCGTCACCCGCAACCTCTCGTTGAATCACCTGACACGCTACCGCGCCCGCTGGCGGTTCTTCTCGGAATGCGACGACCACGGCGAGAGCGGAGAACACCACGATTTCGCCGCCAACCTACCCGCCCCGGACCTGCCCACCCAGGCTGTCGACACCGCGGACCGGCGGAACCTGCTCGAATCCGCGCTGCAAAAACTGCCCCCAGCCCAACGGGTCCCGCTGGTTCTCTATCACTTCGAAAACCTCAGCTACGAGGAAATCGCGGCCAAACTGCGCATCTCGCTCGGCAAGGTGAAGACCGACATCCATCGCGGACGCGTGGCGCTGCGCCAAAGACTCGTGCGCAACCCGGAATCGGCCACTGCTTGAACGTATGAACCCGAGAGATTCAAGACCCGACCCGACCTGGGAAACACGCCTGGACCGCGAACTCAAGAGCCTTCCGGATCGCCCGGCGCCGCACACACTCATTCCCCGCGTGATGGCCGTCGTGCAGGCCCGGGTCTGCGCGCCTTGGTACCGGCGGCCCTGGTGGGACTGGCCGCCCGCCCTCAAGATCGTCTCCCTGCTGGGGGTGTCCGGTCTCCTCGGTCTTGCGACCTGGCTCGTCATGCACTGCAGCGAGTATCCATGGACTGCCGCGGCCGCCAGCGAACTCGAGACTTGGCTGGCTCCGTTGAACCCGATCTGGACTCTCCTGACATCCTTGGCCAGCGCCGTGGCGCTTGTGTTTAAGGGCACAGGCAGTTGGATCCTTCTTGGCGCAGGAGGCCTGTGCGCGATCATGTATCTCTCCTGCGTGGCCCTCGGCACCGCCGTCTACCGTGTTGCTTCTTACCGGAGGATTGAATGAAAACGACCGCACATCCCACTCCCTTGTGGCTGGGCTGCAGCCTCGCCGCCGCGATCGGGATCGCCGCCCTCAGTGTGGCGTGTCTGCCCGCCCTGGCCCAGCAGCCCACCGACCCAACTGCCGCCGCCGCATCCGAAGCCAAAGCCGAGGTCGAGGACGCAACCGAAACTGTCGCAGTGCTGGGCAAGCAGGGAAGCGACTCGCCCCAAGGATTCGACCTGCACCTCAACCCCGGCAGCGGCGAAATCGTCAGGATTGGCGCCAGTGCACACATCAAACAGGGGGAAAAGGCCGGGCAATTGGTTGTGATCTTCGGCGACGCCACCATGGAGGGTGAGGTCGACGGCGACATGGTAGTCGTCTGCGGAGACGCCATCGTGGACGGCCCGGTCAAAGGGGACTTTGTCACCGTCATGGGATCCACCAAACTCGGTCCCAACGCCAGGCTCCAGGGAGATTGCGTGGTGGTCGGGGGCAGACTCGACAAGGACCCCGGCGCCCAGGTGCGTCACGAACCTGTCGAGGTGAGTTTCGGCATTCTCTTTGGCTGGCTCCAACCCCTGGGCTATTGGATGAAGACCGGGTTGTTGCTGGGTCGGCCATTGCCTTTGACATCCGGCCTGGCTTGGACCCTCGTCATCCTCCACTTCGCCATCTATTTCATCATCTTCCTACTGATGCCCAAACCGGTCGAGGCCTGCCTCAAGACCCTCCAGACACAAACGCTCCCGGCGTTCCTGGTCGGCCTGCTCACAATGGTGCTCGCGGTGCCCTTGATCGTCATTCTCGCGGCGTCGGGCGTCGGCCTCCTGATCGTGCCTTTCCTCTGGCTTGCCATGCTGGCCGCCAAGTTCGTCGGCAAAACCGCCGTGCTCCAATTCGCCGGACTCCAACTTCTCGAGCGATTCGGCCCGCAGACCAGCCCGCGGTCGTTGCCGGCCTTTCTGGCAGGCTCGGCCCTCGTCACGGTGCTCTATATCGTGCCGGTCCTCGGCCTCATCGTGTACGGCGTCCTGCTGCCGCTGGGCCTCGGCGCCGCACTCATCGCCGCCGCCGCCGCCTTCCGACAGAACGACACGGGCCAAGGCCCTGTCCCCACCGTCGCGGTGCCGATGAAAACCCTCGACACCACAGGAACCGCCTCGCCAAGCCCGGATACCACCCCGTCCGCGGAGGCGTCGATTCCCGACGCCGCCCCTCCCCCCAGCGCCTCAATGGATATCATCCAGGCGGACCGCGCCGTCCTGCCGCGCGTCGGTTTCTGGTTGCGACTTGCGGCGACCACACTCGATTTCATATTGCTGTGCTGGATCATCCCCATTGCGGGACCGTTGTTCATCCTCGCCTGGTTCGCCTATCACATCGGCATGTGGACCTGGAAAGGCACCACCATCGGCGGCATCGTCTGCCAACTCAAAATCGTGCGCATCGACGGACGCGATCTCGATTTCGGCGTCGCCCTGGTGCGTTCGCTGGGCAGCGTCCTCTCGTTCATGGCCCTGTGCCTCGGTTTCTTCTGGGCCGGTTGGGACAAAGAACGCCAAGCCTGGCACGATGTCATTGCCGGCACAACGATCGTCAAGCTGCCCAAGGGCGTGTCGCTGGTCTGAGCCGTCTTGACATACCGGACCGAGCTTGTATGCCATCGTCCCGGCATGACAAAACTCCCACAACCCAAGACCACAACCCCTGCGGGCATCGCTCTGGCCGTTACCGCGCACCCGGATGACATCGAGTTCCTCATGGCGGGCACCCTCCTGCTCTTGCGCCAGGCCGGCTGGGAAATCCACTGCCTCAATGTCGCCACAGGCAACTGCGGCTCATCCCAATACAATGCCGCACAGACCCGCGCCATTCGCCGGCGCGAGGCCCAGGAAGCCGCCCGGCGCCTGGGCGCCCATTGGCATCCAAGCCTCACGGACGACATCGAAATCTTCTATGAAGACCGCCTCCTGCGCCGACTCGCCGCCGCGGTGCGGGACGTCCGCCCGGACATCGTGTTGACCCATTCGCCCCAGGACTACATGGAGGATCACGTCAATGCCGGTCGCCTTGCCGTCACCGCCTCGTTCGTCCGCGGCATGCCCAATTACCGGACTGTTCCCCGGCGCGCCGCCATACCCGGCGACGTGACGCTTTATCACGCGATGCCGCACGGACTGCGCGACGGCCTCCGCCGATTGATTATCCCGGGCGCCTATGTCGATACCACGGAAGTGCAGTCCGCAAAACGTCACGCCCTGGCCGCGCACTCGAGCCAGAAAACCTGGCTCGATTCGAGTCAGGGCATGGACTCCTACCTCGATGCCATGGACCAAATGGCGCGCTCGGTCGGTAAGATGTCGCGCCGCTTCGCCTTCGCCGAGGGATGGCGCCGCCATTCGCACCTCGGATTCTGCGCCGAGCAGGCCGACCCGCTCCAGGCCGCACTCGGGAAACGCTACCTGGCCAATCCGGCATACGAACGGGCGTTGAACTGCGCCTAGCCCGGATGTTTCATAAGGCTTCGTGGAGTCTGACATCCGGGCTCTGGCAAAACCGCGCCCGAACATGGAAAAATGAAGAAAAGATCGCGTCCTGTATGAAGTTCGCCCAGCCAAGAAGAAACTGGAATAGGCGAACCAGACGGTCCATCTAACGGGAGCCAGCCGGTTAGCTCAGAGACAAATGTGACGCGCCTTTCGGCAGGTCGAAACAGGCGAGCACGGCGTTTGCCTCTGGACACCAGGTGCCCGCGACCAATTCCCGCGCGCCGGCTACCTCTTCGAGTTCCTGGAGGCGATTGCCGGCCTGGAGCCGCGGGGGCCGGCTGGCGCCCCGCGCGCCTTCCATACGGACCGTGAAGGCGGGACACCCGAACGGTGCTTGGAGGCGGACGGCGTTTCCGTCCCGTTCAATCGTGGTCAATTCCTTCGCCGCCCAGTACCGGGCGATCTCAGCCAGTTTCATCCAGACCAGATTGTCAAACCGGGCGTGCAGTCGTCGAACCACCTCCTGAAAAATCTTGAATCCCAACTCCAGGCCGTTCCAGTAAACGCCTGTCCAGTGCGCCAGCAAAAGCGCCGGCTCGCCGCGCTGAATCACCTCGACCAAGCGTCCGCTTTGAAGGTCCGGCGTGATGAATTTGTCGGCCCCGCCGGGCGGGGTATTGTCCCAGCCACCGGTCCAATCGCCTGTGCAAGCCACGATGCTGACCACGCACTGCGGGTCCGGACCGGACAGTCCCGCGGCGCATTCGACGCGCGGTGCGACACTCTGTGAACCACGCTCGAAGGCGTCGCGGAAGTAATGCGGGATTTCAGCGCCGAACACACTGCGCACGGCTTCGAGGGTACCCCGCGCCAACTGCGGCCGCGCTCCCGTCCCGAATCCGCCGGGAGTGGTGACGCCTTCACAGTTCAGACCGACGTTCTTGAGGATGCGCAAGGCGTATGCCAAATAATCGGCCATCTCGTCCGCTGACCGTCCTGTGGTCCAGTCCCAGTTCTCCATGAATTTGAGCGAACACTCGGGGTAAGGCTGCCCCGTCTTCGTGTCGATCACGCGGGTGTGGCTGACCATTTCGGGATGGATGTCCCAGTGCGGCGCGATCACGGTACGGACCAATTCGAGGCTGCTCTGCAACTCGCGTTCGGTCCACCCAGGAAGGAATCGGTCGAGGCGCCCCACGCACGCCGGATAGGGCACCACGCTGTACTTGCCCTTGACTCCATTCTCGGCCGCCCACTCGCCGAACTTGCGCACGAAGGCATCGGGAATCTCGACCGGCCAGTCGCGCCACGCCAGCTTCTGGTAATATTCGTTCTCCGCGCCCCACACCGCGGCGAACTGGGGGACCGCGAACCGGTTGAGATTCACCAGACAGGTCGAGTCGTCGATGATGATACCCACCGGCACGCGGTGGCGCGGGTTCAAGACGCTTACGCCCGGCGCACGCCCGGGGCGTTCGCCCCCGTCCTGAGCCAGGCCGTGGGCGACTGCGTTCAAGGCTCCCGCTCCGACCAGCGCGCGGGTGGCCGTGCGCACGAATTCGCGGCGATCGATGCTATCGAGACCGATGGTGTTCACGGCGCCAGCCTAACCCATGCGGGACGCGCGTCAACTCGCGTCGGCTCGCGTCAGCGGGCGCGTCACGGTTATTTCATTTAAATTCCTGAAGGGTTGCTGTTGTTGAGGTTGTAAATAACGCTTATCAATCGGCCTGGTTTGGTGCGTAGTAGGCGTGCGATGATCTCGACAAACCACCAACTGTTCAGTGCCGATCCGCCCGTTTCCTTTCTCAAGAATCTAAAGGTTCGGGCTCTGGAACCGGAGCAATACCAGCGGGCGGGCGAACTGCTCGACCGCGAACACTATCTGGGCGACGTGCCTCAGGGACGCCAGTTGCTCCAGGCCGTCGAATACGCAGGTCAATGGGTGGCTCTGCTCGATTGGGGGGCCGGCGACCTGGAAACTCGCTGACCGAGAAGAATGGATCGGCTGGACCCCTCAGCTCAACTGCAACCTCTCGGCCCTGCGCATCTGCCTGATCGCGCTCAAGGCGGACCTTCACCCCGAGGCTTCTTGGCCCGCCCTGCAGGAGCGCTGCCAGAACAATCCCCAAATCCCTTTCCAGATACGCGTCAAGCACCGCTCCAAATGAAAAGACCGTGGCGGGCGCGTCGGCGGGTGCCCCGGGTGGATAAGGGGGTGGCGTTGCCGCCACTCCCTGCGATCGGGTCGATTCCCCATATTGGCCGGCGCGCCCCTTTCGGGCACCGGGCAACCCCTGCGAGCGAGAGCGCCGCTCTGGTCCGCTCCGTTGGGACAGAGTGAACCCCGCGTGGGGAGTCCGTTGTTGTTCTTTGACATGACGTGGCGTAAGGCCATCCTCAAGACCAGCAGAAGCTCTCCAACCTCAACAGCTCAGGTTGCTCGGCCTGCTTGACCGGCCACCGGCGATTGTCGTGGTAACCGAAGCGCTTGAATTTCACGCAGCGCACGCGCCGCCGAATCCAGCTATCCAGTGTCCGGAAGACATGCCGACCCGTAAACCAGCGGGTGGCAAAGTAGTGAGCGGTGCCTCGGGTGACTTGGTTGAGTTTCTCGATGACTGCGGCGTTCAGGTTGTGGGAGCGCACGGATCAAGCCCGCACCTTGTCTTGAAATTGCGTATTCACGGTCCGACCTGCGCGACAACACTCATTTCCTCCAGGTGTCTGCAGCGCTGACAGAGTTCTCCGCTCACGCTTTGGCACCCTTTCTGGACGACGCGTCCCGCGCTTGCTACGGTGCGTCTGTGCAGCCTGCGACCCGCAACCGTCTCACTGCTCTGGCGATCAGCCTGTTGGCGATCGCCCTGGGCCTCGGTTTGGCGTTTGGCTGGACGGTTGTGCGGCTACTTCGACCCGACAGATCGCCCCGTTTCACGAACACGGCCGCTGTTCTTACACAAATCCAGGGTCTGGCCCAGTTGGTCACCGTCAAGTATGTAATGGAGAAAGTGGTGATCCTCGAGGATGTGAGGATATACGGCGAGAACCGCGTGCTGCTGGTTGCCCACGGCGTCGTTAAGGCCGGCGTCGATCTCTCGAAAATCGAGCGCGGCGACATCGAGGTCGACGGGACCAACGTCACAATCAGGCTTCCGCGCTGCACGATCACGGATGTCTACCTGGACGAGGACAAAACGCAGGTCCTCGAGCATTCGACGGGGTTGCTACGGCGTTTCGACAAGGATTTGCAGCAGAATGCGCGGCGGGAGGGGCTCGATGCCATCCGGCGCGCGGCTCGCGACAGCGGCATTCTGGATGAAGCCCAGACACGCGCCGAGCTTCAATTGCGGCTGTTCTTCAACCAATTTGGATTCACGGAAATCGAGTTCCGCAAGTAGCCAGGATTCAGACTTGGCACCGCTCAACCCTTTTGGGTAGCGTGTTTTCCAGATGAGCGCAATGCACTGGGTGCGGGCCGTTCTGGCCATAGGGCTGGCCAGCGCGGCGTTTTGCGCCGACGAACCGCCGGGCATTGAGGTCAACGCGCTCAGTTCCGATGGGTCGATCGAGTACCTCGAAAGCACTCTCATGGTCAGCGATCCCGCGGGCGTCATGGTGCAGTACGGTGACGCCACGGTCATCGCCCGCCAGGTCAAGCTGAACCGCGAAACTTCGGTGGTCGAGGCGGAGGGGAATGTCCGCCTCCAGCGCGGTGCGGAGGTATGGACCGGCCAGACACTGCGCTACGATTTCGCGTCTCGACAGATTCAAGCGTCCGACTTTCGAACCGGCCGATCGCCTTACTTCGCGGCCGGGCATGGCTTGGGCAGCGATCTGACCAACAAAGTCCACACCGCCACAAACGGTTTCGTGACGACCGACGACTTCGCGGAGCCGGGTTATCGGGTCCGGGCCAAGAGCCTGACGTTCAAGCCTGGGGAGTACATCGAGGCGCGCGGGGCGACGCTCTACGTGGGCAAAGTGCCGGTCATGTACCTTCCGCGGTACCGCCGCAATCTGAACCGGGAATCCAACCACTGGTACGCCCTGCCCGGTTACCGGAGTCTGTACGGGGCGTACCTGCTGACGACCTACAACTGGTCGATTGCCACAAATGCAGCCGCGTCTCTGCATCTGGACTATCGCACAGAGCGCGGGGTGGCGGGCGGGCCGGATGTGGAATATGACCTTGGTCGAGCGGGCGACGGACGCCTCAGCGCGTACTATGCCCACGACGAGGATGCTGGCGTGGGCGAGTTGAGCGAGCCGATCCCCGCCGACCGCTGGCGCGTCGGGTTCTCGCACTCGGCATTCGTTCACACCAACCTGAGCGTGAAGGCCGCGGTCAACGCGGAGTCGGATCCCTACTTCCGGCACGATTTTCTCGAGAACGAGTACCGCAAGGACATCATGCCCAAGTCGTTTGTCGAGGTCGACCGGCAGTGGTCGAATTTCAGTCTGGACCTGGTTGCGCAGCCGCAGATCAACGATCATCTGCAGACGGTCGAGCGCCTGCCGGATCTGAAACTGACCGGCCTGCGTCAGCAACTGGGGATTTCGCCCTTCTACTACGAGAGCGAGAGTTCGCTGGCCTACATGCGCCACCGCGAGGGCGACTTTGCGCCCGCCACCAACTATGCCGCCCTCCGCGGCGACACCTACCATCAGCTTCTGTTGCCGTGGAACTTCTTCGGCTGGCTGAACGTCATGCCGCGCGCGGGCGGGCGTTACACCTATTATGGCGCGGAACACGACACTCTGCTTGACCAGGATTCGCAGGATCGCTGGGTGTTCAACACAGGCGCCGAAGTCTCGACCAAAATGTCCCGCCTCTGGCGCAACGCGCGCAGCCGCGTCTTCGACGTGTCGGGCCTGCGCCACATCGTCGAACCGTCGGTCAACTACGTCTACGTCCCCACTCCGACCAGCCGTCCGCTCGATCTGCCCCAGTTCGATTACGAATGGCCCGGCCTCGAGATGATGCCGATCGAGTATCCGGACTACAATTCCATCGACGCCATCGACAGCCAGAACGTGCTCCGCTTCGGTCTGCGCAACAGGCTCCAGACCAAACGCCGCGACCGGGTCGAAAACCTCCTGCACTGGGCGCTGTTCATGGACTGGCGGCTCCGCCCGCGCGCCGATCAGGAGACCTTTGGCGATCTCTATTCGGACATCGATTTCACACCGCGCACGTGGCTGGTCTTGAACTCCGAACTCCGCTACGACATCAACACCACGTCGTGGCGCATGGCCAATCACACCGTCACCCTCCGCCCCAACGACGTCTGGCAGTGGAAGGTCGGCCATCGCTATCTAAGCGAAATCCCCGGATTCGGCCCTAACTCGGGCAACAACCTCGTCCTGAGCAGCCTCCATTTCCGGCTCAACGAGGACTGGTCCTTCCGGACCTCGCAGCACTTCGAGGCCCGCACCGGCACGATGCAGGAGCAGTATTACACCGTGTTCCGCGACTTTCGGAGTTGGACGGGCGCGCTCACGCTGCGCCTGCGCGACCGGACCGAGACCCTGCGACAAAAGGAAGACTGGACGGTCGCGTTCCAGGTCTCGCTCAAGGCGTTTCCACGCTCGAGCACCCCTCAGAGCCGTGACGATCCCATCTATCTCCTAGGGTATTGATCAGCATCCCGATGCTCCTGCTGATCTGGCCGCTGTGAGCGGCGGAGCAGAGGCCTTGAGCGCCCGAACAACCGCGTGCCTGTGGGGCACGAGATTCGCGGGCTGGCACCCGATCACAGCCCTGCGTGTTTCCCGGCGATTGCTTCGGCAAGCGCCTCGACCGCCTCGATGTCAGCCGGCTTGGGCAGCCCCTTGCACAAAACGGGAGGGAGCAATTCGAGTTTGAGGCTCGAGACAGCCGCGGCGAGTTGCTCGACCGCCTTGCCGCCCCACCCCATCGAGCCGATGACCGAAAGGTGGCGGGCCTTGGGCTTGAGCAGGTTGGCCAGGAGCGCGGCGTAGGCGACCCTCGGATGCGGCCCGCCCAGCACAGTGGGGGTGCCGAGCACGATGGTCGCGGCGTCCACCATCAGCACCGCCAGCTTCCCGACGTCGGCATCGACGAGATTGATTTGCTCGACGCCCACGTTGCGCCGCGCGCAGGCGTCGACGAAATGGTCGACGAGAATGCGCGTGGAACCATGCATCGAGATGTAGGGCAGAAGCACCAGGCTCTTCGGCGGTCCCGACACCCAATCCCGATACGCAGCGAGTATCAGGCCGGGCTCGTCGTACACCGGCCCGTGGCTCGGCGCGATCATCGCGGGATCGAGCGCAGTCACGCGGTCCAGGTTCTTCTCGATGAAACCGCGGAACGGCATCATGATCTCGGCATAGTAACGTTTCGCGGCGGGGAGGATGCGCGGGTCCCCATGGGCGAGAACATCGCTGGTGGCCAGATGCGAACCGAACAGGTCGCAGGTGAAGAGAACGCGCCGTTCCGGCAGCCATGTCAGCATCGTCTCGGGCCAGTGAACCCACGGGAAGTAGATGAACTCGAGGGTCAGACCTCCGAGATCGATCGTCTCGCCGTCCTGCACCACGCGCAGCCGGTCCTCCGAAAGACCCAGATGATCGGTGAGCAGTCCTTTCGCCTTGTCGCTGGCAAGCACCTGCGCCTCGGGATACTGGGCGAGAATTCGCGGAATGCCGCCCGAGTGATCCTGCTCGGTGTGGTGCGAGACGACGTAATCGATCTTCTCGATACCCGCGCTCGATAGGCGGGCCAGCAGGGTATCGAGCATGGCGGGATCGACCGCATCGAGAAGCGCGGTCTTCTCCGCCCCCCGCACCAGGTACGCATTATAGGTCGTGCCGTCAGGCAGCGGGATCAGGTCGTCAAAGAGCCGCCGGTCCCAGTCGATTGCCCCCACCCAGTAGATGCTTTCGGTGATCAGTCGCGCGTGCATGTGTGTTTCTTGATCAGGTCAATCGACGGAGTTTATGGCTGGCGCGGATGGCAGTCCACCGAAAACACCCGCCATCGGAGACCATGTGCATTCTCGCCGTTGTCCATTCATATGAGTCGCGGGACACCCAACCATGTCCGGCGCTTCGGCGCGCTGTTCGGTGTACCGCCTTCAGGCGGCTCGTGGCCAAAATGAGAACCGCTGCGAAAGGCGGGACTGAGCTTGACTCCTTGTCGAATCGGGCTTTCACTCGGGTCTGATCGAGTGGCTGCCGGATGTGAACGGCTTGAGGCGCGCCACGACGGAAAGCGCGGGTCAAAAAACCGACGCGCGAGACGCCGCCGCGCTCAGCCACTCGGGACAGAGAAGGGCGAACCGCACTTATGAAAGCACAATCACTCGGCGCGGCAATGCTGCTCGCGATAGCGGCCGGAGTGTCCGCTGCCGAGCCCTTCTTCTTCATTCAGATCGCCGATCCACAGTTGGGCATGTTCACAGATAACCGGGATTTCGCCCAAGAGACCGCCAATCTCGAGTTTGCCGTTGCCGCCATCAACCGCCTGCGCCCTGCTTTCGTGGTGGTGTTGGGCGACCTGGTGAACAAGCCCGGCGACGCCGGCCAGATTCTCGAGTATCGACGTCTCATCGGGCGCGTCGATCCGTCGATCCCCGTCTATCCCGTGGCCGGAAACCACGACATCCAAAATGCCCCGTCGCCGGCGGATCTGGAGGCCTACACCCGCCATTTCGGCCCCGACCATTACGTGCTTCGACACGCGGATTTCACCGGGATAGTGCTTAATTCGGTGATCATTCACACGCCACAGCATGTCGCCGACCGACTCGCGGCGCAGGAGACCTGGCTGCAGTCCGAACTCGATCGCGCACGGGCAGATGGCGCCCGGCACATCGTGATTTTTGCGCACCACCCCTGGTTCCTCAAGACCGCCGACGAGCCGGACGAGTACTTCAACATCCCGCGCGAGCGTCGCGAGCGCCACCTGGCCTGGTTCCGCAAGGCAGGCGTCAAGACCCTCTTCTCAGGCCACTATCATCGCAACGCCATTGCCCGCGACGGAGACCTGGAAGCGGTTACGACCGGCCCGGTCGGAAAACCGCTGGGCGATGGCAAGTCCGGTCTGCGCATCGCAATCGTGCGCGACACTGGCATCGAGCATCAATTCTATCACTTCGGGGAAATACCCGCCTGCGTCGACCTCAAGCCGTCCGGGGCTGGCCAAATCTCGCCATAGCCTATCGAACACTCGGCACCCAATCGGGGGAATCCGATCGCGCAGTCTTCATGAAGGCCTCGAGCCTCGTTGTGATTTCGGGGTGGGCCGCGGCCACGTTCGTTTTTTCAGCCATGTCGTGCCGCAGATCATGCAGGCGGATGGGCGCGTTCGGGCCGCCGCGCCGCAGCCCTTTCCACCGCCCCTCATACAGGGCGGCCTGCTGAAAGCCGCCTTCATGGAACTCCCAGTATAGGAACTCGTGTGGCTTCTGATCCGCCACGCGGCCCAGCAGTGTCGGCGCAAAACTGATCGAGTCCAGCCCCTCCGGACTTGGCGCCCCAGCCAGTTCCGCCGCCGTCGCAAACCAGTCGCCAAAGTAGCCGACATGACCGGACACCGCACCGGCCGGGAGGAGGCCGGGGCACCAGGCGATCATCGGGACTCGAATGCCGCCGTCGGTGAGGCTGCGCTTGATGCCGCTGAAGGGGCCCGAGGGGTTGAACCGGGCCAGGGTGTGGCTGCTTTCGTTGTGCGGGCCGTTGTCGCTGGTGAAAAAGACGAGCGTCTTTCCCGCCAGCTCGAGCAGTTCGAGATGGTCGAGCAAGCGACCGACATAGCTGTCCAGGCGGGTGATCATCGCGGCGTGGCCCCGATCCGGCTTGGGCCAATCCTCTCCCGCATAGGGACCGTAGTCGGGAACATGCGCGCCGTCTTTGAGGGCATGATTGCGTTCGTTGTTGGCATGCGGCGTCACCAGGCTCCAGTAAAGAAAGAACGGCTTGTGCTGATGGTTCGAGACGAACTTGAGCGCTTCATCGGCGAAGAGATCGTCGGCATATAGAAACCCGTCGGGGGCATAGCCGGCGCCATCGTCGCCGACGGGCGTGACGATGTTAGGCAGCGGGACACGCTCCTCGTTGCGCCAGAGAAATGCCGGGAAGTGATTGTGCGCATGGCGCTGGTTCAGATACCCAAAAAAGTAATCGAATCCCTGCCTGCGCGGCAGGCCGCACTCGGCCGCTCCGGCGTCGCCCAAGCCCCACTTCCCAATCAGAGCGGTCGCGTATCCCGCGTCCCGCAACATGTGGGCGACCGTGCGGTCCTCGGTCCGCAAGGCCTGAGCCAGAGGATTGTCCCGGCCGGCGTTGCCGCGGACGCGCGTGTGTCCATGGTGTTGTCCCGTCATCAGCACCGAGCGCGACGGCGCGCAGACGGTCGCGCCGGCGTAGAACTGGGTGAAGCGCATGCCCTGGGCGGCCATCCGATCGAGTCGGGGCGTTCGGATCACCTCCTGTCCGTAACACCCCAGCTCGCCATAGCCGAGGTCATCGGCCATGACCCAGATCAGATTGGGCCGAGAGGCGGCGTGCGTTGCGTTCAACAAGCCGGCCAGGAGGCCGCCGGCCACAAGTGAAAAAAGAGAAAATCGTTTCATGCTCGATTGTGCCCGCATTCTGTGCCTTCGACCACACCGCGGTCGATTGATTTCGCGGTTCGATCCCGCACGGCAGTGCATATGGAGGTTGTTGGTGGGTATCGAGTTCGCGCCGCGTGGGGCCTGCCTGCCGCGCCTGCCTGTGCCGTGCCCGACACGGCAGACAGGCCGCTGCGCTTTGCGGCGCAGGCAGGACGCGCGGCCTACAGCGGGAGTCTCCATCCGCTGTAGGCCCGGCCCCCTCACCGGGCGACGGAAAACCGACAACCTCCAGATGTACCGTCCGCACGGATGGATTTCACAGGATGGATTCCACACTTGCGGGCGGCGGTGCGACGTGGGAATGATAGTCGCGTCACGGGCATTCAGAACCAATGCCTGAGGCGGACAACACCTGAAGACCATGCTATGAGGAATGACAACCCATTTCGTCTGAGCCAGACTCGTCTGCTCGGGCACACGACCGTCAAACACGGCTTCGAGCGGTTGGCGTTCACGCTCATCGAATTGCTGGTGGTGATCGCGATCATCGCGATTCTGGCCGGGATGTTGCTTCCGGCCTTGGCGCGTGCCAAGTCCAAGGCCCAGCACGTCAAGTGCACCAGCAACCTGAAACAGATGGTCCTGGCCCATTCGATGTACGTGACCGATTACACCCGCTCGGTGCCCTACGATCTGGGCAACAGTCTCTGGATGGCGAAGCTGATGGATTACCAGGGGCAAACGCACTTCATCCGCTACTGTCCCACCGCGCCGGAACCGCGCCGCCGCATCAGCCGGAATCCGCTCAATGCCGATTATGGCACCGCGGACGAGACGTGGATTTGGCGCACGAACGCAAACTTCGGCTTCCAGGGCAGCTACTCATACAATGGCTGGCTCTATTACGATCTGGGCTTCGAGCAGGCCAAGGTGCTGGCGCGCGAGGCGGAGATCGCGATGCCGGCTCTGACCCCCTTTGTGGGTGACGCCATGTGGGTCGATGCCTGGCCTGATCCAACCGATCCGCCAGCGCGAAATCTCTACGAAGGGGACGGCCCCGCGGGCGGGATGGGCCGCTACTGCATCGCGCGCCACAGCATCGCCAGCCCACGCGCCGCTCCGAAGAGCATGAAACCGGGCGAACCGCTGCCCGGCGCGGTCAACATGTCGTGCATGGACGGCCACGTCGAGACCGCGAAGTTGGATCGGCTCTGGCAGTTCTATTGGCACAAAACGTACGTGCCGCCGGGAAGCCGTCCGAGGTAAGACGCCCGCGGATTCCCACGGACGCAAATCACCGCCCTTTGAGGCGGTGCATGGTGATTTGCTTGAGCTCGCGATCCGATTCGCGCCGCTTGAGGTTTTCGCGCTTGTCGAATTCCCGCTTCCCGCGGCCAACGGCGAGCGACACTTTGACGCGTCCGTTCTTCCAGTAGAACGCGAGCGGCACAATGGCGTGTCCCTTGACCTCGGCGTACGCCTCCAGCTTGCGAATCTCCGAGCGGTGAAGCAGGAGTTTGCGCGCCGCTGCAGGGACGTGATTCTGGCGATTACCCTGCGCGTATTCATCGATGTGCGCGTTATGGAGAAACGCTTCGCCTCGATCGACGCGGGCAAAGGCATCGACGATCTGGCCTTTGCCGGCACGGAGCGACTTCACCTCGGTGCCGCGCAGCACAATGCCCGCCTCGAATGTCTCGATGATGTGGTAATCGCGCCGGGCCTTCGAGTTGGTCACGATGTCGGCCATAGGCCGAAGCCTAGCCCCGGCGCTTGCGCTTGATGTGCACCTCGGGGGCGGGCGCCTCGGGCACAGCCTCGAAGCTGATCTTGTCTTCGATGATCTCCCTCAGGGCAATGTCGGCGGCCCCCAGGTTGCTCGCATCCGCGATCAACGGCCGCGAGCCCGCGCCACCCGCCGAGTTGAGTTGGCGCACGCGCTTCGAGAGCAGATTGACCAGAGTGTTCGGGTTGCCGACTTTTTCCAGGGCTTTCCGGCAGTAGTCCGCGTTCAAGGCTGTGTTCCTTTTGGGTTCTTTTCCCCACCGGCCACGCCGACGGGGTCGATCGAAAACAGAATCCTTAAAATACGACTCTTGGCGACCTTGGCAACTGGAATTTATGGTCCGGGACAGAACGACAGAACGAGGGCGCGCGCCCCGACAGAACGAAAGAACTGGCTCATCGCCCATGCACCCAGTAGAGCAGCGCCCCAAAGAGTGCGGAACCGCAGATTCCCACGAAAATGGCGACAAGCAGGACCCGTCGGCGATGACGCCGATTGCTCCGGCCCATCCCCGGCAGGAGGTAATACCGGTGATCGCCCTGACTTTTGCGCAATCTCGACATGATCGACTCCTGGCCCGCGTTTCTCACCGAGTCCTCACTGCCGCGAAGCCGAAGACTCCGAAACGCGAACCAAAGCGGGCTGGCCCGGCTGTTTCACAAAGCTTCACGGAGTCTGACATCCGGGCTCTGGCAAAACCGTGCCCAAAAAGGGAACCGGGAGCATTCTGTCGGTCCTGAGAATGGTCTCTCATGCGAACAGTGTGATGCAGTGCTCGATCGCTCGAACCTGGCGCGCTTTTGCGTGGCTAGCGCGCATGAGTGCATCTTTCGATGACATCGGCTCCGCGTTCTTCAGAAGTTGGTGAGAAATGCGCGCCAGGGGTGTGAAATATGCGGGCTAGCGGATGCGCACCGACGCGTGCTGCTGGAGCCAAACGGCATCCCGGCTGTTGGGCACGGGATAATCGTGGGAATGCCAGCTCAATCCCCTGGGCGGGTTATAAGTCCGCGAATCGACCCATTTGTGGATTTCCACGTGCGCGTCCGCGAACGCAAACGTGCTCGATGGTTTGTGGTAATTGGCCGGGACGTGGTAGAAGGCCGGTCGCGTCATAATCATGCCGAAGAACGGACGGCAGATGCTGTTATGATGGATTTCGGAAAAGACGAAAATCTCCGAAGGACCGACTTCGGTGAAGTCGCCGCTGCGGGTGTACACCTTGTACCCCGACGGGGGATTGTCCCGGTAAGCGGGTCCCTTCCATCCGACCATTGAGTTCATGCCGTAACTGCGGACGACGGGCACTTTCTTGTTGCCGACCCGTTCGAGGGTTTTGTCACTGGGGCAGCGATAGATGTCGGTCGAGCGCAGATAGGGTCCAAAGAGCGAGTACTTCGGATCGATCAGTTTGAAAATATTGGTTATGTCGGACTCGGCGGTCGCGAAGCTGCCGCCGACCCAGGTGAGCGGAACCGTGGCCTCGGTGCCACTGCCATTGAGAACCAGGGCTTCGTTGTTGTCGCCGGCATACATCGTCCAGATCACGCCCAACTGTTTCAGATTGTTCGCACATGAAATCGCGGTGGCTTTTGCCTTGGCGCGGGAAAGCGCCGGCAAGAGCATCGACGCGAGAATTGCGATGATTGCGATCACCACGAGCAACTCGATCAGGGTGAAGCCGGCGCGGGTGCGGTGTGAGGCCGCGGGGCGGGCCGATGCGAAGGGCCAATCCATGTTTGTCATAATCGTATGCTCAGTCTCAACAGCAGGATTCTTGCCTGTTCGACAACCATACGACGCCCGGATAGCAGCAAACAAGTGTGCATTTGCCGGCACAGCGGGGGCGTTCCGGGACGGCTCGAGCCTCGATCAACCCGATATCAACCGCCCGTCCTCGAGCTCGATCGCGTGCGGCACGCGGGCGGCGACGCGGGAGTCGTGGGTGGCGATGATGAGGGTCGCCTGGTGCTCGGCCTGCAGATCGCAGAGCAGGTCGATGATCCCGTCCCCGGTGTGCGTGTCCAGGTTCCCCGTCGGCTCGTCGGCCAGGATCAAGTTGGGCGCGTTGACCAGGGCGCGGGCGATGGCCACGCGTTGTTGTTCGCCTCCGGACAATTCGCCTGGCCGATGGTCCAGGCGATGCTCGAGGCCGACGCGCCGGAGCAACTGGGCGGCACGGCGCGAGGCCTCAGTCGCTGGAACGCGTGCGATGCGCGCCGGAAGGCCGACGTTTTCGAGGGCGTCCAATTCAGGCAAGAGGTGGTAAGCCTGGAAGACGAAGCCAATCCGGCGATTCCGGAAAACCGCCAGTTCTTTCGCCGACATGACGGCGAGGCTGCGGCCATCCACCAACACATCGCCCGCGGTGGGTGTGTCCAATCCGCCCAGCAAATGGAGCAGAGTGCTTTTGCCGGCTCCGGAGGCTCCGCGCAAGGCCAGGAAGGCCCCGCGGGGGACCTCGAGGCTCACGCCCCGGAGGACCTCGACAGCCCGCGACCCCATCCGGTACGCCTTGTGCAAATCGCGTCCAGCTACCAGAGCGGGCCCGGAGGCGTGAGGATCATCATTACTCATGGCGAAGGGCCTCGACCGGCTTGAGCCGGCCGGCATTCCAGGCGGGGATCAACCCCGCCAGCACGCAGATGATCAGGGACCCGCCGCAAATCACGGCGAGGTCCTGAGGCAAGATCAGGGCCGGCAACTCGTTGAAGTAGTAGATTTGAGCGGGGAAGAGATCGAACCCGGTGACCCGGCGCATAAAGGAGAGGAAGTCATTGCGGTAGGCCACCGCCAGCAGCCCCAGCCCGAGGCCGGCCGTCACGCCGAGAACGCCCACCACCAGGCTTTGGCCCAGGAACAGGGCCATCACCTGGCCGGCGCTGGCGCCGATGGCTTTGAGGGTGCCGATCTCGCGCGTCTTCTGGACCACGAACGTGATCAGGCCGCTGCAGATGCCGAACGCGGCCACAATGGTGATGAAGAAGAGGAGGTAGAACATCATCTGCTTCTCCACCACGAGCGCATCGAGGATGGTCGAGTTCTCTTCCATCCAGGTGCGGATCACGTATCGGCCCCCGAGATCGGCCTGCAGCTCGGCTTTGGCCAGGGGCGCCTGGTCGGGATCGCGCAGGGCGACCATGAGCCCGTGCGCTTCATTGTGAAGATCGAAGAAGTCCTGCGCGTTGGCCAGCGATGTCACCAGGTAAGCGTAATCGAACTCGTGGAATCCCACTTCGAATATGCCGCGCACAGTGTAGTCATCGGCGACGGGCGCCTCCTCCTCCCCCTGTTTGCGCGCCGAGTCCCATTTCTCGAACTGGCGCACGGCGTAGATGGCCACCGTATCGCCCAGGCGCAGTCCGAGGTTCGCGGCCAGTTGGCGTCCGACAAGCAGGCTGTATCCGCGCAAATCGTTGGTGCCCGCCCAGAGGCTGTCCAAGAGCCGGCTGATTCTTGGCTCGAAGCGCGGGTCGACCCCGCGCACCAGCGGCACGATGTAACGAGGGCTGCCCACCTCGGGCTGGGTCTTGATCATGACCTGCCCTTCGACGTACGGGGCGACGCCTCGCACGAACGGGTGCGCGGCCACGAGCTCCATCAGGCGCTCGTAGTCGTGCAACGGCACATCCGAATCCTCGATTCGGAGATGCGCGTTGAACCCGAGTATCTTCTCGCGGAGCTGTTGGTCGAATCCGCTCATGACCGCGATTACGATGATGAGGACCGCCACGCCCAGCAGGACCCCGACGATGGAAATCAGGGTGATCGCCGACACAAAGGTGCGTTTGGGGCGCAGGTATCGGAGGGCCAGCATGAACTCGAATGGCAGCCGAGACATCGGATCGAGCCTACGGACGGCGTTCGCCCGCGTCAATTTGGCTTTGAGCACCGCGCTGCCCGGCGCTTGTCACACCGGGGCCGAATCCCTATGGTTCGTCGGATGACCGATCAGCCCTATGGTTTTGCGCGGGAAGACCCCTGGCGCATCTTCCGCATCATGGCCGAATTCGTGGACTCCTTCGAGACCCTGGCCAAGCTGAGGCCGGCGGTGACGATCTTCGGGTCCGCGCGCACGTCGCCCGGCGACAAGTACTACAAGCTGGCGGAGACGCTGGCCAGGGAGTTGGGCAAACATCGTCTGGCGCTGATCACCGGCGGCGGCCCCGGCATCATGGAGGCGGCCAATAAAGGCGCCGCTGAAAGCAAGGCGCACTCCGTCGGCCTCAACATCGAACTCCCCTTCGAGCAGAAGGGGAATCGTTTCGCCAACGTCCCGCTCCATTTCCACTACTTCTTCTCGCGCAAGGTCTGCTTCGTGAAGTACAGCATTGCTTTCGTGTTCATGCCGGGCGGCTTCGGCACGCTCGATGAGTTCTTCGAGGTCATCACCCTGGTGCAGACCCAGCGGATTCCCCGCTTCCCCTTGATCCTGTTCGGTCGGCACTACTGGAACGGCCTGCTGCGCTGGTGCAAACGGACGGTCGAGGCGCCTGGATTCATCAGCCCCGGCGACCTCGATCTCGTCACTCTCACCGAGGATCCTCATGAAGCGGTCGAGATTATTCTCGATTACCTGCGCCGGGTCGGGCCGCCGGAAAGCATCCCCAAGGCCTTTTGCTGATGCACCGCCCAGCCCGCATGTTTCATGCAGTTGTGATCGCCGCAAACTGGATAACTCCAAGATGCGGACCGCATCGGGCCAGCCCGGATCAGGTTCCGCGCGAAGCCTCTGATCGATCCGGGCCAGTCTCCTTGACCGATGAAGCAGGTTGTGGACAAGTCAAGCGTTAGTGCCGCGTTCAAGGGGTCAAGGATTCCAAGCAACGAGGCGCGGGAGAAAAGAGCGGGGAGACACGGGCACTGCTCATGAAAAGGCGGACTGGATTTGATCTGAGGCGCGCCTCGTTTGTCCTTCTGGACAATGGAATCCGAGTGGCCCTGGCGCCTATGCCGCACATGGCGAGCGTCAGCCTGGGTTTCTGGATCGGGGTTGGCGGGCGGCACGAGCCGCCCAGCCTCAATGGCATCTCGCATTTCATCGAGCACATGCTCTTCAAGGGCACACGCCGCCGCTCCGCCCGCCAGATTTCCGAGGCGGTCGAGGGCATCGGCGGGTATCTCAACGCCTTCACCAGCGAGGAACACACCTGTTTCTACTCGAAGGCGCGGCACGACCGTTTCCCGGAACTGCTCGATGTCCTGACGGATATGCTCCTTCATTCGCGATTCGCCCCCGATGACATCGAGACCGAGCGCGATGTGATCCGGGACGAGATCGCGATGTATCTCGACCAACCGCAACAGCACGTCCAGGAACTCTTGAATGCCGTCTCCTGGCCCAGGCATCCCCTCGGACGCCCCTTGACGGGGACCAAGCGCACAGTCAGCACCCTGACACGCAGGCAACTCCAAGCCTACCACCGCCAGCATTATGTCGGGGCCGCGACCGTCATTGCGGTCGCCGGGCACTTCAATCCACAGCCAACCCTTAGGACGATTCGACGGCTGACGCGTGGCTGGCCAACCGGCCAGCCGGATGTCTTCCCGCCGGTCACCGCCCGCAATCGCGGACCGGCGGTGCGACTGGCCACCCGGCGGATCGAACAGACGCATTTGGCGTTAGGAATCCGGACTTGCTCTCGACACGATGAGCGCCGGTTTGCCCTGCGCCTGTTGAATGTCATCCTGGGTGAGAACATGAGTTCGCGCCTCTTTCAGCGAATCCGTGAGGATGCCGGCCTGGCTTACTCGATTTACAGCAGCGTCAGTTTCTTCGCGGACACCGGGGATCTGGTCATCTCAACCGGGCTCGACACCGAACATCTCGACCGCGTGCTGCGCCTCATCGTGGCGGAACTGAGGCGTCTGGTGGTGGAGATGCCGGGCCGCGCCGAATTCCACAGGGCCCGGGACTACGCCCTGGGCCAGATCGACCTCGGGCTCGAAAACACGGAGAACCACATGTTGAGCGTCGGGGAGCAAGTCCTCGGTTACGGCAGGCCGGTCTCGCCGCAGACTGTCAAGCGGTGCGTTGCGAGGGTGCAACCCACCGATCTTCGCGCGGCAGCCCGCGCCTTCTTCCGCCCGGAACGCCTCAGCCTCGCAATCGTCAGCCCCCTTCGACGCGATCCCGGGTTTGGGCGAATCCTCGGGCGTGTGTCGTCCTGACATGATGAAAGCCAGCGGATGGGCATCGGGACTCCAATGAACCGCCCGTTTCGTAGCCGCGGACGTAAGTCCGCGCCTGGAGTTTGGACATTCTGAAGACGGATTATGGCGGGGGGCAGTGTGAGGCGGCGAGGGGAGAATCTCAGGCGGCGGCGCTGCCGACCATCATGGGGTAGGTTGCGGGGGCTTTGGCCGTCGGGAATGTGACCGGATGGTCGGCCAGTTGCTTGCGCAGCAGTGTGACGAGGTCCAAACAGGAGGGGCGCTTGGCTCCACGACGCCATTTGGGCATGGGTTCATAGACTTGGCTCTGTAGCAGAATTTGTGGGTGAGAGAGGGAACATTCGCGGATCTCGGTAGGGCCGGCGGCATCCCCCGATGGGGCCCCAATCGCACGCTGCGGGCCGCGACCGAGGTTGCGCTGCGCTCCGGCCCGCAGCGGCTCTACCCCCATCGGGGAGTGCCGCCTC